>ERZ827520.523-NODE-523-length-60130-cov-3.751194_pt1 | contig 60130 bp, 50 predicted proteins | sample MGYA00519581_ERZ827520 | MGnify/ENA primary metagenome ERZ827520 (study PRJEB31778, sample SAMEA3449339) | human gut metagenome | biome: human gut; feature: human-associated habitat; material: faeces | place: United Kingdom | collected 2010/2012 ... | reverse complement strand
TTCGTTCTCTCTCGGTTCCTCAGGAGCAGGAGCCTGCCGTTCGGTTCGAAACTGAACCCGGACGACAGATGCAGGTTGACTGGGGCACTATGCGTAATGGTCGCTCACCGCTTCACGTGTTCGTTGCTGTTCTCGGATACAGCCGAATGCTGTACATCGAATTCACTGACAATATGCGTTATGACACGCTGGAGACCTGCCATCGTAATGCGTTCCGCTTCTTTGGTGGTGTGCCGCGCGAAGTGTTGTATGACAATATGAAAACTGTGGTTCTGCAACGTGACGCATATCAGACCGGTCAGCACCGGTTCCATCCTTCGCTGTGGCAGTTCGGCAAGGAGATGGGCTTCTCTCCCCGACTGTGTCGCCCCTTCAGGGCACAGACTAAAGGTAAGGTGGAACGGATGGTGCAGTACACCCGTAACAGTTTTTACATCCCACTAATGACTCGCCTGCGCCCGATGGGGATCACTGTCGATGTTGAAACAGCCAACCGCCACGGTCTGCGCTGGCTGCACGATGTCGCTAACCAACGAAAGCATGAAACAATCCAGGCCCGTCCCTGCGATCGCTGGCTCGAAGAGCAGCAGTCCATGCTGGCACTGCCTCCGGAGAAAAAAGAGTATGACGTGCATCCTAGTGAAAATCTGGTGAACTTCGACAAACACCCCCTGCATCATCCACTCTCCATCTACGACTCATTCTGCAGAGGAGTGGCGTGATGATGGAACTGCAACATCAACGACTGATGGCGCTCGCCGGGCAGTTGCAACTGGAAAGCCTTATAAGCGCAGCGCCTGCGCTGTCACAACAGGCAGTAGACCAGGAATGGAGTTATATGGACTTCCTGGAGCATCTGCTTCATGAAGAAAAACTGGCACGTCATCAACGTAAACAGGCGATGTATACCCGAATGGCAGCCTTCCCGGCGGTGAAAACGTTCGAAGAGTATGACTTCACATTCGCCACCGGAGCACCGCAGAAGCAACTCCAGTCGTTACGCTCACTCAGCTTCATAGAACGTAATGAAAATATCGTATTACTGGGGCCATCAGGTGTGGGGAAAACCCATCTGGCAATAGCGATGGGCTATGAAGCAGTCCGTGCAGGTATCAAAGTTCGCTTCACAACAGCAGCAGATCTGTTACTTCAGTTATCTACGGCACAACGTCAGGGCCGTTATAAAACGACGCTTCAGCGTGGAGTAATGGCCCCCCGCCTGCTCATCATTGATGAAATAGGCTATCTGCCGTTCAGTCAGGAAGAAGCAAAGCTGTTCTTCCAGGTCATCGCTAAACGTTACGAAAAGAGCGCAATGATCCTGACATCCAATCTGCCGTTCGGGCAGTGGGATCAAACGTTCGCCGGTGATGCAGCACTGACCTCAGCGATGCTGGACCGTATCTTACACCACTCACATGTCGTTCAAATCAAAGGAGAAAGCTATCGACTCAGACAGAAACGAAAGGCCGGGGTTATAGCAGAAGCTAATCCTGAGTAAAACGGTGGATCAATATTGGGCCGTTGGTGGAGATATAAGTGGATCACTTTTCATCCGTCGTTGACAGCTGATCTTCGTTGGTGATCACGATCCGCGTAAGCCAATGAGTGAGAATACGCTTAACAAGGCCTTGCGAGTGATGGGCTATGACACGAAAACGGAAGTGTGTGGACATGGTTTCAGGACGATGGCGTGTAGTTCTTTGATTGAATCGGGATTGTGGTCGAGGGATGCAGTAGAGCGGCAGATGAGTCATCAGGAACGTAGCTCAGTACGGGCGGCTTATATCCATAAGGCGGAACATCTTGGGGAGCGAATGTTGATGCTGCAGTGGTGGGCTGATTATCTGGATGCGAATAGAATGGCGGCTATCACTCCATTTGACTATGCAAAGATTAATAGTCCTTTTCGATAATTCTAGATAATTATATGAATATTAACTGTTTTTTAATTAAAGGCTTATAACTGAGAAGCCTCCGCCCTAATGGGGAGAGGCTTTTGTCTTAACTCAATCAAGAAGGAAATCGTTATGTAAAACTTTATTTTTTTGTCCGGTATGTGAACGGAAGTGTTAAATATCCACTATGCCTTGTTCGCGCAATGGTCATCCTTTCAATCAAATAACTCCAAGCTTTGCATACAATTCTTTTTTCTCTTTCATGCTGTTATCCAATGGTGCTACTCGCAATGCCGCTTTCAAATAAGCCGCTGCACCAGAGTAATCACGCATTTGCTCGCAAACTAAAATGAGTTGGCTTAACACATGGAACTTCATTGGAGTTGTTTGGTTTACTTTCTCCAATAGTACTCTTGCTTCAGAATATTTCGCTTCAAGGCCAAGGATAGATGATTCTAAATACATGGTGGCCGCGTTTTCTGCTTCAGCTTGCTTTCGTTGCAACAGCCAGAAATTTGCTTGACTGATATTGCGTAACTGTAGGTTTGCCTTAACTATCAACTCGAACAAAGCTGCTGGTTGAGTCAATTTACCCTCAAGTAAGATCGCTTTATTATCTTCTACAACTTTTTCAAAGTCGAATAAGCGATTGGCGCGATACAAGGCAATAAGTTGCTGATGTAAAGCTTGTAGATCTTTACTGCGGCTATACTCCTGCGACGCTAATTGAGCAGCTTTTTGGTAAGATTGATCGGACATTGCTTCAAGTACCGCACTTGACCAGTCCTGAGCAGGTTTAGTTTGAAAAACGGGAGCAATAGCACCAACTTTTAATTGCTTAGTGGCAGCAGAATCAAATGCATGAATTAAGTCGGAAATAGTGGAAAAGCGATCCTCCGCTCGTTTTTGTAAACAAGTAAGAACCACTTGTTCCAGGTCCGTATGAATAGAGCTATTAATCTCTGTCGGAAGCTTGAAAGGTGCGTGGCGCTGAACTTGTGCTGGCGTATCATGGGGCAGCTTTCCTGTCAGCAGCTGGTATAGCAAAACACCTAAGCTATAGATGTCGCCCAATAGTAGCTCTTCCAGGCTGCCTCTACGGCTATCGACGTTGGAGAACTCTGGGGCCGAATACAGCACAGTCCCGCCATTTTCACGGGTACGAACGTAAATTTCTTCTGGTAAAGCTGAGCTGCCAAAGTCCGTCAACTTCACCAGGTCCCGCTCTCCAACCAAAATGTTATGTGGCTTAATATCTCCATGAGATATTGGTACTGGTAATTCGGCCAAATAATGCACAGCACAGAGCACTTGACGATATATTCTGAACAACCGTTCATAGGTCTGGCCAAAATTACGCTGCCTGTCATCGAGCTTTTGCGCCAGGGTTTGGCTGGGAAAATACTCCATTTCAATATAGAACCATTCATTATCTATACGGCCCATATCAAAAATTTGCACAATATTTTCGTGCGGCTCGACGTTTAAAAGCTCTTTACCTTCGGCAAGCTGACGGTCTTCCCGAGTAATATCCTTAGGGATTTTTACTGCGACAATTTTTCCATCTTTCAGGCGCTCCGCCCGCCATACCCAGCCATGGCTGCCATCACCAAGGCATTCAAGTAACAGGTATTTGTCACCAAGGCGTTTATTCGTCCCTGGCAAAAAATGTGCTGATTTTATATTCACATCAACACCTCATAGTGAATTCTGTCCAAAACAATCATGTTCAGATTTTTGATAAATAAAAAGCGACTAAACACTACCTCAACATCAGGAGCGGCGCTTACCTGGGTACCCGTGGACGAAGTAAAACCCATACGACATATGTCTTTCAGTTTTTGAGTATCAGGTGCACCTACTAAGCCTTGGCTCCAGGCACTGAGGACCAGAGTTTTGGGGGAATTATTCCAGCGCTGTGCTGCTTCCAGTAAGTTTTTTAATTTTTCTTCCAGCTTTTGCTGCCCCTTCGCTGAACCATCAAAGCGTTCAAATTCGATTAAACACACAGGCGATGCAGAAGATTTATGAAACCAGCCCGAGTCAGAGCGAATATCAGCACCAAATGTCCCTGGAGCCGGGCATTCCACTACCGCCATAAATGACTGTTCATGCCCGAATGTATTCCAAACGCTACAGCCTAGGCTGTGGACCAATACATCCTGGTCCAATAGCTTACCGCTTGCTAAAAGTGGAAATGTCTCATTTACCCAGGCAACTTCAGGCATAGGCACCTTAGCCACTGAAAGAGCCCCAAACACGCAGTACCTCTGGTGATTCACCACCGTGAATTAATGCCTTACTACCAACTTTAACAAGCAGTGGTGCAGGGATTGAACGACCACACACCAAAGCTTCACCGGTTGATAAACTCGGGAGTTCCTCCAGATCAGCTTTGCTCACCATATCTGATGCTTTAGCTATAAATCGTTGATCGTCAGGGTTCTTCAAGCGCATCGTAATTAGCGTATTGCACTGAGAGGTCACATCTGAATCTAATTTCGATGGACGTTGGCTCACAATGCCAAATCCAACGCCAAATTTACGACCTTCACCAGCGATCTTTTTAATAATGCGGTGACTGACTGCGTTGCCGCCGGCCGGGGCAAAATTATGACCCTCTTCGTAAATGATAAAGCATGGGCGCAGCGGGTCCGTTTTGCTCGAGGCTGCTTTTAATATTTCACTAGATAAAAGTGCACAAATGACTTGCTTAGCGGTATCACTCAAACCTTGTAAGTCAACAACGACTAAACGCCCCTGTTGATTGCTCGGGCGACCCACCATTTTGTAAATATCAGTTGGCTCAGCCATTGTTGCGCTGTAAAAACTTTTAGCTTCATTAAGCACACGTGAAAGCTTCATCGAGGCGACGGCGGCACTACGGCCTGATAACGCCTTCGCCTCAGCTTCAGAAAGGTCGTCCCACTCTTTTAACTCTTCAATACCATCACCTAATAAGAAGCGTAGGCGGTTAATATCTCGTGGCTCAGTCTTATCTGCAGAGCGCCAATAACGAATTGCAACATCGAGTACTCGTTGCTGCGGTTCCGTTAAGCCAGGTAATATTTCAGCAATATCGTCCATTTCAAAATGGTCAAACTGAAGCGCTAATGGCGTATTCTTACTGGCGTATTTATGTTTAAAAGATTCGTGCTGCGGCGAGTAAACCTGAATACCTGCACCGGCGGTCTGCAGCTTTTCAAAGGTCTGTTTTATCAGTGGCAGTGCTTCTTGATCACGCTTATCGTCAGTGGCTTCTAAGAAGCTTGAGAATTGCAGATTACCGCCAGCGAGGGCTTTACCGTATTCACCATGTGGGTCAAATACTACTACCGTACCGTTATTAACCGCAACTAAACGCTCAATAATGCGGCCAACTGTATAAGACTTACCTGAACCCGTCATTGCCAGAACAGCCAAATGCTCAGTGACCAACTTGTTCACGTCAATAAAAACAGGAACTGTATTCTCACCTTTGTCGTAGCCTACTAAGTTACCTAAGTGCAAACTGGAGTGTTCATTAAATTCGTAAAAATCACTCAAAAACTGAAAATCGACGGTTTCAACAGCGGTACCCGGGTTAAGCGGGCGACGTGGAATTTTGATTTGACGAGTAACAGGATCGCGGTAACCAACCAGCTCGACCTGAGCAAACATATTCTCACCAGTTACATTCGCACCGGGCAAAAGCTCAAGCTCGGTTACACCATCGCCAAAGCCGGCGTTATAGAGCATATTAGTACGGCTTATCTTGGTCACTCGCCCCAGTACGGCGACTTGCCCCTCATCTTTGCGTTCCTGGTGCATAATGCGTACAAACTCACCACGGCGTACTGAAAACGAGTCTTGTACAACCATAGTTAACTGACTGGCATCACCAGTGTTACCGACTAATTTACCTAAAACTTTATAAGCCATTATTCAATCCCTCATCGAGGCCTGCCAACCACCCTGCCTCAATATCATTATTCTTTAGTGCCTGGTGTAAACCCTGGCGATAAAACGTAGCAAATTTAGGTAAAATACCAAGCTGTTGATAACCAAGTAATTGTGGCAACGGCATTGCATTACCTTTGTTTTGCATATCCAGCACCATCAGGTGAGAGGCAACTAAATCGAGATCAGCACTTTTCCATTCTGGTTCGTCACCCGCTAATTGCACCATTTTTATCTGTCCACCTCGGGCACTACGGAAGTGAAAACCAATTAGACCTTGCTTAGCTTCAATATTGGGTTCAATGCGCTTTTCTTGTTCAGACAAACGAAATGCGATGGTGCGCGAATAGTTGCCTAAAATGCCATTGATAAATCGCAAATCCCCCACGCCAACCAAACTTTCATCCAGTCCTTCCAGATTTTGCATCAACTCTTTAGAAAACCCATCAGATGCTAAAATTTGTTTGCGTCCTTGTTCGGTACGTAAATCTTGTTTGGCGATACTTACAATGGCACTAAAGCGCTCAGCCAAAATGCTCGCAAGTACTACACCATTTTGATTCCAGGGAAAAATTCTGGAGCGATGGTTTTGCCAAAAAGTTTCTATCACTTGTCTGGTTTTTTCGTACTCTTGTTTATGACGGACATTTCTCTCCAGCGGAGCCATATCCCGTGCTAAAAACAACGGCGTATCCAGCAAAATTAAATCGCCAGGCTCATAACTTAAAAGTTTTTTCTCAACTAACTGATAAGCCTGACGAATTTCAATTAAATCAAGCCGTTTACGCTGAGCTTCAAAATCAATATCATCCAGTTCTGATACCGAGTCGCTACCCACCGTGCTGACTTTATTGTCATCTATTAACAAATCTGTGCGCACTGCTGCACTGGCATAAATAAAACCACCCAATACCTTGTCTAAGCACGATTTAGTCGCAATACCGGCTACGCGTAAATTAACAATTGTGGGCTTGGGGACCGCTTTCACTAAGCCAGCATCACGGAATAGCGGCGCCACTTGCTCAATATCACGGACCTGTTTAAGCAAGCGTCCTGCACTTCCCGGTAAGCGAAGCTGGCTATCGATGGCGAGCGATTGCGCTAAATTCATCGTTTTGTTCTCATTCATGCTTATAGCGTTCCTGTGTGTAGCTGCTCGCCAAGTAATGGGGCATAAGCCCAATATTGCGAGGCTTGTAGGCATGTTTTACCGGTAGCTGTTATGCCCGCGTCGTCGATAAAATCGTGCTGCCGCAACATCTCACCCCGCTTGACAATATCAAGGCTATTAACATCAAACATCAGCTTAACCGCATTATGCTCAGACAACGCTTGTAAGTTCATGCCACCGCCAGCGTAGAGTAATAGCAATACAACCAGATCGTGCTTATCTGGCGTGTAGTCAGTTGATGGCGCTTTAGGTTCGATTATTCGTTCAGCAATGCCTGCATGGTCCACAAACCAATTCAACCAGCTCACCAGGAGCTCACTATGATCGAGTAAAGTCAGCGACCACAAAGGTAACGTGGTAAAGGCTAATAGCCCACTGTTGCTGTGTTTTCGTATGTAGCGGGTATGCACTACATCACCGGCCTGGTGCTGGTAGCGATCTGCGCTGCCAGTAAAGCCAGCAATAGCCTGGTCTGTTTCACTGGCTAGCAAAGCGGTTAGCCCCGGTTCCTGCCCCCTCAAGCTCGCTGGAACTAACTGCCAATCCAGTGGATAGGGCAATTGCGCTAATAAGGTAAATTGTTCTGCTTTCAGGTTTATTACCAAAGCGGCACAACCTGCCTGCATAGCCCAGTGATACAGGTGCTGCATAGTATTAGCGTCAGTCAACTCTTCTGCTTGCACTATTAACAAACCGCTGGTTGGCGGCGAGCTAATCCAATCCTTCATTAAGGGGGTAGCCCCCGCAACAGTTTGCAAAAAACGGCCTTTACGATTACTGGCCAGTGCCGCAGATAAATAACGACTCATCGCGTCACCTCTACAAACCAGTGGCAAAGGTAAGGCGCATTTTTACAATGCCTTTGTCTACAAGTCCTTTCTGTTGCTCAGGTGTTAACACTGGTTCCTGATTTTGGCTCAAAGCCTGATAAATCGGTTGCCAATCCGCCAGTGTTAAGCCTGTATCATTTAATATTTGCTCACCTTGACTCTGCCATTTGGCCTGGGTGCTTTCACACACCTGTTGAAGTTCTCTGACACCCAAATTGCTCACATCCTCCAGAGTCAACGCTGCTGGTTCCGCTTGCTTTTGAGAAGCCAATAGCGGTTTTAATAACGGCAGCCAGCTGTTTACCTGCGCGATAGAGTTGCGTCTTACTTGGTTTAGACGCTCTTCAATTTTAAGTAGCTGGCCTTGAATCGGTGTAAGTTGACCGCGTGCCGGTTTTAAAAGCTCTTCTGGTAAATCCCGTAACGATGAAAACTGCCCATTGCGCAAACTGTTTTGCATACTTTGACGCTTGCTCTCTGCATCACTGGGGAGATCGGCAATAGCATCTTCAATGAGCTGTAATTTCATTACCAGTTTTGGTAGCTCTGCAATGTCATCGGCGAACTGATACTCAGCCGTGGCGCTACTAAGCCATTCTTGCAGTTGTTGTGCACGTAGTTTTTGCTCTGTGAGGTTATTAACCAGCTTACTAAATCGTTCTTTGCAGTTGCGGTAGCTGGACAAAATATGCCCCTGAATCTCCGCTATCGGCAACTGTTGATCATTGTGCAGGTTTAAACCCACTTCTTGCGCTAAGGCTGAAAGCTTGTCATGCGCTCTACCTAAATCGAGTTTACGCAGGTAATGCAGTAAGGTATCGCTATCTGCTTGCTGCTCTTTTCGGCCAGTGGCACTGCTGGTATCGTCTTTTAACGCTCCATCTAAAATATGACCTATGGTGCGCAGCGTGTTGGTGTACAGACGTTTCGGAAAATTCGTCAGCGGGGCACACTCTGTTTCAACATCTATGATTAAATCAACGAGTCGGTTGTTGATACGCTCAGCGCTGCACTCAACAAACTCGGCAAATAAACAGGCCTGTTCAATCCGTTGATAAAGCGAGGTCGTTTTGTCTTCTAAGCTGAGAATATGGGCATCTTTTAGCATAGGCCTGGAACTATTAAGCGGTTTAACCTTTGCTACCAGCTCCAGCACTTCAGCGCGTTTGTGGATAAGCCCTGCCAATACTTTCGTGTCGTTGGCCTCGACCATATCAGCCAGTTGTTCTTCTTGCTGTTTGAGCACGTTAAATAGCGATTGTGCTTTTTCCAGCTGCTCTTTAGCTTCCACGGTGACGAAACCCAGCTTATTTTTACCCAGAGGCGCGAACATTTCATTAATGCGTGCATAACCATACACGCGGCTCATGACTTCCACATTGGCTGCATAGCTGCCCATATCGTTACCGCGGAACCAGTTTTGAGCTTCTCTAATGGCATTTTCTAAGCGGGAGCGCGGGTAGTGCTCCCAAATTGCCTGTTTTTCTGTTGGATTGGTTAAAGTGAGTAAGTTCAGCTCCCCACACCACCACATCCAGTCATTAAACACGCCTTTGGCAGTAATACTTGTTTCAGCCACATAGGCGAAATAAAACTGCTGTTTAAACCCTTCGAATTGCCACTTGTGCTTTTTATTAGGGTGAGCAATACGGGCTAAAAATAATGGGATCTGCGCCTGGCTTCGCTGCACATTATTAAGTTCAGTAAATAGCCCGGCATGTTCATCGGCCGTGTAGCCTTTGGCAATATAGCTGCCCGGCACCTTAAGTTTATCCAACAAGCTGCTCAGCTCATTCACTGGCACGCCGTGTTGCTGCTGTAAATCGAGAATGCCATTTAACTCAGGGTGAGCAATGGCCAGCTGGTACCAGCCTTTAAACAACAGGTCTCGGTCATTCGATGATAATTTACCATCTACCTTTAACGGCCAGGCAATTAAACCGCGCTGCTGCAAACGCTGGCGCCACTTGTGAATGGCGTCCGTGGCAAAGGTTGTCAAGGCATGCAGCTTGTTTTTGAATTTCGCGGTAAAGCTGTCGGCAGTTAAATTCACGCCGTGCAACTGACATGCTGCCAAACTTATGCCAATACGCTCTAACTGGTCTGCTTCGCTTGGGTTGACATAATGCAGCAGTATCGCATCACGCAACTCATTTCTTTCATCCAGTCGGCTGTATTGCTCCATGAGATGTGCAGAAGCAGTTAACGCTAATACTGGCGTGCGACCATTTTGGTGGCTGTGGTTTGCCGCAAAGGTGTGAAGATTGTTCAGCTCAATTAGGTTGCTGACCCAGGCAAACAAGGCTTTACCTTCTGGGTGAAGCTTAAATCCATCCAGGGTAAGTAAACCACCCTGGCGGCCACGGGGCTCGGTTAAAATGGCCAAAGGTGCATCGTCGCTGCCCGCTTTATTACTCAGTAAGTTTTCATCATAGGTCCAGTTGTTATCCAGTAATCTCACAAAACCCGTTACACGAGCTAATAGCTTGATGAGCGGCTTCTGGCTACTTTGTTTGCTAAGTTCACTCATTGCCTGTTCATGAGCGTCGCCCATGGCGGGATCTTTAAATATCAGTGAGTTCTGCTGGGCACTGCGATAGCGCAAATCCAGGCGCAGTAACATCGCCACACTGGGGCCAATATGCGTTGCTTCGCTGGCGTCCAGTTCGGTAGTTTCACCCACTAGCTTGTGCCATAAGGCATCGGCAGCGAATTCAATCGCTGGGTGGTCATACAGCAAGCTGAGTAAGTATTTAAACTCACCTTTTGACAGAGGAAGTAATACTGCGCCTTTATCACCGCTTGCGGCTTGTTCTTTAATCGAAAAAGTACGCAGGTTATCCAGCAAAGTATCTAAGTTTAGCGCTTGATCTACTGCAGGGTAGTACCATTCATCTTTATCGCGGCGGAATTTGGCTTGCTCCAGGGCTTGTCGGCACTGTAGGCGGTCAATGCTTAGTTTGCGGTAATGAGCGGCTATGGGTTCCAGATCTTCGTTTTTCAGCGCCAGCAATTCAGTGGCATGGCTCACTTCAGTTAAGCGCACGGGTAATTGGCCGTATAGCAAAGTACGGCATTCGGTCAATAGTGCCTGGTCGCGGGTTTGAATGCCTTCTATCGCACCTTTATCCAGCACATGCCTGGCCACGCGGCCAGAGCCTGCCAGCACAGCTTCAAATAAATCGCCCACATCCTTGATACTGCGGCCTGCTTGTTGGTATTGGCTCAGCACTGCATCCACATTCGCCATGACCACGTTAAACCAACCGAAGTTGGCACCACTCATGGCGTATGCAGCTTCCACTAAACCAGCAGGGTAATTAAAACCCAGCTTGCCGTCTTTTAAGAGGCTTGCCACATAGTCTGATACATCGGCAAAGGCATTATGCTCAAGTTCTACTAACTCAAAGCGGCGTGCGACAGATTGAATTTCGCGCAATTGCTGGCCAAGCAGTGGTGAGCACAGTGCAACATAGCGCAACCATGGAAGTTTACGGCGAGGGTCTTCCTCTTTAATTGCTTTACCAATCAGGCGAATGGCCTGGCCATCGAGGCGTTTATCTTGTTCATCTTCCAGGCCAAAAGTGGCGGCTTCTGCAACGGTTTCCAGCTCATCCAGCACCACCAACATATACTGCACGCCAAAACTCTTTAATACTTTATAGGCGGCTTGCACCAAACTGACTACCAGCGTTTGGTCAGTATAGAGGTCTTCTTCGCTGTGGTTGGCGTTCAGCTGTAGGGCATCTGCTAACAGTTCAGATTTAAAGCCAAATGGCATTAAGCGTTCATAGGCTTGTTTGGCAATTTCACTTTGAATCGATCCATCAAAGGTTTGGGTGGCCAGTGGTAATAGCGCCTGATATAAACCAAAAGCAAACCAGTTATCCGAGTTTTGATAATCTGATGCCACTTGCGAGTAGCGAATGTAGAGCGCCAGGTATTTGTCTTGCGTGTCGCGATTAAACAGCTGCTTATCGTGCAGTTGGCCTTGTTCGTCGCGGACAAACCAGCCCCTGGAGCAGTCGTTAATTTGTGCGACCAATTCATGGCCTAAACGTGATTTACCCCGACCCCATTCGGCTTCGACGGCAAACACATGGGCAAAGCGATCATCGTCGTGATCCACCGTATGCAAAAAGGTTTGAAAGCGTTTAAAAAAGCGGCTCTGGCCCACTAACGGGTCGCGAGGTGGATAATCTGATACACCCGTCGCCGCCCAGCGATGTTGTTTTGCCAGGCTATCAACCATCTGTTCGTTTAATTCAAAACTCATAACGACGATCCTTGAAGGTTTAATCTATTGGCGGCGCGTTTTTTATTGGCATAGCAGTTTTGCGCCAGTTGCTTAATGGCCCGTTGTAACGTTTGGCTTTTGTAGCCAAATAGTGGTGCTAACGGCAGGCTATAACAGGCATCGCTGAAGCTTGTGTGAATTCGATATTGGCCGGACTCACCACGACCCGCCTCGGTAAATTGCCAGATTTTTTTTGCCAACAATTCGGCAATGAATGTGCTCAGGACGTGGTTTAGGCGGTTGATGCTTTCCGTGTTCGCATCGAGTGCCGGATAGAGGGGGATATTGAGCTCACCGAGCAGAAGCACAAGAAACTCGGCCAAACTACCCAGACTCACCTCATCACCTTCAATGCCTTGTACCGCCACATTTATTTGACCGGGGGCAAAGGCATTTTGCCCGGCAGGTAAGGTGAGCAACAAACCGCCACGTTGCTCGGCAGCCCAGGCATCTTGCACAAAGACAATGAGACTGAGTAAAAATAACCAGGGCTGTTGGGCGAATAGCTCGGTAAGCGGCACGTTGTCATGACCCGAGCGGGATACCAATAACCAATCGGCATTAGGTTTCAGGTCATGTTCATTAAGCAATGTATTGGGGAGTGCTAACAACCGCCCACTACACCAGTTATTTGTCAGTTGTTTTGCGGTGACATCCACCGCTTGTATAGGTGCCGGTGGTTCATTTTGTTCGCTCACGGTAAACAAGGTATGGCTGGGGCGCAAAATACGGCATAGAGCGGGAATGGCTGCATTGTCGTTTAGGCTATGACCGAGTAAATCCCGTTCGGTTTGCGCCAATGGGCTTGCAATGATTTGTGGTGAGAAGTCTGAGTTTTCCAACTGGGCTAAGACCCATTCACTGGCATTGCCCAGTTGCTGAATGAGTTTAACCAATACCATTGTGTCACTCATCGTGCCTGCTTCCTGGCAGCGAGCGGCGGCTAAATTTATCCAATGTTGGCGAACATCTGGGTTTAAGCCCAACAACGCTAATTGCCATTCACCTGACTGGCTTAAATCGTTAAAGGTATCAAGCAATGGTGCAGTGAGGCTAAAGGCGCTAACGATATCCGTTTCGGCGTCGTTCTTTTTCGGCTGTATTATTGGTTGTAGCAGTGATCTAAGGGCAGGCACAGCCGCCAGTAACAACGCTGCTTTACTGGCGATTAAACCGCCTTGCTGCCAAAGCTGCAGGCAGAGGTTAAGTGCCGCTTCGCTATTTACGGGGTCGTTATTTTGCCTGGTTGTAATGCTGTCCATGCCCCTTGTCTCCATCTTTACTCTTCAGCCTCCGCTTGCGCCGCCTCTTCCAGCAAACTGTATAACTCATCCACATCGCTAAATAGCGGTGTGGCGCCTTCTATGGCATAACCCTCAGCGCTCAGTTTACTTAAAATCGCCTGATCTAAGCTGTTCTCGCCATCTTCCAGGGCCTGTTGGGCCTGGATTAATTGTTGCTCAGTCAGTTGGCCTTCGATGAGGGCTTCGACCAGGGTTTTAGCTGCCTCGGTTAGCATTTTCGCGTATACATAGGCAAAATGCGCATCGAGAAGTTTTTGCCCCCAGTTATCAACAAACGTCTTTTCAAAATCAGGAATAATAATATTAAGCGGAACATCATCATCAATCGCAGGATACGCGCTACCTGAGTTCCAGCGCATCAGTTGGGCGGTTGCATCATCAGTTCTTAGCCAGGCATGATAAAAAGCAGCCTGTGTTAAAGATGAAAACCGAAGAACACTGAAGCCAGATGTCGCGACCATTTCTGAGTGGGCTACATTATCAACTATAAAACCAATATTTTTACGATTTGGCCTAACCGTAGAAACCAGCACGTCGCCTTGTTGAACTTTAGTTTTTGCACGTGATGGTGCTCCGGCTGTTGGCGTTGTTGCTGACAAAACTTGACCCGTTGTAATGTCTAAGCCACCGATCTCATAATACTCAAATGCCTCGGCTTTCTTTTTATTCCAGGCATCTTTAACCTGTTTTGTAATTAATCCAAGGCGCTTACAGCCTTTGGCTTTCATTTTACTTTCCAGACCGCTGTAGTCAGGATGATAAAAAAGGCTATCTAAGCGCTCAGGTATAATGTCTTTCGCTCGATAGCATTTTGCTTTATAGCGTTGAATTTCATTGATGTATGAAGGGAGTAGCTCTGAAACTTTTAGCTGTATAGACTTCGCCCAAGCGCGCAACTGCTCGGCTTGGCGAACTTTATCCCCGATGTATTTTTGGGCCTTTTCTTTAAGCTCAATAACTGGAATTGAATACAATGCATCTTTAGCAATGTAGTTAATAATTGTGTTGCTGGTTAGGCGATTCTTTAGGATCTGTCCGTGTTTCGATTTTAAGAATGCGAGTACGTAGTGTGAATCTACTCTTCTGGGGTTCAAAGTAGCTTTATACAAAGACCCACTTATCATCAAATTTTTTGGGAACGCTGAAGGGACAATACCCACTTTTGATACATTACCTTTAACTTCGACTAAAATCTCGCCAGCTTTTCCTAACCCTTTAGGATATTGATCTTTGTAGTACAGAGGAAGTTTATCAGCATCTTCGAAATTGATTGAACCATTGGCATCAATTTGTGTTGGGGATAAAAAAGGAAGTACCTCGGAATCTTTTAATCCGTTAATAGAATCTGTACCGTGGTAAACCACTCGATAGCCTTCGTCAACCAGGTCCCCAAAAGTAGTAACCGTACCTTTGGTTTCCATCTTCTTCAACGTGCTCAATGCTGCCGGGTTATAGTATTCAGCATCGAGTCGGTCATTGATTTCTTGTAAAACTCGGACTTTGTACATAACTATTCACCCCGCTTATAAGCCGAGACAATCTTATCCAGATCGTTAGCGACACCGGCGTTATAGTCTTCGATATTGTTTTTCACCACATAACCCAAGGTTTCAGCCACTGCCATAAACACGTCGGTTTGTGGCTCGGGCAAAAATTGCTCTGGCTGGTTGGGGTTAGCATGGCGTTTTTGTAAATACAAAATCGAGGTTTTGGCGCCCGTGCCAGAGAGCTTAAAGCAGTCGCTCGGCAATGAAATTACTGCTTTTACAATGGCTTTACCGCCAACAAACTCGCCGGTTTTTTCGTCTTTTTTCCCCATGATGTACTCGCGGACATAACGGTCGCCGGAGTTACATAAAATACCATCAGGCAGCACTATTAACAGGCGGCCACCGGGTTTAAGCAGTTGCAGGCAGCGGTCGATAAAAAGTACTGCTGGGTCAATAGTGGCACCTACCGGTTGCCAGTTGCCCTTGCTGTCGGGCTTGCTGCCCAGCGCGAGCCCTGCGGTTGTAGGATGCAGACTGTAAAACGGCTTTTTATCGGTCCCGCCCGTTCTGCGCAAATCGGTACGGTAGCCCGCCCATTTAGGCTCGCCGTTTTCATCCAGCTCTAAATCACCGATATCCTGCCACTTCATTTTCACGTGGTCATACCAGGCGTTGTAGCTATCAACGACTTTTTTGGTCGGACGAAAACCACCGAGCACTTGCTCCATATTGGCTTCGTAATTGGCTTTTGAGTTTTGACCATTTTTGCCTTTATCAAATTTAGGCGTACCGAACGGCGGGTTGGTGCAAATCAGGTCAAAGCTATTCGGCTTCAAAGCGTTAGTGGTGAGTGAGTTGTCGGTATAAAAAATCTGCGCTTTGGGGGCACCTTGCAATGCCATATTCACGCGGGCCAGCATTACCATGCGTGGTGCAGCATCGGCACCGGTAAATGCACAGTCGCGTAATTTTTGTTTCAATGATTCTTTTTTATCGTCGGCCAGCACCAGCTTAAAATCGATCCATTTATCAATCTGGCTTAACGCCACCGAGCCAAAACCAAAGGAGCCACAGGTAGGATCGCAGAAACGAAAATCGCCATTGGCTAAGCGCGATCGCATTTCATCGTCATCGTCGATGTCGTGCATAGCAATTTCTAGCATGGCCTGTTTTACTGGGTTTGGTGTTAAATAAACGCCAAGGCCACCTTTGGATTCAAAGTTAGCGCGTAGGAATACATCAAACACTCTGCCTAGTAAATCTCCTGACACATCAGCCAACGTGCCGTGTTCTTTAGCGATTTTACCGTCGTTGGTTTTTACCGGACCCAGGTTTTGTATTGCTTCCAGCAAATCCTGATAGTTTTTCGCAACAGACAGCCGCAGGTGTGTTTCTTTACTAAAGATGGGGTTACGTGAGCCATCATCTGAGATCACAACGTAGTTTTCGTGGTTTTTAAATTCCTCAAAGGCGGCTTTGATTTGGGCCACGGCTTTATCGCCGTGGCTCTCCACATATTGCCAATCAAAGACATCACGAAAACGCAGGGTATTTCCCTCATCATCTTTAAAGGTAAGGTCTTCATCGTGATGCAAGCGGAAAGTTTCTAAAAACAGAAGTTTAGCCACTTCCTCAATAATGTCGTTCTTGTCGTTTACCTTGTCTTTGGTAACGCGATAAACATTTTCATGAAAGGCATCAAATCGCTGCATTAAGCGTGTATAAACACGCATCGACCAGCGAAAAGTTGGATCACGTTCCATGCGATCAAAGCTACGTAATTCTTCCAGACCTGGCAGGGTATCTGCACCGTGGGTACCGTCAGAACCATCGGCACCGAACAAGGCCAAAATACGTTGGTTCAAGCCATCGTCCACAACGGCATATACTGGCCAGTCACCTTCGATATCACTTAACAGCTGATAGGCTAAATCATCAAACTTTGCAGTGTCAGCGGCGTATTCCCAATGGCCTTCTGTCAGCGCAATCAACATGACTGGTGGCGTTAAGTTGCCTTCAACCAGACCTTGAATGAGACCAGCCTTGGCGAATTCATGCTCGGGTAATTCGACCAATGGCTGAGTAAACTCGGAGTGCTGTTTGACCAGTTTATTGAACAGTACTTCTAGCTGCTGTTGCGGGTCTTGTTTTTTTGCTTCTTTTGCCATGATGTTTTCTAAAATCCTTTAATACAGCCAATGGTTACTACAAATGCCGGCTAATTTATCAGTACCAGCAAGGGGCCTTTAATCTCTATCTGCGCGTGCTTCTGTGCCAGTTTGCGTATCTGCTGTTCACTGGTCGTAATACCAGCAGGGAGCTTTTTCAGTACTTGTGCAAGGGGCATGCGCCCACCAGCTTGATGCAACAATGATACCAAATGTGCCGCGATATCAGGTATAACCTGGTACGTTGCCGTTGTGGGCCTTTTTAGATGATTACTTTGAGGCAATGAGGCAAGCCATAGCGAAACTTGAGACTGGCTAAAGCCAAGTGTTTGCCAGAGGGTTTGGTTCTCATTAAATACAACGGCGGCGCTTCTGGGAGTTGCTGTTTGCTGAGTTATTAGTTGTTCCAGGCTTTGTCGCTGGTATTCATGGGTCATCTCATGCCTCCACTATAGGATACTGAAGCAGCCATCCGATCCAGTTTGGGGCTCATTGTACAGGACACGTCATTCGGCCACATCATCCTCTCACCGCGTTTTGCCATTATCCGGTATGGCACAACCCATAATTTTAAAGTCTCCGAGAAAGCAAAATGCTGCGGTATCGGTTGGCTAAAGTCATCATGCGCAGGGTAAATCAGATACATTTCGCCATTCCCACCAAGATATTTTTGTCCGTAGGCAAACATTTGATAGAAGTCAGCTTGTGCCAGTCCATAGAGCGATTTTGTCTGCTGGCTGCTATTCACCAGCTTCCATTTTGTATCCATCACCATTTCGGTTTGAACTGGTTTATTTGATTGAATCAGCAAGTCGGGGCGAAGCTTAAAGCAATCTTTAACTCCATGCTTTACCAAAGAATAAATTGCTGCTTGAGGTAAAACTTTGAGGTGAGAAGGTAATTCGTAGGGTAGGGTCTGTGCCACAAAGGATTCAAATACCGCTTCCATAGGGAACAAAAGTGATATCGCTTTGGTGTTTCCCTGCAAAGCACTCGGGCTCATTCCCCTCAGGATCAATTGCGCCCATGCCATTGGCTCGTTGTAATGAGCCATACCACGCTCGAGGCGTAAGTTGTTTATATCACGTTCAATATCCCGGCTAAGTGGAATACCGTCAAACGCAAAACGCAGTTCGTAAAGCCAGCGTTGATTATCTGATGACAGCTGCAGACTAAGAAGCTTATCTAGTGCGGAGTGTAAGAGCCGATTGGCTGCACAATCAGGCATGTAGTCATCATAATCGACACAAAACTTATGGCGATTCACCGCGTTATGTCGCAGCTGTGCAGAAAGCATCAGCTTGCCCTTCATAAAAGCCAGATTACCTTGCTTGCTCACATAGTCGGAGCGTAAACCCTGTTTAAGCAATTGGCTGACGCTATGCAAAAACTGGTTAATAAAAATCTCAAGCAAAGGCATACGCTGAGCCTGAAGAGTGGCTTGCTGGGTTTGAATATGTCGGAACCCAGGCAGATGGCTTAGCATCGTCAGCAATGTTTGACGTGCATTAGCCGCTGTGAGGTTTTTACCAACCTTGGGCAGTATCTCAAGCTGGAAACCGTGAGGTGTTGAAAGCATCCCTGCGTAGTTTTGAACCTGAAGCAATTTGAAGCCTGAGCGAGAGGTGAGTTTGAGGAACTGGCTCCCTTGATTACTTGCCAGGCTAAGCGCTTCTAAATAATTAAAGACCTGTGGAGGCACCGGTTTTGCGCCAACTGAAGCCGCTTTTCCACTCCCCAAGAGGTCATATTCAAAAACGGAGATAACTTCACCCATGATTTACTGCCTGCTCATCAAGGGGAGTCTGTTGGGGCTGATAAATTGAACGATAAGCCTGTGGAATATTCCAGATCTCTTGATCGAAATCTTTGAGCTCATAAGCTGTTGATTGCTGATCATGGCGTCGTAAACCATGGTTGTTACCAAAAAGCGTATCGAGATCGTCGGTTTTCTCAATCACGAATTGCAGGTTGTCGTCTTGCTTTTGATTGTCTGCCAGCACCAACCGGATCTTGTTCCAGTCATCGAAAAAGTATTCCTGTAAAAGCGGAATGATCTTTTTCTGGAATGCGATCTTCAATTGTTTAAACGCAGCTTCTTCATCACCGGCATCGAGTGCATTTTTTACCGGCATAAAGAACGCATGCCCCAGCGTATGTTCACGATCGTAAAGAGCCTCGATGCGGCTATTGAGTTTCTCTAACAACGACTCGAGCTCTATGCCTTTCACCTTAGCTTCACTCAGTAAAGAGAGATCAGGCATCATTTCGACAAAGTCAAAGCGACGGCGCAAAGCCGTGTCCATCAGAGCTAAAGAACGGTCCGCTGTATTCATGGCTCCGATGATATCGACATTGCCGGGTACGCTGAAGTGATCACCGCTATAAGCCAGTTGCAGGCTCATCGCATTGGGCATGCCTGCACGCTTGTCTACTTCAATGAGTGAGATTAGTTCACCAAAGATCTTGGATATGTTACCGCGATTGATCTCATCAATGAAAATGGCGTAGCGATGTCCTGGATCGGCATTCGCACGTTGGCAAAGGCGCATAAAGATACCCGGCTCAATGGGATAAGAGATATTGCCACTCTCGTCAGAGCGAGCGCGTATACCTTCAATAAATTCTTCATAGCCGTAAGATTGGTGGAACGTAACCACCGCAAAACGCTGGATGGCTTCGGCAGATTTAGGGCCACGTTTAAGTTCGGCGTAGAGCTCTACCAAATCCTCCACTTGCTCGAGCTGTGAATCAACTAGAAACCATTCGCTGTTATCTGTTTTGTTAAATACGGCAGGCTCACGCCGATTCTTATAATCAACGGTTAACGACTCGGGAACTGTATAGGATTGCAAAGCTGCCTAGGCAGTATTCGATAGATTGCCATTACGACCGTTTAATAATGCCTTACGTTGAAACCACATATGTTCAATAATTTGGCGAACTTTCGCTCGTTTCCCAAGATCGAGCAGCACCAGCGTTATAACCTGCATCCAGTTCAACGATTCAAGGCGAGAATCCAGCCAGGCATCACGATCAGCGGGAACAGCATGAGAAGTGTACTCTTTCATTTTTTGCTGCAACCTGAAGGTCTTGCCAGTGCCAGGGGGGCCAAAGAAGATCACGTTAGTTGGTGAATGTAGGATGATCTTGTTCTCGATGGGCTCACTGCGGGTTATGGATGTAGTGCTAGCTACTTTCTCCTGCTTTTGTTCATTATCGCGTTCACGGAGCAATTCATAGAGATGCCAGATGGCCATATTCACATAATAAGGATCTGTATCAGGAGATTGGGCGTGTATGGCTTGTTTCAATTCATAGTTTTTCTGTAACCAATTTCCGGTCAGTACCAAACCGAGATGGAAGTGCTGATTTAAGAATTCTGCTGCTTTATTAAAAGCATTCTCATCCACAGTACTGGTGTAGTTTTCTGGCGAGAACGCGGCAAAGACGCGATTTCTCAAACTCCAATACATACGCTTGAGAAGTCCGTTTTCTTTAGCTTGTTGAAGTGCATTGCCAACATATTGGTAAGTTTCTTCATCCGGCTGTTGCCGAATTCGTTCAGTTAGTTCTCTAAGCAGTGGCAGGCTTTGCTGATATTCTGCTAAGGATGGAACGCCCTGGCGAATACTTGCAATGCCGTTGTCACGCTCATACCAAAGCTGTTTGACCAGACCATCTGTTGCAGGCTCAGCAAAAGTTGAGGTTTGCTGTAGCAAAGTCGTAAACGCACGGTATCGCTGATACCATCTGGAAGCTGTGTAATTTTTATCTTTCGCCAGGGCATCAATCAATTCACTAATCGTTAGCCTACCTGCTTCGACACTATCTACAAGAGTCATCGTGACTTTTCCTCTGTTGTGACATTACTTATTTTTTAATTAATATGAGATATTCTAACTATATTGAGTTAATCGTTGTGACAAGTGCCTGTTATATATACAACTATCTGTTAACTCAGCTCTAATTTAAATACAATGTAAGGTTGTAGGGTGAATGCTGTTATCAACCTCACCCCCTAAAAACCTCTTTCCGATGCCACTCCACAAACCCCTCATAAGGGTAATTTCTACGCACCTGCGGCAACGCAATAGTTTTCCCGTCAAAATCCCAGAATAATCTCTCAACGATCCCTCCGCCGTTAACCGCATCCGAGACCAGTACCCGCATATTTTCATCCAGGCCAATCGATCCTTTATCAAAGGCTTTATGGTGAATTGCGCAAAGCGCCAGGCCATTAGGAATTTCACAAGGACCTCCTTGCTGTTTCCATTTTATATGCGCTGCTTCCAACGCTACGGTGGTGTCGTCGTGGCGCATATTAAAGCCACATATCGCGCACTGGTAGTTATAAGCGCGTAATACATTTTTGCGAAATAAAGGGTCGCGCTGTTTACGGATTTGCTGGAGATCAAAACCCAGCTCGTCAGCAATTTCTTCCTGAATACTCTCGGTGAAGTGCGCTTCGAGTATCTGTTGCGCCAGAGTATTGATGAGTTTTTTATTGCCGGTTACCAGGGCGTAGTGCTGTTCATCGAAACCGCCTGCAACGTGGTATTCGTTCAGTTCCTTCACTGGCGGTTGTCGGCTGCTCCCTGCTGTTGAGCAAAGCTCGGCATTGTGTAATTGCCAGAATCCGTCGCCTTGTAATCGCCAGAACGGCATATCAGGTCGGTACTGTGAACGCTGTGGCCCAAAACGTTCCAGTAAACTGTGCAGAGGTTCGTAGATTTCCGATCCATAATCGAAAAGGCGTGGATGTCCATTCAGGTATCCCGCTAATACGTATAGCAATAACAATGGTTTATGCGGTGCGCGCTGTTCACCCTTATGCCAGATTTTTATATTGGCAATTGCCTGCTGTAGCGATTTACTGGAAGCCATTGATATCCCTGGCAGTGAAATAATTGCGATCATGCTCGCAAATTTTCTGCTGTTCAAGCCTGCAAGTGAAGATATATTACCTTGATCTCATTTGTTTTTTTGCTTCCTGTGTGCCCTAATTGCCATGCGATGTTGCACCGACGCCAACCACCGTTTACGCCGGAGGAGTTAAAAGCGTTGATGGATGCGAATAAATCAAATTAATGAACGCTCACTTTTCGCGCCAAAACTGCAAAATTGCTTCTACAAACCTGTCAGAAATAACCCCCCGACGGGCTGCCGTGCTGAAATGACTGCTTCGCAGTGCCGTCGTCCAGTTCTCCGGTGGCCGGTACGCTGAACCGTAATATCCCGTGCTTAAATCGTCCGGGTCTTCATCAGGTGCGTTCGTCAGTCCTCTTTCACCTTGTTGCTGGAAGTCGACGAAAATAATATTGGCTAAAACATTATTTTGATAATTGCCATAAATAGCTTCATACGCATGAGGGAAATTTTCTTTCCAGTACCAGGTGGTATCGCCGCAAAACCACGGCGCGTCAGTAATATTATTAAGCTGAGAATGGTATTGTTTTAGATCCCTACGAAAGGCTTCAACCATATGATTAAAGTGTTGAGGGTGTGACGCGTAGTCACTGGTCATTAAGTCAAATTCGCCTTGCATCCAGCATACGCCGAGGAATTTGTTATGCGGATTTTTTGCCAGTGCGGCTCGCGTTCTGCTGACTAAATCCTGGTATAGCGGAGTATCCGTTCCCCAACGACAAGCATCATGGCTGGCTCCGTACCGTTCTGAATATGTCCCTTCGCTGCCTGCGGTAAAAGCCGATCCGCCACGGCAACACGGAACGATGAGAATCCCTGCATTATCAGGAATGAAGGGCAGTAATTTCCGTGCAATATGCAGTGCCTGGCCAACGGTGCCGTACTGTGTTTGATGATTCGTTGCCAGAGGATGGTGATAACCCTGCATATCCTGAACATCGTGTGGGCAGTGAGTCAGTGGAATAATGTCGTTAAAGTGACATGACGGGCCTCCGGGATGCGTATGCGCAAATCTCGCTAATTGTTTAGTTCTGGGATGAGGCGCATCTTCCCTGTCCGGTAATGGCAGTCCTTCGCCATACGCCATGGCATTAGACTGACCAGCAACGGTAAGAACATAGTAATAATCAGGCGATATTATTGCGTTCATATAAATTTCGCGTAATTGAAATGACAAATTGATAGCAGGGCCCCTTTACTGGGGCCCTGAAGCGTTAGTTTTGTACTGTAACTTTATTATCCTTCACAGAGATCAAAACTGAATCCGTCACCGCTTTGCCGCCTGCAGTTTCACCGCCAATAATCAATAGACTATTATTCCAGGGCAATGATACTCCGTAGGCCCGACCTTGCGATAATTCACCCGATTTATCCCATTTCCCGTTATGCCAAAGATGAATATCAGTGCTATATGATTTTTTCAGGCCTTCATGCGCATAGTTCTTACCGTTCTGGTAATTTTCTCGTGAACCTTTGAATCCGGCCCCTCCGGCAAATATAAGAGAATTATTGCTTATCCCCGCAAAACCGCCAGCGACGCCATCTGGTGATGAGACGGGAGCAAGCTTATTCCATTTTAAATTATTACCGGTGAAATCAAGTTCAAATACGGCATCCGTTCGCAATCCGGGTTTGGCTTCGCCATTAATAAGCCAGGTTTTATCACCTTTATTCACAACCGCCGCACCAGCCGTTCCGTACCAGGGCGATTCGCCAGCGTAACTCCATTGCTGTGTTGAGGGATCAAAAGACAACAGAAACTTATTGAAGAAATAATCTTCTGCTTTTTTGTCAAAATAGTGAGCGTTGATTTTATCTATAGCGGTTGAATCTTTTCCAGCCTCGTTGAGATCTTCAAAATAGCCATTGAAGATATTCTGGTTAACACCGCCAGTAACATAAGCCTTGCCGTTGTGTACAAAAGTCACATGGCCCGCCATGCCCATCGGCGCGTGCGACATCAATTTAACCCAGCTATTGGTTTTGGGGTTGTATTTGTGTACATCATTAAATACCTGAGTCAAGCCCTCGCTGTTTTTGCCAATGCCGCCAAACACATACAGATTGCCATCAATAAATGCAGAGGTTGCTTGATCTCTTGGTCCGCCAGGGAATGCAGCTAACGCTGTCCATTTTTTATCTTTGGCCTGTGTATCCAGCTTGTACCATGCCGTACCTGCGCTACCTAAACCAATGTAGACAGTGTCGTTATCAATTGCTCCGGTACCACTTTTAAATGGCACAGGAGTTTCCGGTAATACAGACGCGTTTGCGGCAAATGAAGCCATCATGATAGCAAGCGCCGTTATTGTTTTATTCATTGTGACTGTCTCCTGTCTACTACAGTTTAAATGACACACCAATGCGATAACTGTTTTCCGATAAATTATCTCTGCCGTTGTAAACACCCTGACGGTCAAGGTAGTCATATTCTATGTATGGCGTAATATCCGGCGTCATATGGTATTGTAGAACAAATGCATTTTCCGTCGCCCATTTCTTATGGTTTGCATAGCGATAATCGTTCTGTTTGCTGTATAGCGTCGTTTGCCATGCGAAGGTGAAATCACTATTAATATGGTAAGTGACATATCCATCCCAACGATGAACGTTATCACGAGACATATCACCGGATAAGTCTTGTTGTCGGTAAGCTTTCCAGTCGTAACGATAGCGAATGCCAAAATTAAGATCTTTTGTCGCGTCCCAGGACAGTTTTACGTAGGGTCCGTAGCGTGTGCCGTTGCTGCTAAAATGCGTTAACATTCCCGGGCGCACCGTCCATTGATCATCAAGTTTAATCGCGTAATTAACTTCAACCTGAACATCATTGAGTGCGGCATTTTCCTTTTTATTATCATGAATGGTATTCCAGGTATTACTTTCCATACTTGCCCACCATCCATTTTGCCATCCCTCACTGACTTTGAGTCGAGTCTCATAGGCGTGGCTTCCACTACGATATCCACCACGTACGTCTAGTGTCGCAGCCTGAGAAATTAATGGGGACGAAAAGCACAGTAATAATACGCCAGAAAGTATTTTAGCCTTTTTCATAAATTTCACTCATTTGTAGGATACAGAAAGCAATACAAAGCCCGCATAAACAATTAGCATTTATGTTGTGTAATATTTTTTGCCAGGCTTATAGTGTCTTTGGTAACGGGTAACTGTATTTTATATTTTTTGTATAAGGTCTCCTGTGAAAATTCTCTTTTCACATTATTTAAATAAACAGAGAGCCAGATTAAATACCTGAGTATAAAATCTCTTCTGATGTTTAATTGATTTGAATGTTCGTAAGCTATATCACTTACTCAATCCATTTTACCCAGAGTCATAAAATAGAGTGTCTGTTGATCTCATTTTCATATTCCTTTCAGACTGAAGTGCGTTTTCATCACCCGATGAGAAAGAACTGAAGTGATGTTTGCCATAGATTGCAAGATGCCCTGTCTCATTGTCTATCGTGGTGCACCTTTATACCTGTTATACCAGATCAAAAATCACGCAATCCATACAACAAAACCAGATTTGCAATTCGTGTCACAAAATATGTCGATCTTTTTCTAAGAGGAAGATGCTATGTGAAGCCAGACGAACACTTGCGGTGGTCTTCAAAAACTAAAGATACTCTTTTAACTATCTGTTTTATAAATAATTTATTTAGAGTCTAAATAAGGGAAGCTTTGTAAGCTAACTCAGTGAGCTTGGTGAAAATAAGTGTTTACCCGCCATCAGGCTTAGCATAATTCTCATCATGAAATATGTTTCCTGGTTTGTGGCTTGTAACTGGTCACTCCTGAAGTCGATCTGGAGAGGCTTGTTGATGTTGGTGTTTTCAGGGTGATGCCTCACTTAGTTTGTTTGCCGTATCGCCCGGCGAACAGCTGTGATTGAGGAAGGTTTAAGTCGTAGTGACCAAAGCCATATTTACCAACGGATGCAGATGAAAAAATCGTTTCCTGCTTTCCCCCATATCTCCATGATAAAAAGGAATGTAACAATCTCATGGTCTAAACTGACGAACCAGCCAGGAATAATCGCTAGGGACCTAAGAACTAGCATGATAATAGCCACTAAGAAATTACTGCGTTCCATGAAATAGCCATTTTGTGGCAAATGGAGTTGACTAATAATGTCATATGTGAGACGGCTAGTTGAGCGAATATTAAATTTTGCTGAATTTTTTATGTTGATTTTACTTGTTACAGAACATATCACATGATATATAGATAAGATTAGTTGCATTAATGATGAGGGTTATTATTAGATTCGTATCAGATTGATAAATATATAAAGATACATAGCATGCAAGAGCATGGCGTTTGTATGGCAACGTTATTATAATTAACTGTTGCTACTCTATTTAAGTTCACTCAGAAGAACTGGTCCACTTACGTTAGTTATTAAGCAAACGTTCGCTTTTATAAACATAATCAGGATAAAAATGTTGGATTATTGCTAACCCAGCACAGCTAGTGCGCGTCTGTAATTATAAGGGAAAAACGATGAAGAATAAGGCTGATAACAAAAAAAGGAACTTCCTGACCCATAGTGAAATCGAATCACTCCTTAAAGCAGCAAATACCGGGCCTCATGCAGCACGTAATTATTGTCTGACTTTGCTTTGTTTTATTCATGGTTTCCGGGCGAGTGAAATTTGTCGATTGAGGATTTCGGATATTGATCTTAAGGCAAAGTGTATATATATCCATCGATTAAAAAAAGGCTTTTCAACAACGCATCCGCTATTGAACAAAGAAGTTCAGGCTTTAAAAAACTGGTTGAGTATCCGTACTTCGTACCCGCATGCTGAGAGCGAGTGGGTATTTTTATCGCGTAAGGGGAATCCGCTTTCTCGGCAACAGTTTTACCATATTATCTCGACTTCCGGTGGTAATGCCGGGTTGTCACTGGAGATTCATCCGCACATGTTACGCCATTCGTGTGGTTTTGCTTTGGCGAATATGGGAATAGATACGCGACTTATCCAGGATTATCTTGGGCATCGCAATATTCGTCATACTGTCTGGTATACCGCCAGCAATGCAGGGCGTTTTTACGGCATCTGGGATAGAGCCAGAGGACGACAGCGTCACGCTGTTTTATAGAGATAGTTGAGATACCAGGGATGGTGTTAAAAACTACATTATTCTTACGATATATCAAAAATGATTAACCATTTATTAATTGATGTTATTGTAAGTGTGATTTTTAATTATCATAATAAACATTAAGTTAACCATATCCATACAAAATACAATGGTTTATGTTCTTCAAAATAAATAAACAAAATCATTCATAAATTTACACATCACTTAAATTCTCCTGTTTTCGCACTTTTTTCTTTATTTTTTAAGCAACTGGAAGTTAATCCACTGCAATCTATTGTTATATTGAATCAAATCAATGAAAATAGATGTTGTCACATCAGTGATATTTTATTTTTGTATGATATTTAATGTAATTGACTGATAGCCACATCACTTCGTGTGTGGTTATCTTTTTATCTATTGGGCTAATTTTGACCGATTGAGGTTTCCTATAGGTATTCATTCAAATATATCTCAGTCAGGAGTACTACTATTGTGAGTAAACGTCGTTATCTTACCGGTAAAGAAGTTCAGGCCATGATGCAGGCGGTGTGTTACGGGGCAACGGGAGCCAGAGATTATTGTCTTATTCTGTTGGCATATCGGCATGGGATGCGTATTAGTGAACTGCTTGATCTGCATTATCAGGATCTTGACCTTAATGAAGGTCGAATAAATATTCGCCGACTGAAGAACGGATTTTCTACCGTTCACCCGTTACGTTTTGATGAGCGTGAAGCTGTGGAACGCTGGACCCAGGAACGTGCTAACTGGAAAGGTGCTGACCGGACCGACGCTATATTTATTTCTCGCCGCGGGAGTCGGCTTTCTCGCCAGCAGGCCTATCGCATTATTCGCGATGCCGGTATTGAAGCTGGAACCGTAACGCAGACTCATCCTCATATGTTAAGGCATGCTTGCGGTTATGAACTGGCGGAGCGTGGTGCAGATACCCGTTTAATTCAGGATTATCTCGGGCATCGAAATATTCGCCATACTGTGCGTTATACCGCCAGTAATGCTGCTCGTTTTGCCGGATTATGGGAAAGAAATAATCTCATAAACGAAAAATTAAAAAGAGAAGAAGTTTGATTTAACTTATTGATAATAAACTTAAAAAACAAATAAATACAAGACAATTGGGGCCAAACTGTCTATATCATAAATAAGTTATGTATTTTTTCTCAAGCATAAAAATATTAAAAAACGACAAAAATAATCTAACTGTTTGATATGTAAATTATTTCTCTTGTAAATTAATTTCACATCACCTCCGCTATATGTAAAGCTAACGTTTCTGTAGCTCGACGCAACTTCCTCATTCTTCTCTCCAAAAACCACCTCATACAATATAAAAAACTGCAAATAAAGATAACTATAGAACATTAATCCAACAAATAAACTGAAAAAGTTTGTGCGCGATGCTTTCCTCTATGAGTCAAAATGGCCCCAAATGTTTCATCTTTTGGGGGAAAACTGTGCAGTGTTGGCAGTCAAACTCGTTGACAAAACAAAGTGTACAGAACGACTGCCCATGTCGATTTAGAAATAGTTTTTTTAAAGGAAAGCAGCATGAAAATTAAAACTCTGGCAATCGTTGTTCTGTCGGCTCTGTCCCTCAGTTCCGCAGCGGCTCTGGCCGATACTACGACGGTAAATGGTGGGACCGTTCACTTTAAAGGGGAAGTTGTTAACGCCGCTTGCGCAGTTGATGCAGGCTCTGTTGATCAAACCGTTCAGTTGGGACAGGTTCGTACCGCTAGCCTGAAGCAGGCTGGAGCAACCAGCTCTGCCGTTGGTTTTAACATTCAGCTGAATGATTGCGATACCACTGTTGCCACAAAAGCCGCTGTTGCCTTCTTAGGTACGGCAATTGATGCTACGCGTACTGATGTACTGGCTCTGCTGAGTTCTGCTGCAGGTAGTGCAACAAACGTTGGCGTGCAGATCCTGGACAGAACAGGCAATGCTCTGACGCTGGACGGTGCGACATTTAGTGCACAAACAACCCTGAATAACGGTACCAACACCATTCCGTTCCAGGCGCGTTATTATGCAATCGGCGAGGCAACCCCGGGTGCTGCTAATGCGGATGCGACCTTCAAGGTTCAGTATCAATAACCTACCCAGGTTCAGGGACGTCATTACGGGCAGGGATGCCCACCCTTGTGCGATAAAAATAACGATGAAAAGGAAGAGATTATTTCTATTAGCGTCGTTGCTGCCAATGTTTGCTCTGGCCGGAAATAAATGGAATACCACGTTGCCCGGCGGAAATATGCAATTTCAGGGCGTCATTATTGCGGAAACTTGCCGGATTGAAGCCGGTGATAAACAAATGACGGTCAATATGGGGCAAATTAGCAGTAACCGGTTTCATGCGGTAGGGGAAGATAGCGCACCGGTGCCTTTTGTTATTCATTTACGGGAATGTAGCACGGTGGTGAGTGAACGTGTAGGTGTGGCGTTTCACGGTGTCGCGGATGGTAAAAATCCGGATGTGCTTTCCGTGGGAGAGGGGCCAGGGATAGCCACCAATATTGGCGTAGCGTTGTTTGATGATGAAGGAAACCTCGTACCGATTAATCGTCCTCCAGCAAACTGGAAACGGCTTTACTCAGGCTCTACTTCGCTACATTTCATCGCCAAATATCGTGCTACCGGGCGTCGGGTTACTGGCGGCATCGCCAATGCCCAGGCTTGGTTCTCTTTAACCTATCAGTAATTGTTCAGCAGATAATGTGATAACAGGAACAGGACAGTGAGTAATAAAAACGTCAATGTAAGGAAATCGCAGGAAATAACATTCTGCTTGCTGGCAGGTATCCTGATATTCATGGCAATGATGGTTGCCGGACGCGCTGAAGCGGGAGTGGCCTTAGGTGCGACTCGCGTAATTTATCCGGCAGGGCAAAAACAAGTGCAACTTGCCGTGACAAATAATGATGAAAATAGCACCTATTTAATTCAATCATGGGTGGAAAATGCCGATGGTGTAAAGGATGGTCGTTTTATCGTGACGCCTCCTCTGTTTGCGATGAAGGGAAAAAAAGAGAATACCTTGCGTATTCTTGATGCAACAAATAACCAATTGCCACAGGACCGGGAAAGTTTATTCTGGATGAACGTTAAAGCGATTCCGTCAATGGATAAATCAAAATTGACTGAGAATACGCTACAGCTCGCAATTATCAGCCGCATTAAACTGTACTATCGTCCGGCTAAATTAGCGTTGCCACCCGATCAGGCCGCAGAAAAATTAAGATTTCGTCGTAGCGCGAATTCTCTGACGCTGATTAACCCGACACCCTATTACCTGACGGTAACAGAGTTGAATGCCGGAACCCGGGTTCTTGAAAATGCATTGGTGCCTCCAATGGGCGAAAGCACGGTTAAATTGCCTTCTGATGCAGGAAGCAATATTACTTACCGAACAATAAATGATTATGGCGCACTTACCCCAAAAATGACGGGCGTAATGGAATAACGCAGGGGGAATTTTTCGCCTGAATAAAAAGAATTGACTGCCGGGTGATTTTAAACCGGAGGAATAATGTCATATCTGAATTTAAGACTTTACCAGCGAAACACACAATGCTTGCATATTCGTAAGCATCGTTTGGCTGGTTTTTTTGTCCGGCTCTTTGTTGCCTGTGCTTTTGCCGCACAGGCACCTTTGTCATCTGCCGAACTCTATTTTAACCCGCGTTTTTTAGCGGATGATCCCCAGGCTGTGGCTGATTTATCGCGTTTTGAAAATGGGCAAGAATTACCGCCAGGGACGTATCGTGTCGATATCTATTTGAATAATGGTTATATGGCAACGCGTGATGTCACATTTAATACGGGCGACAGTGAACAAGGGATTGTTCCCTGCCTGACACGCGCGCAACTTGCCAGTATGGGGCTGAATACGGCTTCTGTCTCCGGTATGAATCTGCTGGCGGATGATGCCTGCGTGCCATTAACCTCAATGATCCATGACGCTACTGCGCATTTAGATGTTGGTCAGCAGCGACTCAACCTGACGATCCCTCAGGCATTTATGAGTAATCGCGCGCGTGGTTATATTCCTCCTGAGTTATGGGATCCCGGTATTAATGCCGGATTGCTCAATTATAATTTCAGCGGAAATAGTGTACAGAATCGGATTGGGGGTAACAGCCATTATGCATATTTAAACCTACAGAGTGGGTTAAATATTGGTGCGTGGCGTTTACGCGACAATACCACCTGGAGTTATAACAGTAGCGACAGATCATCAGGTAGCAAAAATAAATGGCAGCATATCAATACCTGGCTTGAGCGAGACATAATACCGTTACGTTCCCGGCTGACGCTGGGTGATGGTTATACTCAGGGCGATATTTTCGATGGTATTAACTTTCGCGGCGCACAATTGGCCTCAGATGACAATATGTTACCCGATAGCCAAAGAGGATTTGCCCCGGTGATCCACGGTATTGCTCGTGGTACTGCACAGGTCACTATTAAACAAAATGGGTATGACATTTATAATAGTACGGTGCCACCGGGGCCTTTTACCATCAACGATATCTATGCCGCAGGTAATAGTGGTGACTTGCAGGTAACGATCAAAGAGGCTGACGGCAGCACGCAGATTTTTACCGTACCCTATTCGTCAGTCCCGCTTTTGCAACGTGAAGGGCATACTCGTTATTCCATTACGGCAGGAGAATACCGTAGTGGAAATGCGCAGCAGGAAAAACCCCGCTTTTTCCAGAGTACATTACTCCACGGCCTTCCGGCTGGCTGGACAATATATGGTGGAACGCAACTGGCGGATCGTTATCGTGCTTTTAATTTCGGTATCGGGAAAAACATGGGGGCACTGGGCGCTCTGTCTGTGGATATGACGCAGGCTAATTCCACACTTCCCGATGACAGTCAGCATGACGGACAATCGGTGCGTTTTCTCTATAACAAATCGCTCAATGAGTCAGGCACGAATATTCAGTTAGTGGGTTACCGTTATTCGACCAGCGGATATTTTAATTTCGCTGATACAACATACAGTCGAATGAATGGCTACAACATCGAAACACAGGACGGAGTTATTCAGGTTAAGCCGAAATTCACCGACTATTACAACCTCGCTTATAACAAACGCGGGAAATTACAGCTCACCGTTACTCAGCAACTCGGGCGCACATCAACACTGTATTTGAGTGGTAGCCATCAAACTTATTGGGGAACGAGTAATGTCGATGAGCAATTCCAGGCTGGTTTAAATACTGCATTCGAAGATATCAACTGGACGCTCAGCTATAGCCTGACGAAAAATGCCTGGCAAAAAGGACGGGATCAGATGTTAGCGCTTAACGTCAATATTCCTTTCAGCCACTGGCTGCGTTCTGACAGTAAATCTCAGTGGCGACATGCCAGTGCCAGCTACAGCATGTCACACGATCTCAACGGTCGGATGACCAATCTGGCTGGCGTATACGGTACGTTGCTGGAAGACAACAACCTCAGCTATAGCGTGCAAACCGGCTATGCCGGGGGAGGCGATGGTAATAGCGGAAGCACAGGCTACGCCACGCTGAATTATCGCGGTGGTTACGGCAATGCCAATATCGGTTACAGCCATAGCGATGATATTAAGCAGCTCTATTACGGAGTCAGCGGTGGGGTATTGGCTCATGCCAATGGCGTAACGCTGGGGCAGCCGTTAAACGAAACAGTGGTGCTTGTTAAAGCGCCTGGCGCAAAAGATGCAAAAGTCGAAAACCAGACGGGGGTGCGTACCGACTGGCGTGGTTATGCCGTGCTGCCTTATGCCACTGAATATCGGGAAAATAGAGTGGCGCTGGATACCAATACCCTGGCTGATAACGTCGATTTAGATAACGCGGTTGCTAACGTTGTTCCCACTCGTGGGGCGATCGTGCGAGCAGAGTTTAAAGCGCGCGTTGGGATAAAACTGCTCATGACGCTGACCCACAATAATAAGCCGCTGCCGTTTGGGGCGATGGTGACATCAGAGAGTAGCCAGAGTAGCGGCATTGTTGCGGATAATGGTCAGGTTTACCTCAGCGGAATGCCTTTAGCGGGAAAAGTTCAGGTGAAATGGGGAGAAGAGGAAAATGCTCACTGTGTCGCCAATTATCAACTGCCACCAGAGAGTCAGCAGCAGTTATTAACCCAGCTATCAGCTGAATGTCGTTAAGGGGGCGTGATGAGAAACAAACCTTTTTATCTTCTGTGCGCTTTTTTGTGGCTGGCGGTGAGTCACGCTTTGGCTGCGGATAGCACGATTACTATCCGCGGCTATGTCAGGGATAACGGCTGTAGTGTGGCCGCTGAATCAACCAATTTTACTGTTGATCTGATGGAAAACGCGGCGAAGCAATTTAACAACATTGGCGCGACGACTCCTGTTGTTCCATTTCGTATTTTGCTGTCACCCTGTGGTAATGCCGTTTCTGCCGTAAAAGTTGGGTTTACCGGCGTTGCAGATAGCCACAATGCCAATCTGCTTGCACTTGAAAATACGGTGTCAGCGGCTTCGGGACTGGGAATACAGCTTCTGAATGAGCAGCAAAATCAAATACCCCTTAATGCTCCATCGTCCGCGCTTTCGTGGACGACCCTGACGCCGGGTAAACCAAATACGCTGAATTTTTACGCCCGGCTAATGGCGACACAGGTGCCTGTCACTGCAGGGCATATCAATGCCACGGCTACCTTCACTCTTGAATATCAGTAACTGGAGATGCTCATGAAATGGTACAAACGTGGGTATGTATTGGCGGCAATATTGGCGCTCGCAAGTGCGACGATACAGGCAGCCGATGTCACCATCACGGTGAACGGTAAGGTCGTCGCCAAACCGTGCACAGTTTCCACCACCAATGCCACGGTTGATCTCGGCGATCTTTATTCTTTCAGTCTGATGTCTGCCGGGGCGGCATCGGCCTGGCATGATGTTGCGCTTGAGTTGACTAATTGTCCGGTGGGAACGTCGAGGGTCACTGCCAGCTTCAGCGGGGCAGCCGACAGTACCGGATATTATAAAAACCAGGGGACCGCGCAAAACATCCAGTTAGAGCTACAGGATGACAGTGGCAACACATTGAATACTGGCGCAACCAAAACAGTTCAGGTGGATGATTCCTCACAATCAGCGCACTTCCCGTTACAGGTCAGAGCATTGACAGTAAATGGCGGAGCCACTCAGGGAACCATTCAGGCAGTGATTAGCATCACCTATACCTACAGCTGAACCCGAAGAGATGATTGTAATGAAACGAGTTATTACCCTGTTTGCTGTACTGCTGATGGGCTGGTCGGTAAATGCCTGGTCATTCGCCTGTAAAACCGCCAATGGTACAGCTATCCCTATTGGCGGTGGCAGCGCTAATGTTTATGTAAACCTTGCGCCTGCCGTGAATGTGGGGCAAAACCTGGTCGTAGATCTTTCGACGCAAATCTTTTGCCATAACGATTATCCGGAAACCATTACAGACTATGTCACACTGCAACGAGGCTCGGCTTATGGCTGCGTGTTATCTAATTTTTCCGGGACCGTAAAATATAGTGGCAGTAGCTATCCATTTCCGACCACCAGCGAAACGCCGCGCGTTGTTTATAATTCGAGAACGGATAAGCCGTGGCCGGTGGCGCTTTATTTGACGCCTGTGAGCAGTGCGGGCGGGGTGGCAATTAAAGCTGGCTCATTAATTGCCGTGCTTATTTTGCGACAGACCAACAACTATAACAGCGATGATTTCCAGTTTGTGTGGAATATTTACGCCAATAATGATGTGGTGGTGCCTACTGGCGGCTGTGATGTTTCTGCTCGTGATGTCACCGTTACTTTGCCGGACTACCCTGGTTCAGTGCCGATTCCTCTTACCGTTTATTGTGCGAAAAGCCAAAACCTGGGGTATTACCTCTCCGGCACAACCGCAGATGCGGGCAACTCGATTTTCACCAATACCGCGTCGTTTTCACCTGCACAGGGCGTCGGCGTACAGTTGACGCGCAACGGTACGATTATTCCAGCGAATAACACGGTATCGTTAGGAGCAGTAGGGACTTCGGCGGTAAGTCTGGGATTAACGGCAAATTATGCACGTACCGGAGGGCAGGTGACTGCAGGGAATGTGCAATCGATTATTGGCGTGACTTTTGTTTATCAATAAAGAAATCACAGGGCATTGCTAATGCTGGTACCTGAGGCGCTACGCTATCAGACCTACAAAACCTGCACGTTAGCCCTTTGTAGGCCAGATAAGACGCGTCAACGTCGCATCTGGCATAAACAAAGCGCACTTTGCTGGTCTGTTCCCCTCACCCTAACCCTCTCCCCGGAGGGGCGAGGGGACTGGCCGGGCACATTTTTAGACTTTGTCATCAGTCAGAGCCTGCCAATGGCAGGCTCTGGTGTTCTTTTACGCTACCACGCTAATAATCAGCACAATAATCAGCCCAACCACGGAGTTGACCAGCTCCAGCAGACCCCAGGTTTTCAACGTGTCTTTTACTGACAGGTCAAAGTAACCTTTGAACAACCAGAAAGATGCATCGTTAATGTGGGTGAGGGTGTTGGAACCCGCAGCCGTCGCCAGTACCAGCAGCGCCGGATTCACGCCAGCCAGCTGACCAGTTGCTGGATCAAGGATTGCAGCACTGATAATCCCGGCGGCGGTCATCGCCGAAACGACACCCTGACCCGTCGCCAGACGAATTAGCACAGTGATCAGCCATGCCATGATGTAGGGCGAGATATTGCCGTGGGACATCAACATGCCGATGGTGTCGCCAATGCCGGTGTCGATGATGGTCTGCTTCAGCACGCCACCCGCACCGATGATCAGAATCACCATTGCAATGCTCTTCACCGCGCTTTCAAAAGCGTTCATCACCCACTGCATGTCATGACCACGTGCGGTGCCAAAGAGTACGAATGCAACCACCATCGCAATAAACATTGCAATCGGCGAGGAACCGATAAAGTTAACCACTTCCCAGGCAGGGGTATCTTTTACCAGCCAGATATTGGCGATGGTGGTAGAGATCATAATGATCGCCGGGATCAGCGGCACCAGAATCGAAACGCCGAAAGAGGGCAGATTATTCATATCTACCGGTTGATCTGCTTTCAGGAATGATGGCGTTGGGCGCTCAAGATTGCCGAGGAACTTCGGCAGGATCAGACCTGCGCAGATTACACTTGGGATCGTCACCAGTACGCCATAGATATAAACCATCCCCATATCCGCGCCATAAGCATTCACCAGCGCCACCGGACCCGGCTGCGGTGGGAACAGTGAATGTGCGGTAGTGGCAGCTGCTACTGCCGGGATCGCCAGTTTCAGGAACGGAATTTTAGCTTCGGCGGCAATAACAATAACCAGCGGCGCTAACATGATAAAGGCCACTTCATAGAACATCGCCAGACCGAAAATCAAGCCGATGATAATCACCGATAGCTGTACATAGCGCAGACCGAGACGTGCCAGCAGCGTATGCGCTATCTGGTGAGCCGCGCCGGAGTCGACCATCAATTTACCGATGACTGCACCGAATACCACGATGATAGCCAGTTCCCCCAGCGTGTTGCCGAAGCCCGCTTTCATGGTGTGCAGCAGCGACATCAAATCCATGCCCGCCAGCATCCCGACGGACAGCGCCGCCACCAACAAAGCCACCATTGAATTGATTTTGAACTTCAAATTCAGTACCAGCATCAGGCCAATGCCGAATACCACCCAGAGAATGTTAAGCACATGCATAACGTTTTACCTTACCTGGTTGAACCGTTGTTATTTTGGGCGACATGTTATGTAAATTGGTCAACCATTGTTGCGATGAATGTCACATCCTCTGATCAATAACCATCGATTACCCTTTGCTGCAATTTGCAGCAACAACCATGAGAGTGAAATTCTTGTGATGTGGTTAACCAATTTCAGGATTCGGGTTGACATGTCTTACCAAAAAGTAGAACTTATACGCCATCTCATCCGATGCAACGCCACGGCTGCGGTCTGGTTGTTCATCCGGATACCTAAACAACTCCAGGGTTCCGCGTCTCTTTGCTGTGGAACCCACTATGTGAAAGAGGAAAAATCATGGAACAGACCTGGCGCTGGTACGGCCCAAACGATCCGGTTTCTTTAGCTGATGTCCGTCAGGCGGGCGCAACTGGCGTGGTTACCGCGCTGCACCATATCCCGAACGGCGAAGTATGGTCCGTAGAAGAGATCCTCAAACGCAAGGCGATCGTTGAAGACGCAGGCCTGGTGTGGTCTGTCGTAGAAAGCGTACCAATTCACGAAGATATCAAAACCCACACTGGCAACTATGAGCAGTGGATCGCTAACTATCAGCAGACTCTGCGCAACCTGGCGCAGTGCGGCATTCGCACCGTGTGCTACAACTTCATGCCGGTGCTCGACTGGACCCGTACTGACCTCGAATACGTGCTGCCAGACGGCTCCAAAGCGCTGCGCTTCGACCAGATCGAATTCGCTGCATTCGAAATGCATATCCTGAAACGTCCAGGCGCGGAAGCGGATTACACCGAAGAAGAAATTGCTCAGGCTGCTGTTCGCTTCGCCACTATGAGCGACGAAGACAAAGCGCGTCTGACCCGTAACATCATTGCTGGTCTTCCGGGCGCGGAAGAAGGCTACACCCTCGACCAGTTCCGTAAACACCTGGAGCTGTACAAAGATATCGACAAAGCGCGAAAACTTTGCCGTCTTCCTGAAAGCGATTATTCCGGTTGCCGAAGAAGTTGGCGTGCGTATGGCGGTTCACCCGGACGATCCGCCGCGCCCGATCCTCGGCCTGCCGCGCATTGTTTCCACCATTGAAGATATGCAGTGGATGGTTGATACCGTAAACAGCATGGCGAACGGTTTCACCATGTGCACCGGTTCCTACGGCGTGCGTGCTGACAACGATCTGGTTGATATGATCAAGCAGTTCGGTCCGCGTATTTACTTCACCCATCTGCGCTCCACCATGCGTGAAGATAACCCGAAAACCTTCCACGAAGCGGCGCACCTGAACGGTGACGTTGATATGTACGAAGTGGTGAAAGCGATTGTTGAAGAAGAACACCGTCGTAAAGCGGAAGGCAAAGAAGACCTGATCCCGATGCGTCCGGACCACGGTCATCAGATGCTGGACGACCTGAAGAAGAAAACCAACCCAGGTTACTCCGCAATTGGTCGTCTGAAAGGCCTGGCCGAAGTTCGCGGTGTCGAACTGGCGATCCAGCGCGCTTTCTTTAGCCGTTAATATCCACCGGCATGGCTGCGCGCCGTGCCGGTTCCTTCTTCCTTGCCGTCACTCTCTGAAGACGGATTCTGGAGTTTACGATGACTACTATTGTTGACAGCAATCTGCCGGTTGCCCGCCCGTCATGGGATCATTCTCGTCTGGAATCACGCATTGTGCATCTCGGTTGCGGGGCGTTTCACCGCGCGCACCAGGCGCTGTATACCCATCATCTGCTGGAAAGCACCGACAGCGACTGGGGTATCTGCGAAGTTAACCTGATGCCAGGTAACGACCGCGTGCTGATCGAAAACCTGAAAAAACAGCAACTGCTGTACACCGTAGCGGAAAAAGGCGCAGAGAGCACCGAGCTGAAAATTATCGGTTCGATGAAAGAAGCGCTGCATCCGGAAATCGATGGCTGCGAAGGTATTCTCAACGCGATGGCGCGTCCGCAAACGGCGATTGTCTCTCTAACGGTCACGGAAAAAGGCTACTGCGCTGATGCGGCAAGCGGTCAACTGGATCTCAATAACCCGCTGATCAAGCACGATCTGGAAAACCCGACTGCGCCGAAGTCCGCGATTGGTTACATCGTCGAAGCCTTGCGTCTGCGTCGTGAAAAAGGGTTGAAAGCGTTTACGGTGATGTCCTGCGATAACGTGCGTGAAAACGGTCATGTGGCGAAGGTCGCGGTACTGGGGCTGGCTCAGGCGCGTGACCCGCAGCTGGCGGCATGGATTGAAGAAAATGTCACCTTCCCGTGCACCATGGTTGACCGCATCGTTCCGGCGGCGACGCCAGAAACCTTACAGGAAATTGCTGACCAGCTGGGTGTTTACGACCCGTGCGCCATTGCCTGCGAACCGTTCCGTCAGTGGGTGATTGAAGATAACTTCGTTAATGGTCGCCCGGACTGGGATAAAGTGGGCGCACAGTTCGTTGCAGACGTTGTGCCGTTCGAAATGATGAAGCTGCGTATGCTGAACGGCAGCCACTCTTTTCTGGCGTACCTCGGTTACCTCGGCGGCTATGAAACCATTGCCGACACCATGACTAACCCGGCTTATCGCAAAGCGGCCTTCTCCCTGATGATGCAGGAACAAGCGCCAACGCTGTCGATGCCGGAAGGTACGGACCTGAACGCCTATGCGACGTTGCTGATCGAGCGTTTCAGCAACCCGTCTCTGCGTCACCGTACCTGGCAGATTGCGATGGACGGCAGCCAGAAGTTACCGCAGCGTCTGCTGGACCCGGTGCGTCTGCACCTGCAAAACGGCGGCAGCTGGCGTCACCTGGCGCTGGGCGTGGCTGGCTGGATGCGTTACACCCAGGGCGTGGATGAGCAGGGTAATGCCATTGACGTGGTCGACCCGATGCTGGCGGAGTTCCAGAAGATCAACGCGCAGTATCAGGGCGCAGACCGCGTGAAAGCGCTGCTGGGCCTGAGCGGTATTTTTGCCGATGATCTGCCGCAGAATGCCGACTTTGTTGGCGCAGTGACGGCGGCATATCAGCAGCTGTGCGAACGCGGTGCGCGCGAGTGTGTGGCTGCGCTGTAACTAACTGATTACCCTACAGACTTACTGGTCAATCAAACTGATATTTGGTTGACCAGTTTTCGTTTTTTTGCCCACCTGTACGTGCCAACTTCCAGTGCTAATGGTATAGTTTGAGATTAACGGGGGCCGTAAAATTGCCCGTTGTAGGCCGGATAAGGCGTTCACGCCGCATCCGGCAAAAATTTGATTAACCGCACCTAACGGACACAACACCATGAAATCTGCCACCTCTGCGCAAAGACCTTACCAGGAAGTCGGGGCGATGATCCGCGATCTGATCATAAAGACGCCGTACAATCCTGGCGAACGGCTGCCGCCGGAGCGTGAAATTGCAGAAATGCTTGATGTCACGCGGACGGTGGTACGTGAAGCGCTGATCATGCTGGAGATCAAAGGGCTGGTGGAAGTACGCCGGGGTGCCGGTATCTATGTTCTTGATAACTCAGGCAGCCAGAACACAGACAGTCCGGATGCCAACGTCTGCAACGATGCCGGTCCTTTTGAGCTGTTACAGGCGCGGCAGTTATTGGAGAGCAACATCGCCGAGTTTGCCGCTTTGCAGGCTACCCGCGAAGATATCGTCAAAATGCGTCAGGCATTGCAACTGGAAGAGCGTGAACTGGCTTCCAGTGCGCCGGGCAGCAGCGAAAGCGGTGACATGCAGTTCCATCTCGCTATTGCCGAAGCAACGCATAACAGCATGCTGGTGGAGCTGTTCCGTCAGTCCTGGCAGTGGCGGGAAAACAATCCAATGTGGATCCAGTTGCACAGCCATCTGGATGACAGCCTGTATCGCAAAGAGTGGTTGGGCGATCACAAACAGATCCTCGCCGCGTTAATCAAAAAAGATGCCCGAGCGGCGAAGCTGGCAATGTGGCAGCATCTGGAAAACGTTAAGCAACGTCTGCTGGAATTCTCGAACGTTGACGATATTTATTTTGATGGCTATCTGTTTGATTCATGGCCGCTGGATAAAGTCGACGCCTGACTTATTATAATAAGCGCAAGGGTAAACGTTCCTTGCGCTTTCTTAAATTAAGAAGTCGCAATGAGTATTACTTTGTAAATTGCAGGGTATTGTTTAGCTATCTGTATAACCTGAATGTTAGTACTCATTCTTCCTGGTAGTTATTTACCAATATAATTCCATTCACCATTTTTTAATTCAAACAGTTCTGGAAGAGATGACGGTTGCAGAGTCATACGTTTGAGTGGTGCATTTTCATCACCCGGGATAACTTTATATCCCATTTTTGCATGGATCTCCGCGGTACCGGGATAGGCTTCTATACCAATTATAGGGTCATTACCCAACTCAATATTAGCATTAAGTAATGCGGCAAGGGCGAATCCGGAAGAATTTGCTACCCCTGTTACCGTCATTATCTGATCAATATAGATATCAATCCTTGGCTGCTCATTGGTCCATCTTTTTGCCTGAGAAGCTGGAAGGGTTGAAATATATCCTATCGTGGTTCCGGCATAACCAGGAACATTGCAACCAGGGCCTAATGTTATTTCATGAACTGTATAGTCCTCAACAGGATCGAAAGGGCTCTTCATAAATAAATTTAGCCGTAAACCTTCTGCTAACTCTGTGGTAGCATGCGCCTTTTTACATATGCCACCATATATTTCGTCTAAAGCTGAGGTGATTTTCAAGTTCCGATAGAGCATACGTCCTGTTGTTGTAATACCATCGGATTCTCTGCATGCTCCTGTCACATAATTAAATGGCCAGGGCTCTTTACTAATATCAAGTTTTCTAATTTCGACAACGCTTTTTCCATCGTAATTATGGTTATTGCCACGAGTAAGAGGCGGAAGATAGATGTTTTCCGAATCCATGCGTGCATATTTTAATTTACGTGTAAACTCACTGTCGACTATTGGGTGATGAAGGAAGTGAGCATCTGTAATAATTTGACTCTGAAGGGCATTGCTTAATGGCATAGACATAATAGTTACCTTTTATGAGTATTTCACTGATGTTTAGAAAAATAGATAAATTTTTCTGTAGTAAAAAGAGAAGTAAACAAATGACATGCATGTTTCTGTTGTAGTGATATCAACTCTACACGGTGATATTAAAGGGTAGGAAACACTCTAAAGTATCAAAAAACGCTCATTTAAAATTATTTGCATGCAATTTAAAAGCATATCTTGTTACTAATTGGAATTTGATGTTGCTATATTGAGGTCTATATTAATAATGCCTGTGAATGGTATTTTTGATGTATTTGATATGTTATCAATTTATATTATTTACAAACTAATTGTTTCAAATAATACATGGCTGATTATGCGGAAATAAATAATTTCCCACCGGAATTAAGTAGCAGCGGTGACAAGTATTTTCATCTACGTAACTATTCGGAATATTCAGAATATACTAGCGGTTTTTTTTTGAGTTTGATGATTTTTATTAAATCATGACTTTTTTCCTGAAAAGTCAGTAGATATTCATAGGCAAGTAAGGTTTTATACTTTGCTGACAGGATTCAGGCCTGTCTCAGACTGACATGGATGTAATGAACAAAAGGGAATGGCTATGGAAAATGAGCATCAATACAGTGGTGCCCGGTGTTCAGGGCAAGCCGCATATGTTGCTAAACGTCAGGAGTGCGCAAAATGATGCGCCAATCACTTCAGGCTGTTTTACCTAAAATTTCAGGCAATAAAACGTCATTGCTGCGTAAATCGGTATGCAGCGATCTCCTCACTCTTTTTAATTCTCCTCATTCGGCATTACCGTCATTACTTGTTTCAGGCATGCCCGAGTGGCAAGTGCATAACCCGAGCGACAAACATCTCCAGAGCTGGTATTGCCGTCAGCTGCGTTCTGCACTGTTATTTCATGAGCCACGGATTGCGGCGTTGCAGGTTAATCTGAAAGAAGCGTACTGCCACACTCTGGCGATCAGCCTTGAGATAATGCTGTACCACGACGATGAACCGCTAACGTTTGATCTGGTCTGGGATAATGGCGGTTGGCGCAGTGCGACGCTGGAGAATGTCAGCTAAGCACAATCTCCAGCTCGCGCAGTTCACGCCAGAAGCGTTCGGCAACGGGATTCATGCGGGTATTCATCCGGTATGCATAGGCCTGAATCGGGATCACCAGTTCGTCCCGATTCAGTACAACGAGCTTCCCGCTGCGAATTTCTTGTTGGATGGCGTACTCCGGCAGCCAGGCAATCCCACAGCCGTCGAGGGCAACCTGCTTTAAAAGCTCGCTCATCGAAGAGACAAAAAAGGTGCTGAAACTTAACTCACTGTGGCGCGTCAGGGTGCGATTAATCAATCGCCCCATGTAGGAGTTGCGGCTGTAATTCAGTAACGGAAAGTGTGGCTGCGCGAGGTTAAAAAGTGCTTCTCCGTGTTCGTCACTGGCGCAGACAGGGAACAATTGAGATTCAAATAAGCGAATGTGGTCAAACGGCGCTTCCAGCAAATCTTCGTCGTGAAAGGAAAAAATACAGTCACTTTGCCCTTCACGCAGTTTATCGACCGCTTCATCGACATCAATGGCTTCAATTGCCCAGGTAAAGAGCGGCGGCATCTGGCTGATAATGGACGGTAAAAGACCGAGGGAAAGAGAGTGTGCAGCGGCTATCTTGATTTTACGTTGCGCGTAATCGCTGCCGCCACGCAGCTCTGCCAGATTGCTCTCTAACTGTTGCAACAGATGGCGGATCTGCGAATGGAAGATTTTCCCTTGTTCTGAGAGTTGCAGCGGCGTTACCTGGCGGTTAAACAATTCAACACCAATCGCCTGTTCCAGCGCACGGATGCGGCGGCTGAATGCCGGTTGCGAGACGTTGCGACTGACTGCCGCCTGGGAAAAATTGCGGCATTTTTCCAGGGTCAGAAAATCATAAAGCCATTTGGTTTCAATATTATGCAAAATCGCACCACAGTCATCCATTACGTTTTACTCTGTCAGCCGCCCTTGCGGGCATTCTACGTCCATTCGGGCGGCTGACAACCGTTTAAGCCGTTTCAAACGTTCCTTTCACGCAGGCTTTGCCGTCTTTGACCATCAGTTTGCCGCGAGCGTATACCTGCTCAATGCGCAGTTCTGGCGTCATGACCAGCAAGTCAGCATCATTGCCTGGCAGAATTTCGCCTTTCCCGGTCAGGTTAAGGAAACCGGCTACGCTACTGGTGAGCGGGCGCAGGGCATCGCTGATACTGAAATCATAGTCTTTGACCAGCACCTGCACGGTTTCCAGCAACGTTTCAAAACCTGCAACACCGATATGGGTTAAATTCCCTTCGTCATCGAAGAACGGCTGGCTACCGTTGCCGTCGGAGCTGAGGGTGACGCGTGCCAGCGGAATACCCGCCTGAACGGCGCGGGCAATACCTTCGGCAGGGGCGACCGGTTCGTCAATGCTGCTGGTGATATCGATGGTGCCGCCTTTGCGCGCGAACTCCAGCGCCTGCTCAAACAACGGTACGTTGCGGTTAACGTGGGTCGGCAGCAGCTTGCTGATCGGCACATCGCAGTTTTCCAGCAGGTCATAAATAGGCTGTAACGCCTTTTTACTGTCGCCCATGTGGAACACGGTGACGCCAGGTTTACCGCCGAGCAAACCGCCAACGCGGGATTCTGCCGCCATATTGGCCAGGTGATAAACGTCCGGTGCGGCAGAACGGTGATCAGAGATGGCGCATTTCACGCCAATCACACGATCGATAATCGCCACGTCTTTTTCCACGGAACCCGTAATGGTGCGGGAAGGGACATGATAAGCGCCGGTCAGCATCCAGGCGCTGATGCCTTCTTCATTGAGCGCACGGGTCTTGGCGAGCAGGGATTCCGGGTGGCGAGAGATAGAGTCGGTGCCCAGCAGACCAACCACTGACGTGACGCCCGCTTCCGTCAGGCGACTTAGCGCCACTTCCGGCGTGCGCGTCGTGGGACCTGCTTCGCCGCCACCGCCAATCAAATGGACGTGTTGATCAATAAAACCTGGGCAGAGGATCTGCCCACTGAGATCGACAACCGTGCAGTTCGGTACAATGTCAGAAGGGATATTGCTGGCAACGGCGATAATTTTGCCGTTAGCGACGAGGACATCGCAAATTCCCCGATCTTCCGGCGCATACAAATGCGCTCCCTGCAGCAGGGTAAAACCGGCTGCGGTATAATCAATCATGGTAACTCCTTGTTAAACAATAAGCTGCATAACCCAGATCGACAGCAATGCGTTAATCACGCAGACCGTAATGATATGCGGGTAATATTTGGCATTCACTTCGGCTGTCCCCAGGCAGCGACCGACATTTTGCACCGGGTTGCCCATTAAATACATCGCGGGCAGTAAAACGGTGACATCGTGACCGGTTAATGCGCCAGCGGTTGCCAGACTGGCGGCAACACCGACTGCGCCACCCATACTCATTAATGCGGCTAAAAGGACGGTTGCCGCTTCACCGGGTAATCCCCACAGCGCCATTACGGGTTCACAGATATGCCCCACCCAGTCGAGCAGGCCGGTAATTTTCAGCGCCTGAATGATGACAAACGCCATCACCACGTTTGGCAGCAGGTTGGTCGTGGCGATAGTAAAGCCACGGCGCGCGCCATCGATAAACATATCCATGACGTTTTTGCGGACCTGAGTTGTCATGCTTGCGCTCCTTGCGTTGGGTTGCGACGTTCTTCGAAGTTAAGCCAGACGCGCAAAATGTTGGCTCCGACAAATTTAAACACCAGGATGACGGCTAAAGGTACGATTACGGACGTGCCCAGAAAGGCAAACACCGCGACGCCGGAAGAGAAGTAGTTGGTGATGATGGCGCTACCGCTGGTTTGATAGGCGGCGAATATCACTTTATCACGTTCGGTAATTTCCCCTTCCTGCGCCAGTTCTTTGGTCATACCTGCGGCGGCATCGGTGTTTTGCAGGTTAGCAATCAGCGCCAGTGAACAGATGCCTGGAATGCCCAACAACGGTTTTAGCACGGGCGTCATTAACTGCTGCGCGGCGCGCAATCCGCCAAGACCATCGGTAATCGAGATAATTCCCAGAGAGAGAATCACTGACGGAGCCAGTTCCAGCGCGAAGAGAAAGCCATCTTTAGCTCCAGTGCCACCTGCGCCGCGAAACGAGGTGGTAGCGCCATTCGCACCAGGCAGTTGCCCAAACGATCCGTTCAGAACGGAAAAGTCAAAAACGCGCCACCAACTGTCTGTCCCGGAAAAAACACCGGAAAAAAAGATAATCGTGAGAAAAAAGGCCAGATACCCTTTAACACCCACTTTTTCTGTCGCCAGCTCCCCAGCTACAGCATCCCCTTGTTGTGTCATAACAATCCCCATTGTTTTTTTGTGTATGTGTGTTGCTTGAGCCAGGAAAATTCCTGGAGCTGAAAAACCTTATCAGCCATGTGGGTATGGGGAAAATGCAAGTATGTTTCTTGCTATGCGTTTTTTGCATAGCGGAAAAATGACGCTGGGTGGCAAAGGTTCTGCGCAGGATTGAGTTGCAGAAAATTCATAAACCCAGTGACAATGACATCAGTAAATAAAAACAGAAAATTCAGGGACGAAAACGCGATGGCAAAATACAACGACAAAGAGCTGGCAGAGACGAGCAAGTTTTTAAGTTTTGTCCTCCGACATAAACCAGAGGCGATTGGCATCGTGCTGGACCGTGAAGGATGGGCGGATATCGATAAGCTCATACTCTGTGCCCAAAAAGCGGGCAAGCGGTTAACCCGCGCATTACTGGATATCGTTGTCGCCACCAGCGATAAAAAGCGCTTTAGTTATTCCAGTGATGGTACGTGTATTCGCGCCGTTCAGGGGCATTTGACTTCGCAGGTCGCCATTGGCTTCATCGAAAAAACACCGCCACAATTTCTCTACCATGGTACGGCAAGCCGTTTTCTTGACGAGATAAAAAAACAAGGGCTGATTGCAGGGGAGCGCCATTACGTGCATCTCTCTGCTGATGAAGCAACGGCACGCAAAGTAGGAGCAAGACACGGATCGCCAGTTATTTTAACCGTCAAAGCACAGGAAATGGCGAAACGAGGCATCCCTTTTTGGCAAGCGGAAAACGGGGTCTGGCTGACATCAACGGTTGCGGTTGAGTTTCTTGAGTGGTAAGGGAAACACTCCTCATGAAGTAACCACTTGCAGCTTAAATAATTGCGCTGTGCTGATAAGCGCAGCAATAAACAACGCCGCCGCGCCGCAGAGAGTGGCGCTGGCAAGCGCCGATGTTCCATTGCCAAGCATACTGGTTAGCGCCGGGCCGAGGATTTGCCCAATGCCGTAAATGAGTGTCACAAAGCCTAAAAGATTGAGATTTCCCGGTACGCTCAGTTGGCGGGCGATAGTCATCACCAGAGATGTCGTGCCCATAAAGGTACCGCCAAAACCAAGACTGCTGATGATAAGCAAGAGAGGCGAGTCGCTGGCGAGAGTAAGCAACACACTAATAGCCTGCACCAGCAAATTCGCCGTCAGGCAGGGCAAAGCCCCCCAACGTTTTGCTGCCCATAGCCAGCCAAAGCAACCAGGCACAATTGATAAGCCGACTAACGTCCAGAGATGGGCGGTTTACAATGGTGAGCCTGCATCTTTCGCCATGAGCGGCAGGTAAGTCGCGACGATGATATAACCAAATCCCGCCAGGCCGTACAGAATAGCCAGTAACCACCAGCTCATTATCTGTTGCTCCGTTTTTGCCAATGGCATTGGTGTGATGGCGTGTTTTTTCGAGGGCATTAAAAGCGTAAGTGCAATCAGCATCATGCCAGAAAGCGCCCCGGCACCTTGCCATAACGTTTGCGAGGAGAGGTCAAAATGCAGGCCTGCCAGAACATATTCATTGCCCAGTGCGATGCCAATGCCAACGCCAGAAAACAAAGCTGCCAGCACAAAAGGATGGCGCGTGTGCTGCATAATCAGCGTCGAACCAAAAATCAGCATTCCGGCGCTGGCGACACCCGCCAGGACGCGAATCAATAACACCAGAATAAATGGCGGCAACCATGCCATTGCGAGGATCAACAACCCGCTCGCCAGGGCAGAAGCCAACAGAAATGGGCGCAGGCGCGATGGCTGGTGAAATGCGCCAAAAGAAAATAGCAGACTGCCAGCCAGATACCCCGCATAGTTGCCGCTGGCAATCCACGAGAGCTGGCTAAATGAGAACGATCCTTCCGCCATCATGACGGGCAACATAGGCGTATAAAGGAAGCGGCCTAAACCCATACCTAAGGTCAGAACCAGCATCCCGAAAAGCGCGGTGCTGAAAGAAAAGCGTTCTACGGGATGCGTGGACGAAGGCATGTTTAACCTTGTTTGTCATTTTTGTTGTTAACAAGTTAATAACAAAAAGGTAAAACATGCCAGCCTGTTAATGCGATGATTGAGGGGTAAAGCGATAAAAACGATTTGGTTCGCTAACGATATAAAGATTACCAGAGGCATCCATCGCAACCCCTTCGGCCTGTTTGATGTTATGCGACAAACCTCGACTGCCTTTGGTTAGTGACATTTCACCGATAACCTCGCCAGCCAGCGTTACTTCCTGGAGTGCGCGAGATTCATGAGACAGCACCAGAAGCGTATTTTTTTGTTGGTTAAATTCTGCGCCGGACACATCATCTAAAGTAAATTGCCGTTGTAGTGCCTTGTCTTTGCTGATGTGCAATTCATTGCTACTTAATAGCCCGTTAACTTTGTAGACCTCAATCGGGTTTTTCTCTTTAAAAAACCAGAAAGTGTGATCCTGGCGAGAATAGGCCAATCCTTCAAAACCGCAATTGGTTGGGGATTCCTGCAGCGGGATTTTTATTTTTTTGAGGATTTTTACTTCCGAGTTTGGGGTCAGTGAAATCACATAAATGGCATAATCGCGCTCATCGCTAATGACAAACTGATTATCGCCAATGTATTCGATCGTCTCGAGATCCTTAACAAAATCCAGAGGAATTGTGCGGATCAAATCGCCATTGATGGTCATTTCAACAATGGCGGCAGGTTTGTTGATAGTGCTAAAAAGAGTATTGCTTTGTGCCGACCAGGTCAGCGAAGAGATATTATTCGTTATGCCTGCAATTTCTTTGCCGTCAATGGTGGCGTGGTAATTCTGAAATGATGCTGCATGATTGCTTTTACGGGCGCAAGATTGCACGAAGAAAGTACACACTGCCACAATGACAAAAAGAATCACAATAACGAAGATGCGTTTACTTAACGAAATACTTTTTGTCACGGTAATCCCTTTAAGGCAAATCAATAAGATATCGAGAAGTATACGTAGCGATCTTAATGAATCCTTAACGCGGAGAAATCCCGTAATGTGCAATGCAGCGCCAGCCACCATCCTGCTGACAATAAACTGATTCCGTATGCCCAGGGATCACCCATTGAATTTCCTCGCCAGGCGGACAGGTCAGCCAAATGCATAACCCGCAGCCGCCGCGTAAATCACGGGGAATATCGCTGACGCGAAAAGTCATGCCCGCTGCCTGCAACGCCTTGCGGGTTTGTATGACGCCGACCGTGGAGTGAAATAAAAACAGATACTCTTTCATGCGCGTTTTCTCTGCCGCTGACCGATCACCGCCGCGCCAATTGCACCAGCGAATTGCGCATCAGGGTGAGTTTGTACCGGCATTCCCAGATGGCTTTCCAGCATGTGGGTAAACCTTTGACAGTGGCTAACGCCACCAGTAAACAGAATCGGCGCTTCACAGGAGAGACGAGCAATGAAATTGGCGCTCCGCCGCGCCATCGCGTTAATCACTCCGGCGAGAATCGCTTCTGGCGCGACGCCCGCTGAGCGCAGGCTGATCACTTCTGATTCGGCAAATACTGTGCACATACTCGTGATGGCGTGCGGCGTGACATTTTCGGTAATGCTGTCGAGCTGTTCGACGTTGGTGCCAAGCGTGCGCGAGATCACCTCCAGGAAACGCCCGGTGCCCGCCGCGCATTTGTCATTCATCAGGAAATCGCACAGGTTACCGTCATCATCAAGCTGAATCACTTTGCTGTCCTGACCACCGATGTCGATTACCGCGCGCGTTGCTGGCTCAAGAAACCGTGCGCCCAGCCCGTGACAGGAGATCTCCGTCACTTGTTTATCGGCAAAATCCACCAGTTGCCGTCCGTAGCCGGTGAGCGTCAGAAACGGCGTTGTCTCTAACCCTTCGCGCAGAGTTTCCCAGGCTTCAGTAATTGCTGTTGCCGGGCGAAAGGGTGTTGGAACGAGGAAACGGCGCGTAATCACGCCGTCAGCCAGTAAGATCCCTTTGGTGGTGGTTGAGCCGGAATCAATGCCAATCGAATATGTCACTGCCACTCCTTACAGCATCTCAATAAAGGCCGCGACACGGGTGCTGAGCTGCCCGACATCCGAGGTGGAGTAGTCTGTTTCAATAGCGATATAAGGAATGTTGTGCTGCTGGCGCACATGACGTTTAATCGCCAGCGATTCCACCGCGTAGGTATGGCACGCCTGCAAAATCACATCAACTACGCCATCGACCTGATATTCTTCAACCATCTGGCTGAGCATTTGCAGGCGCTGATCGTTCGGCGAAACACAGGAGCAGCCAATCGCCAGATATTTATCCGCCAGCGCGTCGTACACATCACCCGTTTCCGCCACGCATTGCTCGGTGGCTTTCGCCCCGGTGCAGTTTTCATAACCGACAACCCAGCCGCCATTCTCTTCAATCGCGCGCACCACTTTCTCTGCTGCGCCGCCAATTGGGCAGCCGGTGATTAAAATACGTGGGCGCGGGTCCAGTCGCTGGCCTTCTTCCCACTGCTGACGAACGCGGGCGGTCATTGCATCCAGTTCATTGATCAACGCCTCTTTATCGAACCGGAAGGTTGCGCCGTAGACTACTTTCAGAATGTCGCTGCCGCTAAGCGCTGGAGGATTTAACTGCCCCAAATGATAAAAGTTGGCCAGTGCGCGACGTTCGCGGTTTTTCAGCGCAATGGCATCGCGCAGAGCATCTTCGCTAATCTCGTGCCCAAAACGTTCTTCTACTGTTTTTTGCAAGCGCAGCATCTCGGCTTTCCATAATGCACGCGAGGCATCGTCCTTAACGCTGTTTGGCAACTGCATCACATGAACGGGCTTAAATTCTGCCATGTATTCATACATTTTCTTTTTGCCGTCGCAGGTGGTTTCACCGACCACCAGATCAGAAAAGTAGAAGTAGGGGCATTTATCGGTTTTGCCGAAGCCGTAGCTGCTTTTAATCAGCGGGCAGAGGTTGCGCGGCAGATCTTTCTCGGCTTCTTCAATGGTTTCATCAGAGGTGGAACATAGCGAAACCACAACCGCACCGGCTGCCATCGGGATCTCTTGCGGCATAAAGGTGCAGTAGGTGCCAACCAGCGGAATGCCGCGCTCCTTGAGATCCATGACGGTGAGAAAGCCTTTCTGGCGAGCTTCAGAGAACTGATCGAAAATGGCGGGTAGATCGGTGACAAGTGACATGATTTTCCTTCCCCGTACCACGGGAGATAATGAAAAGAGGCCACATTATTACCATTCTTTTAGTGTGGTTTATTTGATCTCTCTCGCGGTTAGCCACTTAGTTTTTCATGGATTTCTATAAATTGCCGAGGGGGAACAAGGCCGGGAGCTGCGACAGCAAATACAAAATAAGTCCAATACAACCGCCAACCAGCGTACCGTTGACACGGATAAACTGGAGATCTTTGCCGATATTTAACTCGATTTGCCGCGACATATCCCGTGCGTCCCAGCTTTTTACCGTGTCGCTGATATGGCGAGTCAGGAATGCGGAAAACTCAGGCGCAATGCGGTGTGCGGCTTGTTCCAGATGACCATTTAACGACGCCCGCAAGGCATCATCGGCAATTAACGTTTCGCCAAACCATTGACCCGCCCGCGCGATACGTTCTTTCACACGAGAATCTTCACTGTTGATATCCGCTTTCAGCCATTCCCGTAAATCCCTCCACAATTCACTGAGATAGCGGTTAAAAGCTTCATCTTCTTTCAGATAGCTTTTTACGGCATCGGCTCGCGCTGCCATTTCCGGATCGTTTTTCAACTTGTCGATCAGAGCAAAAGTGGCGCGATCAAACGCATGGCGGATCTGATGCGCACGATCGCGGCTGATATCATCAAGCAAAGAATTCACCGCGTCAGAAACCAACTCCGCGCTATGTTCGCCCAGCCATTCAGTGGGCAAAATTTTGGCTTTCAGTGGATGCTCGCTCTCCAGCCAGCGAACAATTTGCTGGGCGATAAACTTGCGCGATTTATCGCGCTGGAGAAGGGCGATCAACTGTGCGATCAGCGTATCGAGCAGCACCTGATGACGATCGTTTCTGGTCATGCTCTCCAGAATCAGTGCGCTGGTGCCGGAAAGATCGACCTTATCGATCGCCCGGTGGACCGCGCGCTTAAGCAGGCGCTGAATACGCGCATCATCGGTCAGTTCGAGAAAACCGCTCATGATCTGTAACAGATGCTGACCAACGCGGCGGGCGTTCTCCGGCTGACTAAACCAGTTGCCAATCAACAACGCCGGTTCGTGACGTCGAATCAATGCCACCAGCGATTGGGTATCGAGAAATTTTTCCTGCACGAACTGGCCGAGATTTTCGCCAATCCGGTCTTTATTACGCGGGATAATCGCCGTATGACGAGAAATGATCGGAATCGGCACGCGGCGAAACAGCGCCACCACCGCAAACCAGTCCGCCAGCGCGCCGACCATCGCCGCTTCAGCAATCGCCTTCACACCGCTCACCCAAAAATTGGGCGGCAAAAACAGCGTAACGACAAAGGTAGCAGCGGCGATAAGCAGTAAAGAGAGCGCCAACATTTTGGCGCGTCTGAGTTCAATGAGTTTATTCATATCGTAAGAATAGAGCCTGACGGTAAGAAAACGCAAAAAGCGAGATATCTTCCATAAAAATGTATCGTTTGCAGAAGAATAAAAATAGCCTGGAAACCGCCTCGGGGAATAGGAAATAGCCAGGTGTGAATGGCTTTGTTAGTCGCTAAAGTTGGGCCATCTTATCTACAGGTGACGGATCGCCATGACAAACTTTACGACCAGCACGCCGCATGACGCATTATTTAAATCCTTTCTCACACACTCTGACACCGCGCGGGATTTCATGGAGATCCACTTACCCAAAGATTTACGTGAACTGTGCGATCTCGATAGCTTAAAACTGGAATCCGCCAGCTTTGTCGATGAAAAATTGCGGGCGCTACATTCCGATATTCTGTGGTCGGTAAAGACCCGTGAAGGCGATGGCTATATTTATGTAGTGATTGAACATCAGAGCCATGAGGATATTCATATGGCCTTTCGCCTAATGCGATATTCCATGGCGGTGATGCAGCGCCATATCGAACATGATAAACGCCGGCAGCTACCGCTGGTCATCCCGATGCTGTTTTATCACGGTAGCCGTAGTCCTTATCCCTGGTCCCTGTGCTGGCTGGACGAATTTGCCGACCCGACTACCGCACGGAAGCTTTATACCGCCGCGTTCCCGCTGGTGGATATCACTGTCGTGCCAGACGACGAGATTGTGCAGCATCGCAGAGTTGCCCTGTTGGAGTTGATCCAAAAGCATATTCGCCAGCGCGATCTGATGGGGCTTATTGACCAACTGGTAGTATTACTGGTTACAGAGTGTGCTAATGACAGCCAGATAACTGCGCTGTTAAATTACATTTTACTGACTGGTGATGAAGCGCGTTTTAATGAGTTTATCAGTGAAATTACCCGTCGACTGCCACAACAAAGGGAGCGAATAATGACGATTGCAGAGCGAATTCATAATGATGGATATATAAAAGGGGAACAGCGCATTCTTCGATTGTTGTTGCAGAATGGGGCAGATCCTGAATGGATACAAAAGATTACCGGACTTTCGGCAGAGCAAATGCAGGCATTAGAGCAGCCCTTGCCTGACCGTGAGCCTTATTCATGGCTCAAGAGCTAATCAGAGACGGATGACAAACGCAAAGCTGCCTGATGCGCTACGCTTATCAGACCTACATTATCTCTGCAATCTATTGAATTTGCGCGGTTTGTAGGCCGGATAAGGCGTTCACGCCGCATCCGGCATGAACGAAGCACACTTTACGTGGCGATGATAGTGACCTTCCTGCACCAACGTTGCCGCCGCCATTTATGTGAACGGTACATTAACGCTGCTGGTGGCAGCAAATGCAGACCCGGTGCGTGTTACAGCAGGTGAGAGATGAACGGTTAAAGGATATTGGGTTATGCAGGGAGGATGTGGTGTAATGGAGAGAGTCCTTCACGAAACGATGGGATTTATATGTCACCTCGTCAGATAAGGGGTTATTATTGCGAAATCATCGCTTCACGGAAAGACGTCAGAATGAAAGCTACAGAAGCCCGCCTACTCGATTTTTTAAAACGTTCGCAGCAGTTTGTTATTCCCATTTATCAACGCACCTATTCATGGACCGGGCAACAATGTCGTCAACTTTGGGACGATATCATTCGGGCCGGAAAGCGTGACGATATATCAGCACATTTTATCGGTTCGGTTGTTTATATTGAGCAGGGGTTGTATCAGGTTTCTGGTATCTCTCCGCTACTGGTCATTGATGGTCAACAGCGGCTGACGACCGCAATGTTGCTGATTGAGGCTTTATCACGCCATCTTGGCGAAGAAGAAGTTTTTGATGGCTTCTCGGCAATGAAATTGCGTAATTATTATTTGCTCAATCCTTATGAGTCCGGCGAGAAAGGATATAAATTATTGCTGACTGAGACTGATAAAGACAGTTTGCTGGCGTTAATAAAACAAAGACCAATGCCAGAAAACTATTCCCATCGAATAATGGAAAACTTTACTTTCTTTGATGAGCAAATTGCCAAACTCGGTGATGACTTGATCCCCTTATGTCGTGGGTTAGCAAAGTTATTAATTGTCGATGTGGCGCTTAATCGTGGTCAGGATAATCCGCAACTGATTTTTGAAAGTATGAACTCCACTGGTAAGGCGTTAAGTCAGGCCGATCTGGTGCGCAATTTTATTCTGATGGGTCTCGAACCAGAGCATCAAACCCGGTTGTATGAAGATCACTGGCGTCCAATGGAAGTCGCTTTTGGTCAGCAAGGTTACAGCGAATATTTTGACAGTTTTATGCGTCATTATCTGACGGTAAAAACGGGGGAGATCCCTCGGACAGATGAAGTCTATGAGGCATTTAAACTGCATGCTCGTAGCCCGAGTGTTGCCGAAAAAGGTGTGGATCGGCTGGTTGAAGATATTCACATCTACGCGGAGTATTACTGTGCAATGGCATTGGGTAAAGAAAGTGACAAATCGCTTGCCACGGCTTTTCAGGATTTGCGCGAGTTAAAGGTCGATGTGGCGTATCCTTTCTTACTGGCGCTTTATCATGACTATAAAAATGGCGTTTTGTCTCAAGAAGATTTCCTGAACATAATTCGTTTAATTGAATCTTATGTTTTCCGCCGTGCAGTGTGTGCGATTCAGACAAATTCTCTGAACAAGACGTTTGCCACTTTTTATAAGGTCATTAATAAAGAAAAATATCTGGAAAGCATTCAGGTACATTTTCTGAATCTGCCTTCATATCGTCGTTTCCCCAACGATGATGAATTTAAACGGGAATTAAAAGTTCGTGATCTCTATAATTTCCGCAGTCGCAGCTACTGGTTACGACGACTGGAAAACAATAAACGCAGAGAGCGCGTGGACGATGAATTTACGATTGAGCACATTATGCCGCAGAACGAAAATCTGTCGGTTAAATGGCGTGAAGAGCTGGGAAGCGACTGGCAGCGTGTGCATAAAGAACTGTTACATACGTTGGGGAATCTCACTTTAACGCGCTATAACTCCCGCTACAGTGACAGATCTTTCGCGGAAAAACGCGATATTGAAGACGGCTTTAAACATAGCCCGCTCTATTTGAATATCGGTCTTGGACAGTGCGAAAAATGGGATGAAGCTGCCATTCGCGCCCGTGCTGATCGTCTGGCTGATCTCGCGGTTCAGGTCTGGCAAGCGCCTTCTCTTCCTGAAGAGGTTTTAGCTGTTTATCGGGGGAAGCCTGAAAACAAAACCAGTTACAGCCTGAGTGATTATCCTTTTCTTGCTGATGGTTCGCATAGTCGGGAGTTATTCGATCATCTTCGCGATGAAGTTATGCGCCTGGACGCAGGGATCACGCAGGAAGTATTGAAGCTCTATATTGCGTTTAAAGCGGAAACGAATTTTGTTGATGTTGTGCCGCAAAAAAGCCGACTGCGATTGTCGCTTAATATGCAGTTTCATGAACTGGTCGATCCGAAAGGTATTGCCAAAGATGTGACAAATGTTGGGCGATGGGGCAATGGTGATGTGGAAATTGGTTTCAGTGACCTCGCACAACTTCCTTACATTATGGGATTAATTCGTCAGGCATTTGAAAAACAGATGGAGAGCGCGTTGGTCTAACGCGGCGAATAATACCCGGTAGCACTGGCGCTACCGGGTCAATGTATCAGGCGACTTTTTGTTTACCCGCAATCACCCCAATAAACTCCTGCACCTGCTTTTGTTTACGCGCCGACAGCTTGCACACCTGGCGCAGCGACTGCATCAGTTCGCCCTCTTCGGCGGCGGGGGGTTGGGCGGTGAGGACAATACAGCCTTCCATCACTTTGACATCTACCGCCGTGCCGGTAGCAAAACCGGCGACTTCCAGCCACTGACCTTTCAGGGTGATGGCGGGAATACGGCTGTAATCCGGGTAGCGACCCGCATAACTCACGGTTAATTGACGGTTATTTGCCGGGGAGACTTCTGCTTCGAACGGTTGTGCAATAGAATGCGTGTCAGTCATAACTGCTATTCCCTATAAATAGTGATTGTGATTAGCGGTGCGGGTGTGTTGGCGCACATCCGCACCGCGCTAGATACCTGGACATATCATCAGTAAATACAGGGAAAGTCCAGCTAAAAATTAATGAAAATAAGATGAAAATTAGCGTGAAATATAATTTTTGCTGATGTGAATAAAGCGGCTATTGAGCCGCTTTATTACTTTTTTGAGGGCGGGAAAATTAGTTTATCGCCGCGTTAGTCAGTGCGTCTGCAAGGTGCAGTTGGGTTTGTTTGGCGGATTTTATTTTTTTCTGAGCTTTATCACAGAGACTAAGTAATATTTTCACTTTTGCCACAATTCGATATTGCTCGTTGAGAGGGGGTAAGGGAATATTTAAGGTTTCAACATCTCCAACCCGTAAATGTTTCACTGTTAACCCTACCGCGTGTTTTGAAGCTCTTTCTAATAAGAGTGGTTCTGTAAGTGCAAGCAAAATAAATTCATTTGAGATGAATTCGTGCATGACTCTAATAAGCATAGTTCGTTGACCTAAGCACCACTGAACATTAGGTGGAATGATTAAAGCTTCACCCATTGGTGCTTCACGAGTAAATATGATGTCTCCGGGCTGTGGTGTACAGCGTCTTGACCAAAACTCATAGGTTTCTTTGTTTACAAATTTTAAATCTTGTTCCTGAAAGTTACGATTGCGAATATTTGTTGTTCGTATGATAGGAATACCAGCATCTACATAAGGAGCTGTTTTGTTATGACAGTCAACTAAATATTCACAAATTTCTATTAGGTTAGTACAAATCCAATTTTCAGGTAATTTGAAAGGAGGAGTTACGGGTTTTGTTTTTTTTATTTTACGAAGCATTATATCGGCTTCTTTGTTTTTCAACTGGTTCTGTAAAGACAGATTACGTGTAATGCAAAGCCGATTAAATAAGTTTTCAGCTGGTTCGTCATTCGGATCCTGCGGCACAAGTTTACCCATTACGGCCAGTTGCAGAATGGTCTGTTTTAACGCATCCACGCTGGCTTCGGTGGTAAATAGGGTGTCGAAATGCTCGCTAATACGCGCCCAGTTTTCAGCCAGTTCCTCGGTGTTTTGGCTGTCTGTAAGCGTTCCCAACAGGGTTTCAACCAGTTGCTGATGTGCATCCAGACTGGTCAGGGATTGCTGTTCCAGTTGGTCGCAGAGGGACATGAGTTGCTCGACCTTTTTTACAATTCTCAATTGTTCATTGAGAGGTGGTAATGCAAACAGGGTGGCAACGATTTTTTCCTTAGAAATATTAGGTTGCGCTCCACCTGCTCCCATGGCTGTAAATACTTTCTTACTAGCCTTAAGGAAGATCAACAGATACTGATTTGATAAACCATCGAAAGGGGTACAAGCGCAGACGGCTTGATTAGTTGTTGAACGAGAGTTGAGTATTGATGTTTTGCCTATTGTAGCCCCATACATTGCAATCAATACATCCCCAGGCTGGTTGTCGCGTAAGGAACATTCTTTTAATGCCAATGCTGTAATATGTTCTTCTGAATCGGTTATGTAATCTTCAGATAATTCACCAGATTTAAACCATGGAATATCTCCACCGTAGTATCCAGAATTTGTACGATTTGGTGTGGCTCCAGCCCCCCAATCGCCAATATCATTCAGATAACACAACTCCCATCCTTGCGGCACGGAAATTGATTCTAAAGTTCCATCTATTGACGGAAGCTTTTTCGGTTTTTTAATCTTTCTTTCTTTAATTAAGTCTTCTTGCTGCTTTTTCATTCCTCTAAGCAGCTCCGACGCCGGTTCATCATTCGGATCCTGCGGCACCAGTTTACCGCGCACAGCCAGTTCCAGAATCAGCTCACGTAATTTCTTAATGCCATATAAATCAATCTTACCGGAGCTGCCGCGCCCGGCGGTGGAACGGGTTTGCAACGCCGAGGTCCAGGTTTCCATATGATCAACGATCAGCTTTTCCACACTCATCAGTTAACCTCCTTGCCAGACAGCGCAGCGCCGAGAATATCGCGCAGTTGATTACGCAGCGTCTGGATCTCCGCCTGTTGCTTTGCATACTGCGCTAACAGTTCGTCCGGATCATGGCTGACGGTTTCCGCCTGATGTGGGTTTTTAATATCCAGATTGAAGTTACGCGCAATCACGTCATCAATGCTGACTTTCCACGCTTGCTCATTCTCGACGCGGCTGGCAAAACCATCGGCCTCGTTACCCCACCAGTCGATCTCCGCCTGAAACTCTTCAAACTTCATCGGCTTGGTTTTACTGTAATTTTTCACGCCCGCCGGATACGGATGCTCATAGAACCAAATCTCTTTGGTTGGCTGACCTTTGGTAAAGAACAACAGGTTGGTTTTAATGCCGGTATAGGGGTTAAACACACCATTCGGTAAACGCACGATGGTATGCAGGTTGCACTCTTCGGTAAGCAGTTTTTTGATTTTGGTTTTAACGCCTTCGCCAAATAGTGTGCCATCCGGCAATACCACCGCCGCGCGACCGTTTTTCGCCAGTACTTCCACAATCAGTTGCAGGAACAGATCCGCCGTTTCGCGGGTTTGCATCTCTGCCGGAAAGTTCTTCTCAATACCGTCTTCTTCCGTGCCACCAAATGGCGGGTTGGTAACAATCACATCCAGTTGCTCATCCCAGGAGGAAAGCGGTTTGTTCAGAGTGTTGTCGTGACGAATTTGCACTGGCACTTCAATGCCGTGTAGCAGCATATTGGTGGTCGCCAGCAGGTGCGGAAGCTGTTTTTTCTCAACACCGTGGATCTGTTGTTGCAGCGTCTGATGATCGGCGACGCTCTTCACGTATTTGTTCTTTACATGATCAAATGCGCAGGCAAGAAAACCGCCCGTACCGCAGGCCGGGTCCATAATGGATTCGCCGAGTTTCGGATCAACGCGATCCACCATAAAGCGAGTGACGGCGCGTGGAGTATAGAATTCGCCAGCATTGCCCGCAGATTGCAGATCTTTAAGGATCTGTTCGTAAATATCACCAAACAGATGGCGTTCGCTGGCGCTGGTAAAGTCAATTTCGTTCAGCTTGTTGATCACCTGACGTAGTAGCGTACCGTTTTTCATATAGTTATAGGCATCGCTGAACGCCTGCTTTACCACGTAGCCGCGTGGGTTTTTATCGATAGGCGCAGTGAGGTTTTTCAACGCCGGGAACAGATCATCATTAACGAATTCCAGCAGGGAATCACCGGTAATGCCCTGCGCGTTTGCGGCCCAACTGCGCCACAAATAACGTTGTGGGATCGGATATTGATAGTTATCCTGCTCCAGT
>ERZ827520.512-NODE-512-length-61086-cov-26.118481_pt1 | contig 61086 bp, 71 predicted proteins | sample MGYA00519581_ERZ827520 | MGnify/ENA primary metagenome ERZ827520 (study PRJEB31778, sample SAMEA3449339) | human gut metagenome | biome: human gut; feature: human-associated habitat; material: faeces | place: United Kingdom | collected 2010/2012 ... | reverse complement strand
TAGGCTAAAAAATTATTTGACGAAAAATCAAAAATCAATTTTGGCGAACACTCTTGATGACAATTTAGAAGATATAATTTTAGGCATTAATCTTTGTTTAGCTAAAATATATTGCATTAATTCTTCTTCTAATTTCATAGTTTTACCTCCCAATTTTTATAGTCCATTATATTTTCATACTATTTTTTATATAACTATTTATATACTCCTATACTATTTTTCGTATAAGTCTTTATATACTCTTATACTATTTTTCGTATAATATACAAAAATGAAAAAAATAAAATAGCTATTTTTGAGCTATTTTATATTTAATCAACTGTTTCAATCCATTTGCATCACAATTTTCAGGTTCTAATTCCAATGCATAATTACAATATTTTAAAGCTTCTTCATATTTATTTAATATTAACAATGATGCTGATTTAAAAAATAAAACATTAAAATTATCAGTTACTTTCAGGATTTTATCATAGCACTCAATAGCTTCATTGTAAATTTTTAGTTTGTATAATGTGGTGGCTTTTGCATATATTATTACCAAATCATTCGGTTCTAATTCTAAGAGTTTGTCACAGGTTTTCAATGCTTCTGTATATTTGGTGAGCTCAAACTGGGCTGAGAATTTAATAGCTAATGCGTTAAAATTGTTTTTGTCTTTTTTTAATATTTTATTGCATTCGGTTATTGTTTCATCGTATTTTCCGCATTCATACAACTCTGCAAGTTTAAGGTTAACATTTAATTTTTCTTCATACATGTTTATCAAGCTGATGTTGTCAAATGATTTTAAATAATGTATACAAATTGTTTTCCCGATTATGGCCAGATTGTTGGTAGGATTTATATTTAACACACATTCAAAACAGTCAAGGGCTTTATAATAATCCTTTTTGTTTAATAATTTATTTGCTTCAATTAATGCAGATATTATTACATCCATATGCATCACACCTATTTAATTATTAAACAAAGAAATATTAAATCTTATTGTTGGATTTAAAGACAATTTTTCAGTTTCGAGTCAATATTTCACCACCATTACAATTAAGTGCTCTATACAGTGCCTTTGGAGCTTCAGTAAGATCACCTAACAGATAAACTGCATTCATCATCAGAATTGCAGCTTCCTCATTATCCTTGTCAGCATCCAAAACATCATAGCAAAGATTTAAACATTCTCTATACTCCATGGAATAAAATCTGTTGATTGCTTTTTTAAGGGAACCTTCAGCTTTATCATTGGCTATTTCCAAATCAAAAATTAAATCCTGAACTTCTTTTGCTTCAATTAACCTGTCCAATTCAATTAAAGCACAAAATTTATTTTTCCACAGAGGTATATTTGTTTTATCAATTTCCAGTCCTTCATCAGCACACACCAGCACTTCCTCATATTTTTTCAGTTCCATCAGACATTCGGATTTTGATATTAAAGTTATAATATTTGTTTTGTCTTTTTTTAAAGATTTATTTAATGTTTCAAGAGCTTTAGGGAATTTTTCAAGTTTCATAAACATGCAGGCCTTAGCATTTATTGTAACGCTGTCTGCATCATCACTAATTTTATCCAAATATTCAATGGATTCATCTCTTCTGTCAAGATTGTATAAAAATGTAGCTATTGCAATAAGAACAGTACTGTCATCAGGATTATATTTCAAGTCATTAAAGCACAGTTCCAATTCCCTTTCATAAATCTCATCCGGAATGACTTCATCAGTTTGATCCTTTGGCATATAGACTGCAAATTTATTGACTGCATTTAAATTTGAAATTATGTTATTTACTTCTTCTGCTTCGTTTTTACGGTTTAATTTTTTAAGGGCTGCCTTTTTATTTGTTAGAACATCCAGATTGTTGCCGAAAACTTCCAAATATTCATCAGCTGTTTTAACCACAGCTTCAAACTTTCCTAAAAAAAATAAACAGTCAACCTTTAAATCCAGAACGTTTCTGTTATAATCAGAGTCAAGAATTTCATTAAACAGCTCTAAAGCTTCATTATAATAGTTCAAATCCATATAAACAATGGCGGTTATTTCTTTTAATTCCATATTCTCATTATCTGGGGCATTTTTTAATAATTCAAGTGATTTTTCTTTTTCATCAATAAAATAAAACATTGATGCAACAATGATTCTCAGCCTTTCATCATCAGGAGATTTTTTTAAAAGACTGCACCATCCAGGAATCTGCTTTTTTAACTCTTCGGTGTCAATATCTCCTTTTTCGACTTTCTTTATTTGAAATTCCATATTTCTAACCTCAGATATTGCAATTCAAACCTAATCTTAAAAGCTTTTCTTTAACTTTCAAAGCTTCTTTTGTGTTGTTAAGTTCTACCAATGAACAGAATTTATTTATTAAAATGGACTGGTGGTTTTTATCAATTTTCAAAGCCACATCTGCAGTATCTACAACTTCCTTAAATCGTTTTAACTTAAAAAGGCATTCTGTTTTATAGTAAAGGGCACTGACATTTCCGCAGTCTAACTTTAAAACTTCATTTAACAAATCAAGAGCCCGCTTATAGTTTGACATTCCCATTAAAATAACTGCTTTCAGCTCTATAATGGAAGCATTTCTAATGTTTTTGATTTGATTTAAGCACTCAAGGGATTCATTCAGTTTGCCTATCTTGTATAATAATACGGATTTTCCTACAATTGTAGCTTCATCATCAGGATTTTCCTTCAGATCTTCATCAAATTTCAAAATTGCATTTTCAATATCTTCTTTCTTTTCCAAATTTTTACCATTAATTCTAATATTCAGATAAGAGTTCATATCTAAAACACCTCTACTTTAATCTTGGTAATAAGAAATATAAAAGCTTATTGTAAGATTTAAAGACAATTTAACAAGTAAAAAACAATTTAACAAGGTATAATCAATATTTATCTTATGTTAAATAAAAATATTTATTTTGCTTTTAAATATTGATTTAAGGCTTAAAAATTGTTATTTTTTACAACAAAGCATTTAAATACCATACAGTTTCTAACAATAGCTATGAAAATTAACTGAAGTGATAATATGTCGAATCATGAAGAAGACAAATTATTTAAGTATGCTACAAAAGAAGACGGATTCAGTTTTATAAATTTGATTGAAGAAATAAACTGGGATATAAGAAAATATGACTTTAAATCTGAAAATTTAACATTCAATCCAACAGAATTAATAGAACTGGATCCTGCAGTTTATAAATCAGATATGATAATGGAACTGGACAGTATAATAGTAATAACTGAATTTCAATCAATAGTAGTAAAAAAATTCGATGAAAAAAGATACAGATTATATACAGCAATTGTTGATTATGCAAAGCAAAACAACAAGCCAATACTTTTAATAGTATTCAGCACAGCTGAAAAAACAAAAATTAAACAATATAAATTGAATAAAGACTGTGTATTTACAATTCCGATAATATCTTTAAAAGATTTTGACGGTGATGAAATTATAAATAATATTGAAAATAAAATAAAAAACAATACAAAAATAACCCGACGGGAATTAATATATCTGTCACTGGCTCCGTTTATGAGTTCAAGAAAACCCCTTGATGAACAAATAGAAAAAACCGTGCAAACACTAGATAAAATACGAAATTCTGCAAAGAGTGCTAAGAATTTTGCTTTTGGAATTGAATTTCTAATTGTAGATAAATTCATAAAAGAAACATCAAGAAGAAAAAGATTAAGAAATATACTGAGGGATAATATGAGATTAATGGAAGAATACGGACAGGAAAGATACGATGAAGGATATGAAAAAGGAATTAAAAAAGGAGTTAAAAAAGGAATTAAAAAAGGAATTAAAAAGGGGTATGCTGAAGGAGCAAATAATGAAAAATGGAAAATAGCAAGGTCCTTATTGGCCAGGAATGTACCTCCTGAAGACATAGCTGTTTCAACAAAATTAACTATAGATGAAATAAAACAGCTAAACACACAAACAGGAAAATAAAAACATCTATTCAATGGAGTTTTAAAAAAATGAGAAAATTAATGGAAGAATACGGACAGGAAAGATATGATGAAGGATATGAAAAAGGAGTTAAAAAAGGAATTAAAAAGGGGTATGCTGAAGGAGCAAATAATGAAAAATGGAAAATAGCAAGGTCCTTATTGGCCAGGAATGTACCTCCTGAAGACATAGCTGTTTCAACAAAATTAACTATGGATGAAATAAAACAGCGGCACAGATAATGAAACAAAAGATTTTATTTCCAATAACTAAATTTAAAAAAACAAATGGATTAATCAGTGATTAAAAATGGATGACATATACTGCTCAAAATGTGGAGAGAAAAACTCCATCAGTGAAGATTATTGCATTGAATGTGGAAGCATACTTAGAAAACTTGATAAATACGAAAGTGGAGACAGAATAACCTCATTTGAAGATATGTTTACACAAAAACACAAAGAGCAATTAAATGAAACACCATTAACCAATGAGATTTATGAACTTATATTGGATAATATATATGAAACAGGTAAAAAATCCCTTAAAAACAAAGGATCCACAGCTTTAGAAAAAGTAGCTGATGTTGTTGAAGCATATGCCAAATGGTCATACAAATCCAAAGGAGGAGAACTTGGATTTTATAGTGCAAACAATATAAAACTAGATGACCGGCTAAATGATTCAGTACAAATAGCTACACTAATTCATGAGTTATCACACCATCTGCTTGCTGAAATTCATGAACAAATTCTAATGTATTTCTGGGAAGTTGAAAAAACCTATGAAATTGAAGTATTTGTTCAATATATCCTTGCATCTGGAACAGTACATTTAATGAATGAATACTGTGCCCATACTGTTGAAGGAAGATTCATTCCACATGGTTATCAAAATTACGGGTCATTTAATTCAATACTTGAAGAACAGAAAGATGAACTTGATCATGACACAGTTGTTATTTCACTTGTATTAGGAAATACAATAGCTGAAGACATAATCCATTTACTTGAGCATTTTATTGATGAAGATTTGAGACGCGAAATAAAACAGCAATACAATAAAGACCAGTTACCTCCCAGCTATTCTCAGATAGGTATGGAAACTACAGATATGATGGATGGAAACAGCAGAAACGAACTGATTATGGGACCTCTTGCAGGTTCATTTGATGCAGCTATGAAAAATCCGGATTTTAAAAATGTGCTGAATGAATTTTTAGACACTTTTAAATCATTTAATCAGTGAATTTCATTTAAATCTCCACCATTAAATGCTAAAATTAATTTTTTAAAAGTATCTGCTTTTGTGACTGTATAGGAAGGTATTTTAACTTCACTCCATGCTTCATCAAATATTTCCTGAAGTTCATTTAATTCTAATTTTAAACTAACTATTAAATCATTTCTGGATTTGTTAAATTCCAAATTAAAAGAAGGATTATAATAATCACTATAATCATCACAAATCCAATTATTAGCTTCTAAAATAAAATACTTAATGTGTAATTTAAGTAATTTTAAATCACTGATATTGTCAACTGATATGTTAATGATATGGCCTATAGATATTTTGTAGTGATCCCATTGTTTATTATTTACAGATTCATTAGCTAAATTAGTATAATACCTATATAAAACCTCATAAATAGAATCAGTTACTTTAGATTTCTTAAATAATGACTCGTATTTTTCTAGAGAAATAAATTCATCTAAACTGTTATCATAATAATAGATAATGTATTTATTTTCTTTTAAAAATTTTTCAGCTTCAGATGTTAAAACAAAAGTGCTGTTTTCAAATTCATTATTAATCTCATCATCTGATAAATTTTTACTTATTCTTTCAATCAGTTCATCTTTTTTACCTGAAACTTTCAAATCATACTTTTTTAAAACCTTTTTAATATCTGAAATAGTATAATTGGAAATACTGTAAACAGGATCACCTAATGTGAAATAATTATCTTTAACAGCCTGTTTTTTTAATTTAAACCCGTCAATATTATTAAATACTGGAAACTCAACTTTCCCAGGATTTTCATTGACATATCTTAAAAAACAAACATAAGCATATTTAAAATTAAGAGGATATTTCTCATATAATTTGGCACAATATATCTCATTTAAGTTCAAATCATCATCTTTCGGTGCTTTAATAGCTATTGATTGCATATTTTTAGCACCACATTTATAGCAAAATTTATCTGTTAAAAAAAGGCTGCTTTGACAATTCGGACAAAAAGTTATATTGTCTTTCAGATTTAAAAGGAAAATAAGTTCTTTTTTAGCTATTAATTCTTTAGAGGGTACAACATATTTTGTAATTTCTGGAGCTAACTGTTTTAAAAGATAATTTAATCTAATTGGAATAGCTTCCAAACAACATTCACCAGTAGTTATTTCATGTTTAATCTGATTAATAACAATATTAGCTTCTTTAACTGTTAAATTTAAGGAATTTAAATTATCCATAAATTCCTGGGAAAAATAATCTCCGCCAGTAAGCTCTCTTAATTTATTTTCTTCAGGTGTGTACTCAGAAGTCATTAAAATCAATTAGGTTATTAAATATTTAGAAAAGATATCCTTTGTATACAAGAAATATGAAAACAGCTATTAATATTCCAAGGTTTATATAAGTACTTGTGTCTTTAATCTTCTTTTTTACTAAAATAGCACAATATAAGATAATAGTTATAATATAAATTATTCCAATAATTAACTTAAACATATTTTCTCCTTAAAATGATTTTAGTATTTGAAAATATTTAAGTGTATTTACCTTCTTCTATATGTGGCAGCTATAAAACAGCCAGCTATCGGAGGTATAAAACACATCAATAAATAATATATATTTTGCATTATGATAATAAATAAAATACCTGGAATTACAGCAACTAAAATACTATTAAGAAATGCATTGTCTGATTTAAATTCAAAAAGAAACCCCGCTGCAAATAAACAAAGAACTAATACAAGCCTACTTGCGAAAAGTATTGCAATTAAAAGGAAGATAAATCCTAAAATAATGGAATAAAGATTAGTTTTATTAAAACTTAACAAATCATCATTATCAGATTTACCATTTATTTTTGCACCGCATTTTTGGCAAAATTTATCTTTTATACTAGTTTCAAAACCGCACTCTGGACAGTAATGTTTATTTTCTTTTGAAGTATGATTAAGTTTAAGTCCGCATTCAGAACAAAAATCATCTCCACTAACTTCATTTCCACACTTTGGACATCTTATCATATTTTGCCTCATGGGTTTAAGCTAAAAATTCACATGAACTTATTGAAAAACATTATATCTTCAACACTTTCACCATTTGTTATTTTTTTAATTGATTTATATGAATCATAAATTGAATATATATGCAAAGTTAAACATGCTAAAATACCTAATAATAATACAATCACAGCTAACATATACCATAGATATCCCAATAGTAGTGTAAATATAGCTACTAATACTACAAGAACTATTTGAGATATTAAAAAGGATATGCCTCTTTTAAATAATCCCAAATAAATATGTCCCGCACCGGTAGTGTATATAGATATTAAAAATGCAGTTCCAGGATTAAAAGTAGCAACAAGATTATTGCCTACCTGATTAGTTGCCTTTAATTCATGAGTTCCGCAATTAGAACAAAATTTATCTTCACTGGCCATTTCACTTCCACAGTTAGCACAAAATTTCTTTTCCTGCTTTTCATTATTATTATTATTTATAACCTTTTCTTTTTTATTCTTTTTTTGAGAAGGAATTTTAGATCCGCAATTTTCACAAAAAATTGCATTTCCAATTTCTTCACCACAAACTTGACATTTAACCATTTGACATCCCTTTTTTACTTATTTGAAAATATTAGTTCATTTTTAAGCTTTTTAAACTCTTCAGGAGTTATTATCTCATTTTTTAATAGTTTTTAGTATTCTTTTAATAATTGAGTTTTACTTTGTTGGGAATTTTGATTTTCAATAATAACATTAGCAACTTGATTCTTTGAAACTTCAAATAAATCAACTAATTTTTGACCAAAATCATAACTAGGAAGTCTAATTTCATAATAAGTATTATCAACTAATTTGATTAATAATCTATCAAACATATCCTTACTATCATTATTTGCAATTAAATCTTTAAATTTCATAGCTTTAAAATGTTGAATTTCATTTTTAATTGATTTTTTAATATCATGAGATGATGTCCATACTCTTTTAGTAATATCTTCAAATTTACTTTCATCATCAAGACTTTTAGTTACTCTCATTGATACAATGTTGTCAAAATACAATGTTCTATCTAAGTAGACATTATTCATTCCAGTATTTGTTTTTTTAAAGTCTCTATTATCAATTTCCATAAAAACAAATTTTTTATCTTTTATTATAAAAAATCCATCAATAGTAATTTTATTTCCTTTAGAATTAGCAATCTGATTACCAATTAAATCATGATTTAAAACTTTATTATATACATGATTTGTTAATAAATCACTTTCAATATTAACTACTGATGATAGTTTAGATGCATGATTTTTAAGTGAATTTAACTTAGAAACACCATCTAAAATCGTGCTAATTTTACTATTATCTTTTTCTAGTTTATTAAATCGAACAACACTTGTTATCAGAATACCATTAATTTTATAATTTCTATTTAATTAAATAAAATTTCTTGTTTAAGTTTATCATATTCTTCCTGAGTAATTGCACCACTATTTAATAATTCTTGATATTCACTTAAAAGTTGAGCTTTATTTGGTTGAGAATTTTGATTTTCAATAATGACTTTTTGTGGTTGGCCTTTTAAACTTTCAAATAAATCAACTAATTTTTGACCAAATTCATAACTAGGAAGTCTAATTTCATAAGAAGTATTATCGACTAATTTAATTAATAATCTATCAAACATATCTGCACTGTCATTGTTTATAATTAATTCTTTAAATCGTATTGCTTTTAAACTTTGAATATCATTTTGAATAGATCTTTTAATATCATGTGGAGAAGTCCAAGCTCTTTTAGTAATATCTTCGTACTTACTTTCATCACCAAGACTTTTAGTTACTCTCATTGAGACAATTTTATCAAAATAAAAATTATTTATTCCTGCATTAACTTTTTTAAAATCCCTATTATCAATTTCCATAAAAACAAATTTATCTTCTTTTATTAAGAAAAATCCATCAATGATGGTTTCATTTCCTAAATATAATCCAGGATTATATCCTAAAACAGCATTAATTTTTTTATGTTTAGTAGTACCTGGTTCTAAGAAATTATATCTTTTAACACTTGTTAAAAAGTAATCTTCATTTTTAATTCCAAATTCTTCTGCAAGTTTATCATATCTTTCAATTATTTCATCTCTTCTAGCATTCCATTCTCTTTGTTTTTCAGATATTGATGCTCCATTTTCTATTTTGTGTCCACAGTTTCTACAAAAATTAGTGTTTTTATCATTAGCAATGCCACATTTTGGGCACATATTTTTATCGGTCTGAGGTGAAGATACTTTTTCACCACATTGGAAACAAAAAGCAGAATCTGTAACTTCAGCACCACAATTACTGCATTTAACCATAATATCACTTCATTATTGTGAATCAAGAGCTTTTTTAAGTTTATTACCCCAATCTTTTTCTTCAATATCCTTAACCGTATGCTGCAAATTATTAGAAACATCTGCAATAGATTCATTAAGAGAATTGATTTTGGTATCCATAATATCCAATTCTAGTTTCATAAATCCTTTTTCAATATCAGAATAAATTTTAGAGTTTTCTTCAGAAATTAACTCAATATTATCTCCATCAGTTAACATGTCCATTAATCTTAAAAATACATGTTCTTGATGTTGTTTTTCATATTCTTTTATTGTGTACTCACTATAAACTTTTTCTAACAGCATTTTGATAACATTTATAAAATCTTCTTTATCATTATTTTCATTAATATTATTTGGAGTTAAACTAGTTTTTAATAAAAATACAGAATCAATATGTTCATCATCTTTTAAAACTAATGAATAACCCTTATTTTCAACAAAAACTAATGCTATTGATTTATTATCGTAGATATTAGTTTCAACTTTCTTAAATTCTTTTGGAATTGATAAATAATCTAAATTACGAACTAACATTTGAAATACCTTATAATTTAATTAATTATATTTTATTAATATGTAGTATATTAATGTTGTTATTAAAAATGGATATTAATTAATATTTTATTAATAACATAATAGTTAAATATTTATTTTAAGCTAATAATAAGCTTATTATATGTTTCCAATAATATATATAAAGTTATAACCTCATTATTAATTAAATAATACATATGAACAAAAAAGAACTTTATTCAGCTATTGGATTTATAAAAATATCAAAAACACGTCAAAAAATATTAAAATGTCTTGAAAATAATTATATGTTGCCTTCTGAAATTGCACTAAAAACAGATTTAGGAACTACACAAGTATCTAATGCACTTTCAGACTTAAAAAACAAAAGATTAGTTGAATGTATTAATGAAGAAGACAAAAAAGGAAGAATATATGAAATAACTAAACTTGGATTGGAAGTTTTAAACCAAATAAAAAAATTATAATCTATGTTTTAAATCATTAATTTTAGTTAAAACTTCTTCATCATGAGTTAAGTTATATAAAACACCATAAAAATACAAGGACTGATTTAAAAGATTTTTCTTTTCAAAATCCAAAGCTAAAAACCTTGATATTTCCAAAATATCATCATTAATATTTGCCGGAATATTTTCATCATTTAAAACTTTTTTAATATCTGTTTCATCAATATGCAGATAGCTGTTTATTAATTGCAGTTCTATTTGTGCCCTCGGATGATTTTCATAGTTTAAACTTTGTTCATATAATGCCTTTGATATGTTACACTTCTTATTTTCATAGTAGCAGTATCCCAAATCCCTATACGCTTTAGCTATTTCTCTTGGATCATAGCTGAACTTTAAAATTTCAACTGCTGTTTTCTTCAAATTATTCAAATCATAATTTCCGTCATATAATGCAGATAATGTAGATAAAATCTCACCAGAAACAGGATTATAAGATAGAGCTTTTTTAAGTGCACTTTCAGCCCTGTCAAATTCAGATAAATTCATAAGCACAACACCATACAGGTAAAAGACTCTCGGATATTCCTCACCAAACGGAATTATTTTCAGCTCTTTTGGTGTTTTAAAATATTTTCTGAATAACTCCTCTTCCAAAGGATTATTAAAGTAAAAATAATCAAATTGAGGATTTTCCCTAAATTTAAATGGTATAATTTCCATGTAATCTTCAAGCTCTTTTAGGGCTGTTTCAAAATCCCCATAATTCAGATAACTGTAAACTGATTTTATGAATTCGTCAACAGGTATATCCTGAATAACAACTTTTTTATACTCTTTTTGTTCTTCATCACTCATCAAATCCCAAAACAATCTGCCAAGTTCCAAATGGATTTCCTTTGAGTTGAAAACCTTAAACTGATTAATTATATAATCTTTGTCATTATCTTTATTTCCGGTTAAATTGGATTTGATTTCAGCTATTATATTATCATAAGACATGTTTTATCATTTTTTAATTGGATTTTTTGCATTATATTCAGCTAGTTTTTTTTGAATTCTTTTTCTTTGTCTTCTTGTAACTCTGATTCAAAATCAGGCCCATAAATTTCTTCTTTCATTTCAAAAGTTAAATTATCTTCAAAGTCATATTCTTCCATAAACGAAAGATCTTCATAATCAGAATCACTAGGTCCATCCATATAATAGCCATGTTCAAAACAGCTCATTGGACCTTCAATAGAGTTTTCCTTTTTAAGTTCTGCCTGTTTATACTCAAAATATTGGGCATCAATTGAAATATCATTACATCCGGCATCAGGATCAGGATAATATTCAAATGGATTAAAATCTTCCTGCTGTAAAGTTAACATATCCATATATTCTTTTTCTTCTTTTTTATGTTCTTCAATTCTTTCAGACATTATATCTTCAGGAGTTACTTCATTTTCAACCAAATAGCTGTTTTTTTCATACTCCAATTCCATTTTTGGTTCATCAAAGTCATATTCCCCTATAAATGGAGGCTCTTCATGATTGGAATTGTTGGACTCATCCATATAATAGCCATGTTCAAAACAGCTCATAGGACCTTCAATAGAATCTTCTTTTCTGAACTGTTCTTGTTGATACTCTTTATATTCTAAATCAGAATCAATACAATCTGAATAATCATCCCATTTATCATATTCCTGTTCTAAATCAAAAGGTTCTTCAATTTTATCCATATATTGTTCTTCTATTAGATAATCATCATAGGAATCATATTCACAATAGCTATCCCTCACTTGATTCATAAAATTTTCATGATCTTGTATTTCCAAATCAATAAGGTTAGCCATTTCCATTTGTTCCACATCTTCATCAGATATTTCATGATTTTCAGGTGCCTGTGTAGCTACAAATTTCTTAAATTGTATTTCAGAATCAAGAGACTCATCATAAATTATTTTTTTAGACATTATTTTATCCACCATATGTTAAAAATATGTGAGAAACTTGAGAGATGATAATTAAAGTTATAACGGTTAATAAAAACCATTTCATCCATTCTCCAAGTTTATTTAATTCATCAGTAAAGTACCTGCTTTTATTATTGAATTTTTTCATTTTATTAAACATTCCTTTTATAATATCAAGTTTTTTATTTACAAATTTATAAAAAATTCATGTTTCTTTTGATTTAAAAATAGTTTTTTTCCTGATAATTATTAATTTATAAAATATAATATATAAACTTGTGTATATAATGATTTAAAAAAAGTTAAAAAATAGTAATAATTTTATAAAAATTTAATATAGTATAAATATGTGATACACATGACTCCAACAGCTATGATAATAATGCATGCTCCGTGTTTATGGACGTTTTCATTTTTCTGAGTTAATAAGTAAATGCCTGCAACAACAGCTGCTAAAGGAACTAAAAAAGAAAAGATATATCCTATTACAGTAGCAACACTATGGCTGTCATTTGCAGCTTCATCTAAATATCTGTCGCATTTTGGGCATCGGGTGGCTCCCTTGGGAATTGCTGAACCGCAATGCTTGCAGTATTCATTGTTTAAATTTATGTGGTCAGCAGGAAGTTTGGCTCCGCATTTTTGGCAAAACTTCATATTGTTTTTTATTTCGCTGCCGCATTTTGGACAATATTTCATAGTTTATTCAACTGATTTTATTTCCGCATTCAGGACAGAATTTGGAATCTTCGCTTACTTTAGTTCCGCAATTAGAACAGCTTTTAAGGTTATCTTCTTTTTTAGAGTTATCTTCTTTAACTTCTTTTTTTAGGGAAATGTCTTTTTTAGAGTTATCTTCTTTAACTTCTTCTTTTAGGGAAATGTCTTTTTTAGAGTTATCTTCTTTAACTTCTTTTTTTAGGGAAATGTCTTTTTTAGAGTTATCTTCTTTAACTTCTTCTTTTAGGGAAGTGTCTTTTTTAGAGTTATCTTCTTTAACTTCTTCTTTTTTAGAGTCATTTTCTAATTTATGACCGCATTCCTGACAGAATGCACCTTCCTCATCTAATTTTGCACCGCATTCAGGACAATGTATAAAACTGAACTTATGGCCGCATTCAGGACAGAATATATTTTCGGCATTGACTTCAACACCGCATTCAGGACAGATAACTGTAGGCAATTTTCCCAAATTCAGGTTAATTGACCCTAAAGGATTAATTTCCAGATAAGTGTCACGGATGTAGTTAACAACAACAGCTGCAATAATACAGATTCCTATAAACTGATAAGTCAGCAGTGAAGAATTCATAGCTATTTTCAATGCACTTGTAAATATTAAATGTATGCTTACATATGAACCAAAGAATGCAAAAACAGCATTTGTTATGATTAAATCCAGTTCATTTTCAAAAATGTCCAATTTTATAAACAGGAAACCGTAGAGTGCTCCTAAAATTATAAAACCGGCATACATTTCAATTCCGTTTATTGAATACATTACAGAATATAAAATGCCAGTTATAATAAATCCTATAATTAATGCTATAACTCCATTTTTAACAATATTTCCTATATATTCATCTTGATTCAATAAAACACCTCATTTATAATTTTTAATTAAACTAGTATTTAAAATATGTATAAAACAGAAATACTTTTCAGACACTCTTAGGAAAGCTATTTTTAAATGTTAATAAAAAATATATATTATGGATTTTTGTAGTGAATGCGGATCAATGATACTAAATGGCAGCAAATGCCCGATGTGCGGCTGTATAAAAACTGCTGAAACTAAGGAAGTTAAAAAAACACCACAGCCAGAAAAGAAAATAAAAACAAATAAAAAGCCAGTTATTGAAACATTCACTAAATATATTAAAACAGAACCTGAAAAAATAGCCAGCAAAAACGGCAAGTACTTGAAAAAAGACTACAAAAGTATTGATGATTTGGATGATAAAACCAGACAGGAGCTGCTGGCTAATGATAAGTTTTTTAAAACAGTAAACAGCAAACCTTTAGACACACAGCAAAAAATAGCCTGTGTTTTAGATTCCAAAAATGTTCAAATCATTGCAGGAGCAGGAACAGGAAAAACATTTACTTTAATTGCAAAAATAAAATATCTGATAGCTAAAAAGCATGTCAGACCTGAAGATATTTTGTGTCTGTCATTTTCAAATACTTCTGTCAGGGATTTAAAAGGAAAGCTTCCGGAAAATGTTGAGGTAAGGACATTTCACAGTCTGGGAAGATCAGTCATTAAACAGCACCATAAAGTGTCAGTTATTGAAAACAATGAAATATTGGCTATAATAAATGATTATCTGGCCAATGCAAATACTGATACATTAAAAGATATTCTTGAATTTTGCGATTCATATTTTTTAAACATTGAAAGCTACATCATTAGAAGAAATGACAGAAAAGAGTTATTGAATGAATTGAAAGAAGCATTTACAAAAGTAGCATTTAAACCCCTGCTTGCAGATTTTATAAATTTATTTAAGGGCAACAATTTTACAAAAGATTATTTCAGCTATTTCAGAAGCAGTAACGATGACAAGGACCATGACATCTTCCTAAAAATCGCTGAAGATTTCTACAGTTACTATCAGGAATACTTGGATATGCACCAGCAGATTGATTTTAATGACATGATAAATGAATCAAGCAAGCTGATTAAAAAATACGGGCTGAAAAAACATTACAGATACATACTGGTTGATGAATATCAGGATACCACATATACCAATTATAATCTGATTAAAAGCCTGCAGGATAAAACAGATGCGCATCTGACAGTTGTAGGTGATGACTGGCAGTCAATATACGGATTTAGAGGAACAAACATTGAATTTTTCTCACATTTTGAAGAGTATTTTGAAAATCCTCAAAGAATATTCATTGAAAAAACATACAGGAACCCTCAGGAGCTGATTGACATAGCAGGTAGCTTCATTATGAAAAACCCTAAACAAATTAGGAAATCTCTTAAGTCTCCTAAAAATCTGAAAAAACCTGTTAAAATAATCTATCCTCAAAAAAATCCTATAGAAAAAAGAGAAATGATTTATAATCTTATAAAAGATCTCTCTGAAAAATCCGATGATGTATTAATCTTAGGCAGAACAAACAACAACATCAACCAGTTTATAAAACACAGAAATCTGGTTAAAAAAGGCAATCTGAAAAAAGACAAATTCTTACGAATTTTAGACAAAACAGACAAATCAATGAATAATGTTTACTACAGAACCCTGCATTCATCTAAAGGTCTGGAAGCAGATAATGTGATTATAATCAATATGGTTGATGACTATTTAGGTTTTCCATCAAAATTAAAAACCCACAGTGTTTTGAATTATGTAAATACCAGAAATTATGATTACAAATATTCGGAAGAACGCAGATTATTCTATGTAGGTTTAACCCGCTCTAAAAATAATGTTTACTTAATAAGTGATAAAAATAACCCTTCAGAATTCATTGAAGAGCTGATGGATGACAGCTTGGAAAATTTAGAAATAATTGAGTATAACTGATTCTGTTTTAAAAACAACAAAAGGTATTGAAAAGCCACATAACAAACCTGTAACAAATCTTAAAGTGTTATTGCTTGTTCTTAAACCGTAATACTGTGTAGTTCCGTCAATAATTAATGGAATAAATCCTAAAACAAAAATTAAATTAGGTTGGGTTAAACTAGCTAAAACAAACCCTGCAGCCGCACCTATAACAATTCCTGTACATCTGCTGCAAACTGGAAACTGCTTTTCTTTGTAGAAAAATGACCTTTCAGGTTTCTGATGGCATAAATATTTGCAGATATTCATTATGCGGTCATAAATCAAAATATCAATCCTATAATATACAATATAATTACAATAACTACAATTAAACCACAGCATCCCCAGCAGTCACTGTCACTTGAGCTGCTGCTGTTTGTTTTGGATGCTGATGATGCATATGTTGAAGATGAATTTGGATTTGATCCGCAGTAGGGACAAATTCTTAAATTGCTGTCTATCATATTATTGCAGCTGCGGCACCGTGTTTTTGGAATATCTTCTGAAATTACAGTAGCTTTTTTAACTTCTGAATCAACTAATTTAAAACCGCATTTTCTGCAAAATTTTTCATTATCTGATAATACTTCAGCTCCACAGTTAGGACAATTCATTTTAAAAACCTCATTGTATTTAAATTATGTTTATCTTAGGTAATAAACTTTAAGGATTACAAACCTGACATGGAATCCTTCCATCTGCTACAGCAGCATCTCTGGAATTATAAGTAATCTTGTTTTTAGGATTTATCTTTTGAGCCCATTCACAGTCAGGCAAATGAAACTTGTCAGACTTTTGAGAACAGACATAAGTAACATTGGCACTTGCAGGAGCAGGATTTACATCTTCAGCAACATCATCACTCTCAGCAGTATTATTTACAGCAGCAGGTGAATCATCACTTCCACCACCTAAAAGCAGACCTACACCTAATGCAGCAATAGCTACAATAGCTATTATACCAATAATCAAAATAGGATTGAAACCACCTTTCTTATCACTGACTATTTTAGGACTTTTTGGAACATCTTCATTACTTTTTAAGGGAGTTCTGCATTTGGGACAGAACTTTGCCTTATCTGAAACTTCACTATTACATTCACGACATTGAACCATTAGCTAACCTCACCTAAATTTTACAAAAACAGGTAAATATTGTTAATTAATGATTAATTTATATAAAGATAATAATAAAGTTGTTTAATTGATTTTAGAAAAAATAATTATGGGATGAATAATCCGCAGTGAGGGCAAATCATATCATCTTCATCTACATGGTGTCCGCAAAAAGGACAGTGTTTGTGTTCTTTTTTATTATGATCTTCAGACATTTAAATACACCTGCAATAGTAAATATGTTTTTTTTAGCTATTAAGAATTTTTCTCGTTAGTTACAGATTATTTTAACATTTCATCTTAAATTACCTTTTAAAATATTATTTCTCAATTTTAATGCAATGACATTACTCGGATTTAACTTTAAAGCTTTATTGACACATTCTATGCCTTCGTCATATTTATGTGCCCTCAGTAAAATCATAGCTTTTGTTGCATAAATGGAATCATCATCGGGACTGATTTTCAAACCTTCATCAATAACAGCTAATGCCTCTTCAAAGTTGTTTAAAATCATTAAAATCTTTGTTTTAAGTGAGTAAACGTTTGAATCAAAAACATTGGCTGAAGTGATTTTCAGATAATCATCACATGCTCCTAAAGCTTTTTTATAATTTTTAAGTGCGAAATAAGCTTCTGCTTTAAAATATATTGCATTTTTATCTTTGGGATCTAATTCCAGTCCTTTATCAAATGAGTTAATTGCTTCTATAAACTGACCGTATCTGTTAATTAATAAAAAACCTCTTTTTGTCCATGTTTTTGACTGTTTCGGATTAATCTGCAAAGACAAATCAAAGCAGTGCAGAGCTTCCCTATTTTTATTTAACCTTCTAAAGATTTCCCCTTTAGTTGCCCAGGCTTCATAATTTGATGAATCAATGTCCAATGACTTGGAGACATATATCAAAGCTTCATCTAACCTGTTCAAATCCATTAAAGCCAGTGCTTTAAGACCTAAAACAATGCTGTTTTTTGAATCAGCTTCCAGATGTTTATTAAAACATTCAAGTGCATTATCATATTTCTTCTGATTGACAAATGAAATTCCTTTTTCAATATATTCAGTGCCCAATCCAAACACCTCACATATTTTAGCTGATTAATAATTTAAATAAAGTAATTAATACATTTTTATAAAAAAGTTTTCATGATGATGAAGTATTTATTTCATTTAAAACTATTTATTTATGCTTTAATTATTGTTTTAATAAAAAACTGATGGTTATATAAATATTAAAGACCAATGAATTAGTATGAAAAGAAATAAGATATATCGCGGATATCATCATGAGGATTTAACACTGAAATTTCTAAAAGAAAACACCACAAAGTATATTGCAAAAATTACAGGTGCAGAGTTTTGTGATGAAATAAATGTTGAGCTAATAAACCTGAAACCAAAAGTTCTCAGAATAGATTACGGCATAAAGAAAAAGGATAAAATAATTCTTTATGAATTTTTATCCACTAAATCCAATATTGCAAACATTTTAAGAAGAATCTTTCTATATGTAGCCAGAATCGGATATGATTATCAGTTAAAGGTAAAAATAAATCTTGTAGTGACTCCTGAAATCGATAAAAATCAGGTAGTTCTTGAATACTCTCCTGGGCAGTTTTTTAGACCTGAAGTAATATCATTTAAAGATTATGACGGAGACAAATTATTAAGTAATATAACTTATAAAGTTAAAAATAACATAAAACTAACCTGCAATGAGTTTCTTGCATTAGGGATATTGCCGTTAATGAAAACCAAACACGAAGCCGGAGTGCAAGTAGTAAAAACTCTGGAACTTACTAGAAAAATAACTGATATTGATGATGAATTAAAAGATTCTGTACTTGGCATACTGATAGTACTTGCAGATAAATTCATTGAAAATCAGGATTTGAAAAATAAAGTAATAGATGTGATAAAAATGGAAATAACAATACTTCACGACTATGTAACATCACATGAAAAAGAATGGTTAGAACAAGGAAAAATAGAAGGAAAAATAGAAGGGAAACTAGAGGGAAAAGAAGAAGAAAAACTAAAAATAGCAAAAAACATGCACAAAGAAAACTATCCAGTTAAAGAAATTGCCAAAATAACAAAACTAGACTGCAAAACAATAGAAAAACTAAAATAGGGGAAAACAAAACCTCTATTTTAATAAATTTACAATATAATGTATCAATACACTTTTTAACACCAGATTTTGAAAAATCAAGTAAAATGTGTGATAAAAATGGAAATAACAATACTTCACGACTATGTAACATCACATGAAAAAGAATGGTTAGAACAAGGAAAAATAGAAGGAAAAATAGAAGGGAAACTAGAGGGAAAAGAAGAAGAAAAACTAAAAATAGCAAAAAACATGCACAAAGAAAACTATCCAGTTAAAGAAATTGCCAAAATAACAAAACTAGACTGCAAAACAATAGAAAAACTAAAATAGAGGAAAACAAAACCTCTATTTTAATAAACCCATTTTATAACAATATAAAACCAAACCTTTTTAACCCCAGTCTTCGCGTCTCCAGTCATAAGATTTTAAATGAACATCTTTCGGATATAATAAATCAATACTTTCATATTCATTTCCATCAACTGATATATTGGCTGACTTTTCAGATATTTTTTCTTTAATATTATATTCACAGTCATTATCCAAATAAGTAAAATAATCGCAGGAACATTTTAATGCATTATTTTCATCTGGAAATAACACCGAACCGCATTTCGGACAAAATTCCATAATTCAGCCCCCATTCAGATAAATATTTACAGCATTTTTAACCTGCTTATTTTTCTTTTTATCAAAGCCGTCAGTTTCATAAAAAGTGACATTCTGGCCTGTTTTTGCTAATTTGATGTTATGTTTAAACTCATTCATGCTGAAATACAGATTGTCAGGATATTCATTGCATCTGATAAAGCCCGCTTTTTTATTGGGCAGTACTGAAACAATAACTCCTTTTTTTAATTCCTGATTTTTATAGAGATATTCTTCCCACAGATGATGCAGATGCTTTTCAATAGTAAAATAATCCTCATTGTCCAAATCAAAACCTGCCTTTTCAATTTTATATTCCAGATTTTCATCAATATTCCAGTTATGTCTCTTTCTGATTGTATAAATCAGGTATGCATGAATATCTGCTTCCTTCTGTTTATTTTTCTTATTTAAAATATCTTCAATCAGTGAATATAAATTGACTTTTTTATCAATGTCGCCTTTGGCAAGTGCTGCAGATGAGGCATACTTTAAGGCATTGTCCCAATCATTTTTAAAGAAATAATTTTCAGCCATCAGATTATCTATAAACCAGTCATTTTTAAACTGTTTAATGTCATTCAGATAGTCTACAGACTGGTCATATTCACCTAACTGATTAAATGATTTAGCTATTCTCCATTTAAACCAGACATCATTATCATATGTAAATTCGCTTAAATTAAGCAGTGCTTCAGTTGACAGGCTTATGCATTTATCATACTGGCGGTATCCAGCAGTGCTTTTGTTGTTAATTTATACCATGTTTCTTTTTTAGATGAATAATTTCCTGAAATATCTCCATTTAATAATTCAGGATTAAGTTTAGATGACCATTCCAAAACAGCTTCAGAATCTTCAAGGGTTTTCATTATTTTAAGCACTGCTAATGTATACGGACACATTGCATCTTTTTTGGAGTGATTTGACTGTTTAACTAATTGGGTAATCAGTTTGCCTGCATCTAAAAGTTTATTCTGATTAACTGGATTTTGAACATAACATCTGTATAATGTTAATGCATAAAATTTTTTATCCCATCTGCTGAAATCTTTCTGATGATTGTCATAGATTTTAGAGTAAATTTCATCAGCTGCTTTAAAGTCTTTTCTCTGATATGCTTTTTTTGCATTGTTCAATTCTTTTATAACCATAATTAACAACCTATTATACTTAAACCTGAAAGAGATTTCTCCTCTTTTTGTCTGAATCCTTCATTTTCGATTTTTTCTTTAATTTCATCTTCTGTGTAGAGTTTAGCTTCAACATTTTTATCACTTATCAGATTGTTTTTAATCCAGAACTCATAATCTTCTCTGGTTATGTCTTCATTCATGATTTTAAGAATCTGTTTTGGGGTTTTTCCCTTGTTTAAGAAATTCTGGAAAATTTCACATCCCACTTCAACATAAAGTTCATGATAGATGTCTGCAAAGTCTTTAAATTTCTCATTGCCTTTTTTGCCTTCAAGATACCATCTGTAAATTTCATCAATTCTGATTCTGGCTTTTTTAGCTGCCTGTCTTGTAGTTCTGTTTTTTGCAATTTCACCAATAACACTGTTCATCTGTTTATCAAGGATTCTGCTTTCAATTTCTTTTAAATTGTCTTTAAGTTCTTCATCTGTTAAGTTAGAATTTTTTAAAGCTTTACTGACGGTTTTTCCCCTGATAATCTGTGTGATATAACAGCTTATTTTAAAATTCAGGTAGTCATTGTAAAATTTAGTGAAGCGTTCATCTCCGTTTTTTCCTGAATTATATGTACGGTTCAGTTCTGATTTTTCAATTCCTGAGGTTTTAAGTGCTTTTTTCAAGTTTTTATTTTTAATTTCCTTTAAAAAGACTTCCAGGTGTTTTGAAAGATAAACTGATTCATATTCTTCATATACTTCTCTGTAGATTCTATCGTTTTGTGATCCTAAATCCAGAATTTTATTTAATTCATGTAGTGTTATATCTGAGCTTTCAGCTATTTTGTCTTTGGATTTTCCATCTTTAATTGCATCAATTATTAATTTAGCGGTAATTTTCTTGTTGTTTTCTTTGAAATCTATAAATAAGCCGCTTTCATTCCAGTTGCACCATCTTTTAACTTCATTTAAGTCAGTGTTTATTTTTTTGCAGGCTTCAGTTTTTGTTTTGCCTTCACTTCTCAGCTTCAGATACCTGTCCATCAGTACACGGGTTACATTGATGTAAAAGTTCAGACAGAATTCATCGTCATCCTTTTTAAGCAGGCACTGCTTTTTGCCTGTGGCATACCATCTGTTATAGTCGTCTTCAGATATGCCTGCTCTTTTAAGAGCCTTATCAAAACTCATTGTTTTTAGAGATTTTATAAGCCTGTCTACACGGTTTTCATAGTATTCCTTTTTATATTCATTTTCAAAATCCTTATCTTTAAGCAGTTCTTCAAAATCGGTGATTTCAGCTATTTCAAGTGCTTCTTCTTTTGATTTGCCTTCCTTCAGGTTGTTTAAAAAGATGTTCATTCTGATTTCATTAAGACTATTTTTAAAGAGTGCTGATTCCATATCAAATGAATCCGTCCAGAAGCTGATAATTTCATCATTTATCTGCAGTTCAGCTTTAATATCATCATTTAAATACTGTTTTCTTTTTAAGGTTAAGTACTGCCCCATCAGAAGCTTATTATATGTTATGAATTCTGAGTTGTGCTCTCCTTTTATGAAACTGTCTTTGTTTTTGCCATACCAGTTGTTTATCTGGGATTTATTTATCTGTGTATTTTCAAGAATTTCATCAATAGGGATTTTCATTGCAATCTGGTTTAGAAAATCCTCGAATATCTGATTTTCAACAATTTTATAAAACTCCACAAAGGGGCGGATGCCTTTTTGACCGCATTTATAATATTTTGACTGTTTAATCTGTTTTGATGTGTGTTTGCCATTTAGAAATTCAGTTAAAGTCTTTTCCATATCATAGCACTCATATGTAAATTCAATAAGCTTTTCATATTCTGCTTCATTTAGACTGTAGTATCTGTTTGTTTTTTTAAGAAGCTTTTTGGTTGTAAGTTCAATAAGCAGCTGACTGGTATACATGCTGGAATGGATCTGGTTAACTTCTTCTTTAGTAAAATGACTGATGTTTAAATTGTTTTTCAGATTGATGATTTCATTTTGATATTCAAGTTCATTGTTGCAGCTTATGCAAAAATTGGAGTTTTTGGAATCATTGGTTCTGCCGCATATTATGCAGCGGCTGAAATTTCTGTTATCTAATGGTTCTGGTGTGGGTTTTATTGTTTTTGAGTTAAGATTGTAAATCGGTGTGTATTCGGGTTTTCCTGGATAATAGTAATTTTCACTGCACAGCTGGAAGTATTTCCATGCAATGTCAAAAAGGCTTCTGTGGAGCTGGAAGGGTATTTTATTGTCGGATTTCAGAAAATCTTCAATTGACTTGTGGGTGATTGCATTTCTCATCTGATATGCTTCAAGTAACATACATTTAAACTTATAGTCAATAATTTTTAATTCATATAATTTATCGACTCTTTTAGAAAATCCAACATATGGATCATTAATTGTATTATTGTTTCTTTGGAGTATATCATTTACCACCTTTTCCAAAAAAGGAGTAACATATGATTCTGTTATTTTTGGATTTTTTACGGCTTCCCTTTCAAATTCACTAAGAAGAGTGTACATGTCACTGTCAAAATCTTTTAAAAATTCAAAATTCTTCATAATTTTCACCTAGTTTGTATATCTTTTAATCAAGATAAACACAAGTAAATATTATTCTGTTGGAGTTGATATATAAATGTTGCTATAATGTATACAAAAAGTTAGTTAAAAAAATGGGACGGTTAATTAGGAAATTCTCTAAAGCTTAAAAATAGTACTTCCAGATACAGCTGCTGTCCAAAAGGGAATATATTTTTTCTTTAATAATATCATCATCTCTGGCATCTTTAAAATCATAAAATTCAGTATAGCCTGCACCATGACCGCATGCAGGAGCTTCTGTTGTATAATACCCGTATTCCACATTCAAATCCTTGTCAAGATAAATTCCATATCCTCCAACCATGAATTTATATTTGTCATAGTAATCATCTTTTAAATCATCTATGGATTCATTGGCATCAAACATGAAATAAGGTTCATCACAATACTCATCATCATATCCGTAAAATCCGATTTCTAAAAATATTTTATCATGACTGTTTAGGGCCTCTTTAATGGAATCCAAATCCCTGTTAACTGCTTCGATGGGAACATCATTACTGAATGCGACAAATTCATACAAGTCTGAATCATTTATCTTTTCGGCAAGTATTTCAAAATCAATTTCTCTTTTCATAGTATCACCTAACCAGAAATAAAAAAGCTGTAGATATATGCAATTATGAAAAAAACTGCAATCAGAATACAGCAGGTAGAAGTATTATCCTGTTTTTTGCGTTTTGTTGTTTTAGAAGAGCTGTGTGAAACCCCCGTGGCAGGATGATAATTAAAATTGGGATGACCGCAGTAAGGACAATACTTATCCTTGCTGAAATCCAGAGTTCTTCCACACCTTTCACAACAGTTTGACATAAACGCTTTTTGAATTGAATTCATTTTAAAAACTCCTTATTGCATAGCTTTACCTAAAATACATAAAATCAGAAAAACAACAAACATCAGCATACAGCATCTGTTCCATTCCTTATCTTCCTGTTCTTTGGATTTGGGAGGTTTGACATTTCTTAACGGAGGCATATAATTGTCATTGGGACATCCACAAACAGGACAATATCTGTCTCTGCCGTCATTTAAATATGCACCACATGCCCAGCAGCAGTTACCTTCTATTCTATCTCTTTGATCTCTGTTCATTTTATGACCTTTTCATACTTAAAATAGGATTTAAATGCTCTGGAACATCGAAATTAACATTTAAATAAGTAATATAAGTTTCACTTTTCCATCTGGTATATACAACTTTAAATTTTGATAATTGCTCATCATATATTCTACGTCTCTTAGCACTTTTTTTCCAAACTATATCTCCCTGCTGGTCAAATAACTTCTTTAATTTCATTCTAATTTCATTCATTTGTTTGTATGACTTAATATTCTGCAAATTAAAGTTGGGATTATACACTGCATTTGTAAATTTATTTAATAAATAATTGATTTCCTGTTCTCTGTTGTAATAAGCAGTTCCTTGTTTTTTTAATCGTTTTTTAGGATTAATATTACCTGCTTTTCTTCGCTTTCCCATAAAAACACCACCCTTTCTAATTTAAAATATCATTTTTAATATCAATTAACTCTTTTTCATCGGGATGAAATTTTAGTCCATAGTTAAGAACATCTAATGCTTCATCAGTCCTGTCAAGAACTGCAAGAGCACATGATTTAACTAAAAAAGCCACATAATTTGTAGAATCCAATTTAAAAGTTTTATTTGCATATTCAATAGCTTTTTCATAATCTTCTACACTAAGATAAACAAAAGCTAAAGTATACAAAGCATCCACCAACTCTGGATCAATAGATAACGCTATATTAAAACATTCAATCGCTTCATCATATTTTTCCAAACCACATAAGCTAAAACCTTTAGAAACCCAACCTCCAGCAGCATTTTGATTTAAATGTAATCCAATATCAACACATTTTAATGCTTCTTCATGTCTTTCTATTAAATCCAAACATTTGCTTTTAATAAACCATGCTTGAGCAAATTCTGGGTCTTTATTTAATACAAATTCCAAGGATTCATAAGCTTCATCTAATTTACATAAATCCATAATAATTCAGATTTGTGCATCCAAACATTAAATAAATCAGGATCAACAGTTAACGCTTTATTATAATAAGTTAAAGCTTCATCATATTGTTTTAAATCATTTAAACAATCATCTTTAAGAGCAATTCCATAATTATCCTCAGGATTTTTAACTAAAACTTTATTACAAATTTTAAGAGCCTTTTCAGGTTTATCCTCAGTTAGCAGTATAATTGCTTTTGCTAGCTTTTTTTAGACATATATGATAATGTGTGTAAAATAGTATATAATTGTTTTTATTAGGATTATAAAAAATAAAAATTCATAAGAGAATTTTTAAAATTACCACCCATCAGGCAATCCCATAATAGCTAATAACTTTGGTTTTTTACCTTTTCTCATAGCATTTAAAGTTAAATAACTGTCAAATAATTGAGCCAACCATATCAACATGTAAATAACCACATCAATATAAACAAAAACAATACAAACTAACATTACAACAAAACCACGTTTAACTAAACCATTATAAATTAATCCCAAACCTGGCCAAATAAACGCTAAAATTAAAGAAATAATTGAACTCTTATTATTAGCTTTCCTTTTTTTATCATTCGCTATTGTATAGTTGTTTGAAGTATAATTCTGATTACTAAATGATTTTCGATTAGTACTTCTGCCATTTATACTAGTTCCACATTCATAACAAAACTTTGATTCAATACTATTTTCTGTACCGCAATTAGGACAAAATGAGGTTTTAGAAACCACAAGATTATTATTTTTCTTTGTATTGCTGGCCCTTTTAGCATTACCAGCACTCCTTTCTAGCGAACTAGAATTACTTGTCCTTTTAGCACTACCAGCACTCTTTTCTACTGAACTAGAATTATTGGATTTACTTTTATTTTTATGTTCAACTTTAGATATGCTTTTTTCATTAGATTTAACATTATTTTGTTTTGAAGTTTCAGAATGAATTTTTTTATTAAAATCAAATTGAATTTCATTATAATTTTTAGATTTAAGTAATGACCCACATATTTTACAAAATTTAGTATCTTCTGGGTTTTCACTACCACACATCGGACATTTAATTTGAATATTATCAAAACCATAGCTATTATTTATTAATTATTATTTTGGCTTTGTAGAAATCCCCATTTTCATTGAAGTTGAGTTGATCTGTAAATGTTGTAAATTGTATTTTTGAGTTTTGTTTCTTTATTTGATAGTTGTAAGCTTCTGCTTCGATTTGTTCCATTGAATATTCTTTTTATTACACTAAATATTGATTCTACGTTGTTTCTTCTGGAGTATATTTCTTGTTTGAATTGTTTTTTACTTTTTAGTCTGTAATGTCCGTTTTTTGCTCTGGTTTTTAATGGTATTTGATCTTCTGCTTTTGCTTCTTCGTTTATGCATTTTCTAATGGGTTCTGTGTCGTATGCTCTGTCTGCTAGTATGTATTTTGGGTTATATTTCTTTATATTTCTTATTGCAGGGATTACAAATCGTGTGTCGAATCTTGGGTCTCTTTGAGCTGCAAAATGGAGTATTAATCTTGTATCTACATCGATTGAAATATGGTTTTTTACGTAGCTTTTTCGTTCTTTTCGTCTTATTATCGCGTAATATTTATCTGCGTAGTCGTTTGTGAAGCCACTTCCATCTAAAGCAATTATTTCGCCAGTTATGTGATGATTTTGCAATATTAATTTGTTTAATTCTTGTAATATTGATGTTAGTAATATTTGAAAGAATTTCTGGAGTGTTGTGTAGTGTGGAACCTTTTTTAAGTGCAAATATTTCTGTATTTTGTCAGAAAGTTCTAATAAATCAGTTATTTGTCTGTATGTGCTTCTTGTGTAGATTTTCATAGCTAAAAGTGTGAATAATGCAGGTTGTGTAAAGTCATGCTTTGAAAAATGACTTGAATACTTCTTTAACACAATTTTTGAGTAGTTAAATGTATATCTAATAAATTTTAACAGTTTATTTGGCTTTATCTCATTGTTAATTTCTTTAATTTTTTTAAGTGCGGGATTTTCAAAACCAAAATCCGAAAGATTTAATTGCTTTGAAAACAAATTACTAATTGGAGAATAAGTATTTTCGTTGTTCATATTAATATTTATTCTCCATTTTACTATATATAACTATATATTGCTTATTTTTTGTAATCGATGTGAAATTTCAAGTGTAAATAAAAATACTGATGTTAAGATTATTTATTTAAAATTAAAGTAAAAATTGAAAAGAAAAAATGTTTTTGAAAAATTTTCTGTAAAAATCAGATAGGATTTCTACAAAGCCAAAAAAAGAAAGGAATTTATGTAATTCTTAATTCTGAATTTAAAAATTACATATTCAGTCTAAAAGGATTTCTGATTTACCATCCAATTAAAGATAGTTCCAAAATTAGAGATACTTTGACAATAAATGATATTCAAAATTTTTATAAAACTTTAAATGATTTTCCTATATTAAAACATGACAATTGGGATGAATTCATAGATACTATTCCAGAAATATTTAGTGAATCTGAAATTAGGAAGATAATTGAATGTAACAGCAATCTAGATAAATTAACTGATTTAGCCAAGTCATTATCTAATCATGAAATCAATTATGCTAAAAATCAGGAACACCTACATTTAAATGAAATACCATATGAGGATTATCGTAAAATCACGGAAGATTATAGAACTTTTGAAAAAAACTTTAGTGATTTATTAGATAATTTAGAGGACATTGTAGATATTTTTGGCAAAAAAAGATCAAAGTTCCTTTATTCATTTGATTTAAATTTATTTTTAATTATATTGCTAGAAATTATACTTATCATAAGTTTTAATATTGCTTTAAAATTCTTATAAAAAAGTTAGATTTCATGTGGAATACCACCTGTCCACATCCACCCTTTGAGGCTGTTTTTCATTAGCTATTTTTTCATATCCTCCTGTGAATGCCACTACACAGTCATCATGAATGGCTTCATTGGGATATGCTGTAATTTTTTCGAGAAATTCCATAGCCCATTTTTTGGTGAACCCTGTTCTATCCTTTCCAACCAGGAAAATTCCATTCTTTTGAATGTCAGCCGATACCCGTCTGGCCCTATCAACTTTGTTTTCACGTGAATTTCCAGTACCGGTTGTAAAGCCTATTCTGTTCAGCTCATCAATGATTAACAGCCCGAAGTTCTTGCCTGTGGAACCGTCCAGTTCGATATACTGCACATCAGACTTGTCACGTGCCGCAGTATTGATAATCTCATTTATCAGGTTTCTTGATTCCAGTTGAAACTCATATGAATCGAGAATATAGATATTGCCGTTTAAATCTTTAGCTAAGAGCACTCCTGCAGTGTAGTCGGGATCACTTTTTTGATTGCATCATCATTTAAGACCTCAGTTGCTGCAAGATCCCAGTATCTTATGATGCGGATGACGGGAATTTTCAAAAAATCGCTATGGGAAATCAGGTGGAAATCTGACTCGTCAAACAATTGACCTTTTACCGAAGCATACCAGTTACCGTTCATCAGCTGTTCCCTTGTTACCCTATCCAGTCCCATCAGGTATTATTCATAGTCGTTTCTGTCCAGATAGATGTTATCCAGATAGCTGGAGCTGATAAACCTTATCTGTGATTTGTCCTGAATGTCCTCGTCAATCTTTTCTATGAATCTTTCACGAACCCATTTGTTGCCCCGTTTACCTGAATTGCTTGAGCACATCAGCTGTGTTGGAAGCTTGTTGTCCTTTGTTTTTCTAACCTTGAACGCATGTAGATGTATTTGAATCTTTCAAGTTGTGTCAGTTCATCAATTCCTATGAACTGGTATTCTGAACCCTGATAAGTATCTAGGTCATTAATGTTTCTTAAATATCCGAATGTCAATGAGTTTCCGTTTGGAAATGTCCATGAATGTTCGATACCGTCCCATTTCGGCCTGATAGCTGAATTGTTTTGAATCTCTTTTCTGTTTAGCCATTGACTGGCCTTATGAATCAATGCACCTTTCCTTTTCAAATCAGATAATGTTCTTCTCAAGATTAACGCATGATATTCATTGGCATCATCCTGAACATAGAATAAAGCTCTCATGAGTAAACTGGTTGATTTACTTCCTCCAGCTGCACCTCCGATTAACACTTCCTTTTCTGTTGCAAGAATCATCTCGGCCTGTTTTGGAAATGGATTGAAAGGTATATATGGGTTTTCATATACACATTTCTGAAGAATAGCTTTATCCTTTCCGTCAAGATAGAATTTACCATTTTCATCATACATTATTATCATCAATCTGCTTTGCAAGGATTTCTATTTCATTCATGATGTCCCTTTGAGACATTTCAATTTTCTTGTCTTCTAGCTCAAGTACTCTGTTTTGGAATAGTCTGTCCATTTCATCTTTAAATAATTTATTTTTAGCATCAAATGCTTTAACGGATAATTCGAGGTATCTTATTTTCAGTTCTGCCAAATCCAGTAAGTATCTTGCAAGGCTTTTTTCTCCTGCATGATATCTTACCTCTTAATCAAGTTTGGCAAAGTCAATTTCAATACCTACTGCATTTTTGGTTATCTTGTCAAGGTTTTCAAGTCCTGTTTTGATGTCTGTGACCTGTTGCTGGAGAATATTGTCAATAGCCATGTCAATGTTGTCCTGATGAACATCATTATCTGTTATTTGTCTTTGAGCAATAGCTCTATTTGTCAACGCATCTTTATCTCTTGCTCTTGAGTCTTTGTCTTTATCTGTTAGATGATATTTCTTTTTGAATCTTGAAAATGATGCTCTGCTTACTTCGAATTCATGTTCTTCTGCAAGCCATCTTCTGACGCTTTCATCTGTTGCTCCGGATGTTTTCATAGCTATTATCTCGTCCAGTATTGTTTGCATGAAATCATTTTTGGTTAGGTTTAATGTTGCCTTGAATTTCCTGTAGGTAATATCTGCAACATCCTGATCATATTTTGTTTTTAGAAGTTGTCTGACTTCGTTGTTGCTCATACCCTTTCTGCAGCAGTTTATTATTTCCTGTTGGTGACGTTCTAGAAAATATATGATGTCTGAATTTCCCTGACCCATAGTGATAGTCTCCTATAAATCTCTTAATTCTCTTTCAAGTTCTTCCTTTCTTGCTTCGATTAAACTGTATTCTGTTTGTCTAATGATTCTTTCAAAATCAGGATTGGTGTTTATATCTGCTAGGGTGTCCTGTGCGTTTCCCATAGCTATCAGTTTTGCTCCAAGTTCGTATGCGTCTTTATGTGTGAAGGTTGAATCTTCGACAATCTTTTTGAGAGTGATGTCCACTCTTGCACTGATGTTTGTCTTTTCTAATAACATAATACATATATTTATTATGTTTTATATATAAAATTTTATTATGTAAAAAATATAAAAGTAATAATAAATTTTATTATTACCTTTTACAATCAAAAATAGTTTTTTTAGAGCCATATACGGGGGCAGGTTTTGAAGTCTTATTCATCACCCATTTCTTCAAGTTCTTTTTGAAGGTCTGCAATCTGCATTTCTTTATAGAATCTTTCGAACCTTCCTGTTTCAATGAGAAAAGCTGAAACTTCAAGAGCATCCCTATAGGTATAATTGGACTCTTTGATAATTTGCTTTTTATCTTCATCCATGTAGGATGATGTATTATTTATATTGGCCATATCTATTACAACCTGTATATAATAATTAATATAATATTTTATTATTACTTTTATATAAAATTATCATTACAGGTTTGAGACACCCATTTTTCATTCACGCATCACCTATATAATAATGGATGTTACATACGATAAAATTAATAGCTAGCATTTTACTTTTGATTTAATGGAATGGTTTTGACATTAACGGTTGGCGTTTTGGTTTAGGTTCTGGTTTTTGAAGTGGAGATATGCAATGGTTTCTGGATGTGGTTTTTGAATAGCTGATGGTGAGTGTTAATGTTATTTCGGTTTAAATAATGAATTATAGCAGTCCAAGTACTCTTTCACCCTTTTCGGTTATTATATACATTCTGCCATGTATTTCTTTGGGATTGACGCATTCAATGACTCCAAGGTCCACTAACTCTTTAATTGCAGCATAAAGGAAATTCCTGCTTATGTGCCTTCCGAATGCTGGATATAATGCATGCATAACATCATCCATATCCCAGTTTTCACGTCCGACCTCACTATTCCATGTGTAAATCATCTTGCATGTCTTTTCAGAAATTAGTCCTTTTTCCAGACCCTCCTTAATATCATTGAATTCAATCACTGAAAACAGATAGCTTTTGGCGGCATATATTCCATATTTTTGAACTTTTTCTTTTTTGGGAATGCTGTTCATGAAACTCAATGCTTCCTTATTTGTACTCTCCCAGGTCAAACCTGAGTTGTCGTTTTCAAGAGTAAAGTCAACTACATACTTATAAATCCAATTTAATAAACTGCTGTCGGTTTTACGAATCATTTTCCATATGCACCTCCCCATGTATGGGTAATTAATATGTCTTTTATGGAAGGTATTTAAAGAAATGGTGAGAGCATTTGATTAATAATCGATTCATGAAAAATTCATTTGAGAAATTAGTTTCAATTCTTTAAATTGAATTAAAGAGTTTTAAAAAAATTAGTTTTAATAGTTAAAGCTAATTATTAATGTAAAAAATAAAATAAGTTAACATTAACTGTTAACTTGAGTATAAATCAGTGAAAATCCAGTTTGGATCATAAGCTATGAGATAGCCGTCTTCACACCAGATGGATCTGACATTACCTGAAGTTGTATCTGCCACTGCGGCTGGATCACGGTTAATCCAGTTCCCCCCAGTATGTTTCTTATGCTTGAGTCTTAATCTTATATGTCCTGTTCCGGATACCCTGCATTTGACATGAACAAACTGCACATCATATCCTAAGCTTTTAGCTATTCTGTAATATACCTGTCCCCAGTCCACACAGTTGGAACATTTACCTGCTTTGGCATCATTTATTGTTTTCTTGTCTGTCTTTTGTGAATCGAAGTATTTGCTGTATAATTTCTTCTTTGCTATAACAGCCAAAGCTTCATCAATGGTGTTTCCTTTGAAATTGAATGTTTTGACAAACAGCTTCATTGTGGAATCAGTATAATCCGACAATGTTGATTTACGATAAACAATTGCAGGAAGCCTTCCGTTTGCCCTGATGTATGCTTCCACCCTTATAGCCATGTCCACATATTCAGCTTTATCAATTTGTTCTCCATTTTTTAGTGTTACAAAGTTTGGAAGGAAATCTAGTGACTTGTTGTCTTTGATTACAGCCAGCACATACATTGTCACTAGTTTATCATTACCTAATTTCTTTGATTTCTTTTCAATATCATTGCAGTTTCCTTTAAATGTTAATATCTTGTAATAATCACGTTTTTTATATTTCTTTTTGTTTTGGAGTAGCCAATATGCTATTGAATTCATTGCTTGGCAAAAACTTGTCCAACTAATACTTTTATTATCTAACATATTATATTATTTATATATTATAGCTATTAATTATTACTATAAATATTATAATTCCAAAAATTTCAAGGAAAAATTTGAAGATGTCCTATATAAACATGATGATTATTTGAATTATTATTTTTATAACCTATCCTTTTTTAAGAAGTTATATTAAAACATCTTGAGTATACATTCAAATTATTTTTCCATTAACTAAAATCTAGTGTTAATTCATCTTCATTTTTATCTTTAATAATCAACGTCACATTTAAAACATCTTGAGGCTCATGAGATGAAACAATTTTTGATAATTCTGTTTTATTGATTATTTCTGCTTCATCAACATTTACTTTGTATTCGCCCAAATCAATATTATTATTAAGCAATTTAATAGGGAAATAATTATAGCCAACTTCAATTGGGAGATTATCGGTATTAATAATTTCATTTAGTTTTGAGGCAGTGAGATTTAATTTTACATTTATGGAAGGGACATTGATTTGTTTAGTACTCTTTAAAGATTTAATGAATTCTACGTATTTTTTATCAACATTTGTAATTTCATAATCGTACTTATGCATAATATCTAACTTAAACTCATCATTAAATTTATTTATAGTATCATAAAAATCAATTATTTCTGGAGCAATATTGTTTTTCGGAATTGTTCCATGACATAATATTTCATCCAAATATAGTAATTCAATATTTTTCTCAGAGTTATTATTTACAAAATTCAACCAATTTAATATATCTTTAATTTTTTCAGATTTTGGACAAATGTACATTCTTATTTGACATGAATCGGATTCAAAATCAGATATTTTTAACCCTTAAACGAATATCTAATTTTTCAATATAACTAACAAGAAGAATAATTTCATTATTTTTGTAATTAAATAAGAATGGAACTTCATCCCTATCCTCCCCTATTTTCAATTTAATTTTTTCAATCATAGGTTTATTTTTCATGATTTTTCTAAAAATATTTGAATCTTTAATAGGAGGCAATGTGAATTTTAAAACCCTTTCTTTCATGATTCGATTAAACTCAATTAAAGAATAGGTTGATTTAATTACATCAACTATCTCATTAAATGAATTTAAATTATAACCTACTTTGTCATTGCTTTTCTCTTCAGATATTATCTCCCTATCATTTAATTCTCCTTCATTTTTATAATCTTCAATTAATTTTAAAACTTCGTTTTCACCCTTAATTAAAGGACTAATAAATGTTTTAACATTATTAAATTTTATTTCTTCTTTATAATAATTTACATCATTAAAAAGAGACATTAAAAGTAAATAATCCATCATTTCTGGTCCATTAACAGTTTCTTTTTCATTAAACTTTTTATCATCCAATACATCTTCAAACTTCAACATTAAATAAAAAGCAGTGGGGGAATTTTTAAGAATTTCCAACCGATTTTCCTTATTTTCTTTAATAGCGATAGAAAATTTATTTACAAAATTTTCAAAACACTTTGGGATGGTTGACTGAGAATATTTTGTAAAATAAAATGTTTTAAAATTAGATGATCCTCCAAATTTTTTGAATAATTTAATATAAACGGTATCCTCCTTTTTAAACCCCAGCGTATAATTGTCTTCTTTAAATAATCCTTCGGCTTTTAAATTATCCAAAATTTCATAAATTTCTTCATTAGAAATTCCATCAATTTTCCAAGAAGTAATATCGCAATTATGATTAGCAATATATGAAATTATTTGTTTTTCATGCAATTTATTCCATTTAGTATCTAACTTAACTGAACACAGATTTATTCCAAAATCAAGTAAAAAATCATTGGTTTGATTTAATTTATTACTAATCTCATTAAATACTTCATTAACCGGCTCATAATCCTCTTCATTTTCAATTATGCAAGATATGTATATTATGCCTTTTTCATGATCAAACCAAACATGATTAACAATTTCATGTTTTAAATAGTGCTTTTCACGTGTTTTTTCATCTATGTCAATTGGAGATAACTTGGATTCTCGCTCTTTTGAAACATCACATTCATCAGATAATCTCAAAATTGCTGCCAAACCTGCCACATTAATAGATTTTCCATTATAATTTATAATTTTATAATCTTTTAAATTAATTTTCCGATGTCCTTTTGCAATTTGCCCAATAATTTTAGCTTCCAATTTATTAAGTCCTAATTTATCATAATTATCTTTGATATAATTATCACTTCTTATATGATGTAACTCACGCACAATATCCCGATAATCTTCCCTTTGACTAGCACTTTCAAAATTATTAAGTTCTTGTTCATCTTGAGGCACCATCCCAATATCATGAAGCCATATAACACATAGTAAAAAGAATATTTCTTCCTCAGACATCTGTTCTTTAATATTGTCAGGAATCATTAAATTTGCATAATTCTCTACATTATTCAAATGATCAGTACCATGGTTAGTGTATTTTGGGAAAAAAATTCTAGTTTTACCTGCAATATTATTGATACAATCTCACAGATTACAACACCAACTTCAACTCAAAAATCAGGCATGATTTTTTGAAGTTTCAGCATGCATTTTTTATCGAGTGATTGAAATGCAGCTTAAAAAAAATCTGGAAAGTAAAAAGTATTCATTTATTTGTTGAGGTCTAAAATACTTATCACAGCCAAATCTTCTTTTTATCAAATAGTTCGTAAAATATATTATATTTTACAATTTTAATTTTCAACCTTTTAGTATAAATAGCTACCCATAATGGAGGAACAACTTTATGGCAAATGAAAATGAATGGATAGACATCTCCAAAAGCAAAAATATAGATGAAGTGAGAAACACCAAAGAGTATAAGGACTGGGTAAAAGATGTAAAAGAAAGGGACGGTGAGAGATGTGTCCTCTGTGGGGCTGACCAGCACCTGGAGACACACCATGTGTTTTCGTTTAAGAATTGCGTTTCCCTACGTCTTGATTTGGATAATGGAATTACCCTTTGCCATTGGTGTCATAAGAAGTATCATGCGTTTTATAATCTGGAGAATACCAGTCCAGTAACACTTCTGAAATTCTTTAAGGATTTCAGGTTTTAGTGGGGATATATAATATATAATATAATTGAAATTGTCTTCAAGTGTAGTAAAATAGTTTAAGTGCTATTTTACTTTTTCACCCAAATATTAATGAAACTTACTTATTGTTTCACTAAACGTGCCATTTTAAGATTAAAGTTACATTCCTCACCATATTCTTTTGTTTCAAATTCAGAAAGACGAAACTCATCATCTTCATTGACCCAATCATTGAATATTTCCAATGGCAAATATAACTTTCCATCCATTTCAACAACTTTGATTGGAGTATCATCAGTTTCACCACTATCAACATCATCATCTGAATTTTCATCATCAACAATGAATTGATCTACAAACTCACCCGTAAATATATTCTTCCTTATTAATGGAACATACATCGCACAATCAATATTAAACAATTTTAAAGCCAGAATATTTACAAAAGTTGTCATTAATGAGTTTAATTTAAAAGAAATAACTGCATTGCCATGTACAATATCATTACGTGCCTTTACAACTTCACTCAAAAATGTATTTTTCTCACAAACAACATCATGGTTCTTAAAAAATTGATCCAATTTATCTAAATCCAAATTTAACTTTTTAATTAACTTTTTTAAGTCAGAAGCAAATTTGGCTTCATTTGAATCCTTAATCTTTTTATTATTTTTTGTTAAAACTTCAAGAACAATAGCTGATATTAATATTCCAACTTCCACATAATGTTCTCTTTTAATAAATGCCAAATAATGTATTAATAGCTTAACATTGATTATGTCTTCATTTTTAATGCGAACATATGAATCATATCCGGAGTTTAAAAAATTAAAAAGAGTGTTTGGATAAGTGTCATGAAAACAGGATTCATATTTGAAATTGGAGTATTGAGACGGAAGACCTATTTCAATTCTTTGAAAATCCTCCTCTAAAAAGTAAGAGATTCTCATGCTAGCTGATTCGGCTGAATAATATTTTAAAAGATAATATAAATTATCAAAAACATCTTTAATGTTACCATATGTGTCTTTAGTGCAAAAATAACCATCAATATTTTTAAAAATATTATCTTCGTGCTTTATTAAAAATAAATTATCCAATTCAGTACAAGTTACCTCATTGATTTCAGATTCTTTAGATAAATTTAAATTTTCAATGAATTTATAATACCTTATTGAGCATTATTACTGGATTTTCCTTTAGTAAGTATTACCTTAAGACCCTCTGCAGAGACGGGATACATATTTTGAAAATATGTGAAATAACATTTTTCAATATTGACTAACCAACCATCAGATGATTCAAAGACAATATTGAACTCAGTATAGTCCTTTTCTATCCTCACATCTGATTTGAAATCAACTTTAATATCATCCAAAACATATAATCTAACATCTGAAATATCATATATTTCATCATCACTGAAAATGAGCTTTGCATTATCTGCTTTGAAAAATATTTTTTCAGTGCCGAATTCATCTACAATGGTGTTGAATTCAAAGTTAGGACATTTATAATCGCTAATCATAAACTAATATTTATCATATGCAAAATAAAAATTTTTAGATATATTATCTATCCCAAACTATTTGTTTTAAAACATCAAAAAAAACTCTTTTAAAAAATTTAGAAGTGCCTATTATTTTTTATAAATTTAATAAACTGTTCTGAAGTTGAAATTTTATTTTTAATTAAATAAGGATAAATTTTCAACTCGATATCCTTTTTATAACATGTTAAACTTTTAAATTTAAAATATCTCTTATTACATGAAGGACATTTTAATTCATAAAATAAAAATCTATTTTTTATTTTAAGAGGAGTTAAACATACATCATCTTCAAACATATTGGAACAAAAAGGACCAATTAAATTATAAGTAAAATAAGGTGAATTTATTGCATGATTATTATCTTGAATAATAACTCTCCAAACTAAATTTGATGAACAAATTGATTTCCTTTCAACAACAGGGAAATCACTTTGATATTCCTGAATATAACATTTTTCAATCATTCTAAATCTTTGATAAATAATGCCTGCAATTACTAGAAATATTAATAATAAAACAAACCAATTATTAATTAAAATTTTTAAAAAGGAATTAATACTCACATCATTTCCATTACTTAGAAATCCAAAAAATACTAAAATAATACTATAAATAAATGAAGAGACAACACCACTAAATACACTCAAAACAATCTGTTTTAACTCACTCATAAAACATTATATAATTTATTAAAATATAAATTTATCACGAAGATCATCACATTTCTTAGATTTTCCTTGGATACTCATAACTAAATCATCATAATTATTAATTTCAATTTCTTTAATGAATTCATTATTATAACACATAATAACAATTTTATCTCTGAATAATAAATAAATTATGCATTAATAAGAAATAAAATAAATAGAACAATGAATAAATGTTTAACTATGGATGACAATAACTGGTGGAATAAATTTTTTGATAATTATTTTAAAATTGAAGTTGATGATGAACAAAAATGGCTTGATTGTAAAAATCAGCACTTAACAAAAATTTTCCAATATACTCGCGTTAAACATGCAAAAACATTAATTTTAGATGATTTAATGTATCTACGAGAAATTAAAGATTTAAATGATCCGTTTGAAGGGGATTTATTATATGACTTGGATGAATTTTATAATAACCCTATAAAAAACCCTATGTTAGATAAAAATGATATCAAAAACAATTTTTATGAAGCTAATAAATATATGAAAGATTTAATTTATATTGCTTGTTTCAGTGAGAGAAACGATATTACTCCAATGTGGCATCATTATGGTGGAGAACATAAAGGAATTTGTGTTGAGTATGATTTTAAAAATGATAAAAAATATGATAAAAAATTAAAACAAATTCTTTTCCCAATTGCTTATGTTACAGAAAAAAGAAATAAAGAAATTTTGCCTAAAATATTTGATGGCGCAGACAAAGGAAAATTAGCCATTGAAACATTTACCAATAAATCTATTGAATGGGAATATGAACAAGAATGGAGAATAATTATGCTTAAAAATCCAGGGAAATTATTTGAAATTAAATGGTACAACAACAAACCCCATATCAAATTTTTAACACCGAAAAATGTTTATTTAGGTTATAAAATTGATGAGAGAGATGCATATTTTATCAAAAAATTATGTGAACTAAGGAACATTCCCGTTTATAGAATGATTAAAGATAATTCAAGTTTTAATTTGACTTATATTCCCTATGAATAAATAAGAAAAAACAAAACTTAAATATCTCCCACTGAACTTAAATAATATTCTTTAAAATCTTTTTTTTCTTTAACTAAAGATAAATAATCATTTTCTTGAATATTTCGTCTAGAATTAACAATTTGATTATGAGATTGAATAATCTCATGAACATCTAAAGAATTTTGCAAATTGTTGGGATTGGTTGTTCTTCTGAAATAATCACAGCCATCGCAATCACATAAATGATTTTCAACAAAACTTTGAAGGCCTTTATGAATCCCCCAAGAATCTTCAGTATATAATCTTAATTTTACTTCGCCTTTCTCATTAACATTATTAACATCTGTAACTCCAGGAATATATCTGCCTTGAGGAGTTACCCCAACAGTATCAATACCCCAAATTGTAACTGCATGAGGATTATAAAATGTTTTTTTAGCTTGGTTTCTATAAGCTCCAAATCCATGAATCCAAAATTTTTCGAATTTGTCAGACATATTACGAAGGGTATGTAAATTGAATTGTGACCCATAAACTCTACACGAAATACCTAACAACCCAAAATCTTTTTTAGGATTTAAATATTGTTCTGAAATATACTTTAATTTATTATCAAAACGATCTTTATTTGTCTTAATATCAATAATCGGCATAATTGGTTTTTCATTATCACAATCATCCAAAAATTTAACAGCATTCTTTAAATTATTAACAAAATCATCATAAGATGAATTGATATAAGGTTCAGGAATAACAATAATATCTGCACCTGATTTTAACTGTATCTCCATTAAAGCAGTCATAAATGGTGCATCGATATTGTCTTTTTGAGTAATTTTAGGATAAATTAATTTAAGAATATTCTTATATTCATCATCTTCCAACATATTTTTCGGAATATTCATAGTTGATCTAACAGTTCCTATCTTATTTCTCAATCCATTAATTTTAGAAATATTCTTCCTTACTTTCGAACCATAATCTAATGGTGCTTGATATATTTGCCATGGGAAATCTTCATTAACAACATCTAATGGTCCAGGAGGAGCATCAGCTCTAATTCTCATGCCTTTAATTTTATTAATTTCAGAGGTAACAATGCACCTATTAGGAGTTTCAATATTTTTTTCGGAAGTTTTTATAGTAATAGCTCGTGAACTATTATCAACATTATCAACTTTAATACTTTTAATTTTCATAATAATCATCACTTAATCTTTTAATTGATTTGGAATGTTCTAAAATCCAATTTTTATGAGATATGATTTTTTTTATAAACACTTTAAATTTAAAATATAATCTAGCAACTCTAAAAATACAACAAACAATTGATGAATATAAAATACATAATATATAAATGGTAATTGAAGCATTATTAAAAAATAATATGCATAATATTGCAAGGATTCCTAAAATTACAATTGCCCACGATAAATTATTAATATCCGGAATAATATTATTTAAATTAAAATAAGTTTCTTCAACATCATTAATCATATTCTCAATTTCGATATGCTTTTTAATATTAATGAAAAAAGGCTCATGTTGTGCAATAATTTTAGTATATTGAGCAGATTTTTCTTTATCTCCTGAAAAATCAATTTTAGGATCTAACCTATTATCTATAATATTTCCCAAAACATTTGAAGACTCAAAAAGATTATCTTTCAATATGTTTTTAATTTTATCTTCATATTTTTCATTAAATTCTTCAATAGTTTTTGGAACATTATCATCCCAAAGATTATTTTTTAAAACAAATGGAAGTACGGAAGAAATTATAATACCTAACAATTCAACAATAGAGCCAAAATCAAATCCCATTATTATTCTCCCAAAACTTCATCTTTAATTTTAGAATTTATAGTGAATTCAGGATAACTAAAATAAACATAACGTAATAATCCTTTATAGCCTAATTTATTAGATCCCACCTTAAGATTATTAACTTTTTTTTCAATACCTTTAGGAAATTCAATACCTTCTAAATACATTTGACCTTGTTTAGTAATTGAATATACATTACCTTCAATATCTTCAAAATTAACTAAGAACTCACTTCGTAATTCCCTTAAAATATTTACTAAAACATGACTATATGGTCCATAATCATAAGCTTCAAATTGTAATTCTTCTTTTAATTCAGGCCAAACTTCTTCAACTATTAAAAACATTTCTTTTTGAATAAATAAATTACCTTTAATAGGTTTTTGATTATCTGAATTCAATAGTAACAATACGAAATCTTTAGCAGACAACTCAGAACTCATAATTACGAACCTCCATAAATTTATTTAAAGATATTATTATATTATCTTTTAATATATATTAAATATAACATCATTAAATAATATAAATATTTATATATAATAAAATAATATTTTTGTTAGAGAGCATTTGAAAACTAATCTACTTAATAAAATTATCTTCTTTGTTATAATTGAATATAGATAATTGTTTGAATCAATACCCCATTATTATTTTTGTTAATCTAAAATATTATATCCCAATGACAAAAATACTATAAAATAAGAAAAACAGAAATATGACTTAATTATTTATCCAAGGTGGGAAAATATGAACAAATATGTGGACTTTGTTTCAGATGATGACTTTCTAGAATGTGTTAGGAAAGTTGTAGAATCATACCAAACCCTAGATGAAAATGTTACTCCAACATCAATATTAACAGAAAGCAAAAACACCATTGACGAATTCAAAACAATATTTGATGTCTGTGTAAACCAAATTAACTTTGATGAATGGTTGAAATTTGAATTGACAAGACAGCAAGATAAAACTATAAACAATAAGATTGGAGAATTCCATCAGGAACTCTTAGGTAAGGTTGATGGATGGGTTGATTTAGGAATTGGTGATGAAACAGAAATAGATCTTAAAAAAGAAGACAATACAGTATTCGTCGAATTGAAGAACAAATACAATACAATGAATTCTTCATCTGAAAAGACATGCCGTGAAAAACTAGAAAACGTTATAGAAAAATACCCTGATGCAACTGCATACTGGGCATATGTAATCAGCAAAAATTACAAATCAGAATGCAGAGTTTGGAAATATCAGCAAATGGAAGATGAAAGGATAAAAAGAATAAGTGGAGATAGACTTTACACCATGGTAACTGGAGATCCAAAAGCACTTGAAAAAACATTTAATGCAATACCTAAAGCAATAGTGGAAATACTAGGTGAAGACTATAAACTAACAAAAGAAGATGAAGAGATTCAAATGGAATATGACAACATGATATTTAACAATGAGGAGGATTAATCATGCCAAATAAATATGTGGATTTTGTTTCAGACGAGGACTTTCTAGAATGTGTTGAAAGAGTAATAAATGCTTATCCAGATAAAAATCAAGAAACTCCCTCACCAACAAAACTATTAAAAAACTATGAACACGGAATTGATGAATTTAAAGCAATGTTTGATATGTGCGTAAATCGGATGGATTTTCAAAATTGGATTAAAGCAGAGAAAATCAGACAAGACGGCAAACGTGTTGAAAATAAAATGGGAGAATTTCATCAACAACTATTAGGCAAAGTAGAGGGTTGGGAAGATTTAGGTACTGGAGATAGTAGTCATGTTGATTTAAAAAATGATGAAGGAACCATATACATTGAAATAAAAAATAAAAAGAACACAATAAACGATGGTTCTGGAAAAAATGTTAGAAACAATCTAGAGGAAATTATTAAAAATAACAAAGAAGCTATTGGATACTGGGCATACATCATTCAGGGAGGTTATAAATCAGAAGAAGATGTATGGGTTAGAGAAGGTTATGAAACTAATGACCGTATCCGAAAAATTAGTTGTGATAAAGCATATGAATTGGTAACCGGAGATCCTCATGCATTAGAAAAAACATATGATGCATTGCCAAAAGCAATAGGAGATATCTTAGGCATAACTATTGAATTTTCAGATACTGATCAACAATTAATTTCAGAATTTAAAGATTACATCTTTGATGATTAAAACAAAGTTGTTTGACCTTCTTTTCTTTTATTTTTTCCAGTCAATGCTTTAATTACTTCACGCCCAACTGCTTCAGCTACTTTTACAGGCACTGCATTTCCAATCTGTTTATATTTAGAGGTTATTCCACCTTCGAATTCCCATTCATCTGGAAATGACTGTATTCTTGCATATTCTCTTACTGTAAATGGCCTTACCTCATCAGGGTGGCATCTTTCTGTCTGTTTTTGGCATGGTGAAGTTGTCAGTGTCAGACATGGTTCGTCCCATGAGATTCTTCTTGCCATTCCTCGTTTTCCACCACCTGAATAAAAGCTTTTTCCCATATACTCTTTTTGAACTTCTTCTGGAAGGTCTATCCAGCAGCCCCCAGGCGGAACCAGTTCAAGCACTTCTTTTTTCTTATCGGAGTATTCTGTTCCTTCTGATTCGGGAACGTCTTTAAGTGCATCGCGAAGTACAGGATTGCCTTTGACTTTTTTGGGATAGTTGAATATCAGTCCTTTTTTTGTTCCGACAAGAAACATCCTTTTTCTTTTTTGTGCTACGCCATAATCCACTGCATTTAGCACTTTGTATTGGACATCATAACCTAATTCGTTTTCCAGTATATTCACTATTGTTTCCATGGTTCGTCCCTTGTCATGCCTTACCAATCCTTCCACATTTTCGATTATGCACATTTTCGGATTGGTTTCCTTTATGCATCTTGCAAAGTCAAAGAACAATGTTCCTCTGGTATCATCAAAGCCCATTTTTTTACCGGCATATGAAAATGGCTGGCAAGGTAGTCCTGCCACAACAATATCCGGATGATATTGGGTGAAGTCAACTTCTTTTATATCTGCATGAAGCACATTCCAGTCAGGCCTGTTTTTATGTAGTGTTGCAACACAATCCTTGTCAATTTCCACAAGCAGTTCGTGTTCAAGGCCTGCTTTTTCAAATCCGAGTGCCAATCCGCCTGCACCTGCACATAATTCTACAACGTTCATCATGATTATCACATCTATGCAAATTATATTTTTGTATTAACTAGTATATAATATCTACCCAATGATATTTAAATGTTACTTTTTCAACTACTAAAACAAATCAAAAATGTTATTTAACATAAAGAATATAATATTGACTATGAAAATCAATGAAGAGACAAAAGTGAGAAACCAAGGTGAAATTTCCTTGATTACAACAATACCTAAAACTTATGTAAAAGCATTGCAAATTGAATCCGGGGATACACTAGAGTGGATACTTGATACAGAAACTGAAAGACTGGAATTGAATATAATAAAATGAGGAATAGGTATTATGCATAGTTTTAAAATTTTTTATGGAATATTCTTTTTTGAGCAGGTAAGAACTAAATATGATCAGATTTATAAGGAAATTAGGAAACAAACTGATGAATACATACTCCAAGTTAATGAAAATGAATACATTGATTATTTAGTAGAAAAATACAAATATGACCCATTAACCTTTTATTTCGACAAAGAGAGTATTGAAGAGAATAATAATACAATAACATATTACTTACCTTTTGATGGAGATAAAGAACTATTGGAGTTTAAACCAAAGACTCGTACAATGTGGACTAGAAGAATATTTCTAAAAAATAATTGTGTCTGTTTTAATATTGATTACACAACTGATAGCCAACAAATGTCCAACGAAATCGAAAAAGTAAAAGATAATATTCAAAACCAATATCATAATTTAGAAAAAGAAGTTAAAGAGTACAATTTATCATTACACCCAAAGATATCCTCTTATTTTAAATCACACAAAGAAAGAATAATAGAAAAAAATAATACAATTTCATCAATTGGAATACCTCTAAGAAGAAAAAATGATGCTCAAACATATGCTGTGTCAACGCCTAAAAAAAAGAAAATATTACACATTGAACCTAAAATAACTGAAAATAACAATTTAGAACCTACAATATCCCAAGAAGACTATAATTTCATATTAGAATTAATTTATGAAGGAGGTAAAGTTTTTGAAAGATTACCTTCAACATCCAGCAATAAAGATGAAGAAACACTAAGAGACCATCTAATTTTTATATTAACACCCCACTTTGAAGGATCAGTAACTGGAGAAACCTTCAATAAAAGTGGAAAGACGGACATACTACTAAGACATAAAAACACCAACGTATTTGTTGCAGAATGTAAATTTTGGAGAGGAATTAAATCATATTATGCTGCAATTGACCAGTTACTAAGTTACTTAACCTGGAGAGATTCAAAAACTGCATTAATACTTTTTGTTGATAATAAAGAGATTACACCAGTCCTTGAACAAATAAATAATAAAACAGAAAATCATAAAAATTTTATTAGAAAAGACAAACCTACATCAGAATCTTGGTTAAATTACACCTTCCATCTAAATGACGATAAAAACCGTGAATTGAAACTTGCAGTTTTAATTTTTCATATCCCGAAACAATAAATAATGCAATTTAATAATTAAAAAAATCATTCATATTTAATAAAAGGAGAATAACCATGCCAACAGAAGAACAAGAAAGATCCGTGGAAAAATATGAAAATGAACTTAAATCACTTATTAATGATGAAATAGAATATGAAAAAAATGAAAATAGTAAAAAACTCATAAAACGAATTTCTGCTAAAAAAACAGATGAAAAAGAAACTATACGTCACTTAATATGCACATTTAAAAATTATGCTGAAAACCCCCGACAAGTCAAATTTAAAAGTAATGATAGAATTGATGCTGAAATTAATGAACTGGATAGAGTTTTAATTACTGATGAAAATTTTCATGGCATGAATCAAGAAGGAATAGTAGTTAAAATAAAATCAAATGAAATAATAATTGAATATTCTAAAGATAATTTTATTAAACCAGATATTTCCCATTCATATAGAATCGATTTATATGTAAAAGAAGGCACGTACAATCGCCAACTAGAAAACTTAAAGCCTCTTTCACCAGATGGAAAATATGCACTACATTTCGCATTGAAACATATAGACCCTGAAAATTACAAAAATCAAAATAAAAACATTGAATTTTACGATTCTGAATTGAATACATCACAACGAGAAGCTGTTTTTAAAAGTTTAAATAGTAAACACTTCTTTTTAATACATGGTCCTTTTGGAACTGGAAAAACAAAGACATTAGTTGAAATCATAAGACAAGAAGCGCTCGTAAAAGAAAAAATATTAATAACTGCGGATAGTAATGCTGCTGTTGATAATATTGCAGAAATATTAATTGATACTGATTTAAACATACTTAGAATAGGAAATAGTAGAAAAATTAGTGATACAATAAACGAACATTCTTTATCTGTACAAACTAAAAAACATCCATGTTACTCTAAAGTTGTACCAGTTACACCTGTATCTCCAGTTTCTCCGGTTATTTCTGAATTCAACAAAGTTATTTTTCTTGGACTTTTGGTTACACCAACATCTATTAAGCTCATAGTATCAATTCCAAATGTATCTCCATTATCTTTCAATAAAACATCCACTTTAGGAGATAGGCCTTTTCCTTCCATATCCAGTTCGTCTGGAACCTCAATAAATAGCTTTCCTTTATCTTCTTCAAACACAATGTTATTTCCAATGCCTATGTAGACCTTGTCATGTTCTGAGGTTAAAGGAATTCCGCCCCGATAGTTTTCAGCTATCAGCTTTAAATCGTCACTTGTCCATTTCACTGGTTTTGTAAGGCGATCATCCAAGTCCGAATAATCATATAATCCTACTTCAAAAAGTTCATGTTTCATGTTATCACATTTTATTATATTGTTTATTATATATTTTATTACTTATTTTATATAAATATTTATTATATTTCAGTTCCGTTTTCACTTGAGATTCTCTCACCCACAGGCTGTTCCTCTTCAAAGTTACTGAGATAGTTTTTATAAATTTCATCACCTTCAGCTGAAAGTTCCATAATATATCTTAATACATCATCTCTTGAATAGCTGAAATAGACATTTAAAGCTTCATCAATTCCCATCAGTTCAAGCTGCATGTTCAATAACATATTACAATACTTTAACACCCATTTCTGGTCATTGGCCACATTAACAATGAAACCGGTAATAGCTGAATCGTTGATGTATTCAGCAACATTCTGATTGGAGCGCTCATTACCTGCCTGAGACTGAGGAGTTACGAAAGTCCTTAAGATATTATTTCTAAAGATTTCAGTCTGTCTTGTATAATCAGACTGGTAGTTGTTACCTCCCAAAATTTTAGATTCAATTCCAGGAGGCACAATTGCTACATTGCTGTCTGCTGTAGTTCCATAATCCGCATATAAGTTTTCCTTTGCAGTTGATGAAAGTTCAGTGATATACGGACGGCCGTTTGCATCAAGAGAAGGCTTGACTTCAATAATGTTATCCTTATTGATTCTCTCAACCTGGTTTCTCTCCAAATTGCATTTGTGATAGATATCATCCAGACAATTCAGGATAATGCTTTGAGCTTCGCCGTAAATCTCATTATACATGAAGTTGATGACCTCACCCGCTTCGTATCTTACCGTTAATGTTCCCTCTTCCACACTTACAAAATTATTGAAGTCTTCGGGAGATCCATTAACAACATCTTTAGGCATTTCATGCAGATATAACTCGACTTCATTGTCGTCATTGAATTCCTTTTTGAGACAATAGCCATGTGCACCGATTTCAAGAAATATAGGCTTGATGTATTTGCCGATTTTTTTTATCCCAGCGCTGAACCGGTTTTATTATTCCCTCACCGTCAACCATTCCACCCTGCAGAATTTCCTTAGCCACCTGGCGGATGTCGATTTTTCTTGCCCATAAAATTAAAGTCAATTTCTGTTCTTGCGAGAGTTTATTGTCTCTATCTACAAGCACAATATTAACATTAGCTTTATCGATTCTGTTTTTCAAAATACCTGAAGTGTAACCGTCAAGCTTAACAGCATAACGAGCATTAGCAATAGTCTTATTAATTACTGGTGGAAGTGCATCCGGTAAATCAAGACCCGTATTGATTCCATCAGTTCGAGGCTGCCTTTCATTTTCTCCCCAATAGCTACGCTTAGTGTTATACTGCTCAACACGATTATTCAATAATCTAGTTTTAATAAAAGAAGTAATTCCCATAACAATCATTTCCATTACAATTTATTATTATATTATTTATTATATTTTTTATATAAAATAAGTAATAAAATTAATGAATTCGTTTAAATTGAAATGTTTAAAAAAATGTTCGTATCATTACAAACAACATATATACATGTATAATCATATGTATAACTAGAGATTAAAGAGAAGTTAAAAACAACCACCCATTAAATTTAAAAAAAAAATACATGAATTAAATAAGAATAAAACCTAATGAAAATAACAATAAAGTACACCAATCTTAATTTATCGCTTAATTAAACAGCAAACAGAGGTATTATGATTTATAATTACTATAATTTAGAAGAAGATGTTCCTAAAGATGAATTTGTTGATAATGTAATTGAAGAACTTTTAAAACAAATTCAAGATGAAAAGAAAATAGTAACAGCAAACATGTATACTGAAAAAACTCAAATGGATTCTAAAGAACGAGAACATGAAGGTAGAGCAATAAATAATTTAGTATTTTGTGAAAAACGTGGACGAAAATATTATACTTGTCTCAAATTCAGTAGAAAAGAAAGAATAAAAACTGAAATAAAAAAAGGAGACCTGTGTTTATTAACTGTTAATGATAAAGAAATTAACTGTGAAATTAATGACATTAACTCTAATTCAGTTATTGTATGTACTGGAGAAAAAATTCCTAAAATTAGAAAAAACGACCTTGCAAAAATTGATTTAATGCTTAATGAAACAACATTTAGAAGATGGGAAACCAATCTATTGAATTTAAATAAAAACGGTAAAAAAGCATTGAAATTTTATAAAAATAAAATTGCAACTAAAACTGACAATAAAAATAAAAAAATTAAATTTATAAACACGTCGTTAGATAAATATCAAAAACAAGCCGTTAAACGTGCAGTAAATTCTAATGATTTTTTCTTAATTCATGGCCCCTTTGGTACTGGAAAAACAACCACTATAATTGAATTAATCCTTCAAGAGGTAACATTAAATCACAAAGTATTAGTTACTGGTGAAAGCAATATTGCAATAGATAATATTCTTAAAAAGTTAAAAAGACATGCAAAAATAAATTTTACACGTGTGGGCACTTCAGATAAAATACCCGATTATCTAAAGCCATACACTCTTGATTATAAAATAAAAGATTATTTAGAGGATAATAGAATTAATGATGTTGAAAAACTAAAAATTGAAGAAGAAATATTGAAACATAGTCAAGTAATTTTAACTACCAATTCTTCAGCAGGATCAAAAAGTTTATCAAATATTCAATTTGATATTGCAATAATTGATGAAGCATCACAAGCCACTATTCCAAGTGTATTAATACCTATTAATAAAGCAGAAAAATTCGTTCTTATTGGTGACCATAAACAGTTACCTCCAGTAATTTTTAATAATGATGCAAAATATCTTAAATCTTCATTATTTGAAGAATTAATCAAAAAATATGAACATCAATCTCAAGAATTATTAATCCAATATAGAATGAATGATATACTCATGAAATTTCCAAATATGAAATTTTATGAAAATAAATTAATATGTAGTGAAAAATCTAAGAATTATTCTTTAGGGAATATTGTTCTTGAAAAATATGATTCAAGTAGTCCGTTAATATTTATTGATACATCCCAACATAAAAATAACAAAGAAACTTCATCAAGTTATTCACATTCATATAAAAATAATTTAGAAATTAAAATAGTGCTAGATATTATCAACAGGTACCATAATAAAGGAATCAAACTAAAAAATATCGGAGTAATAACTCCCTATGCAAAACAAGTCCAATTAATTAGAAAAAATACAAAAGTTCCAGTTAAATCAGTTGACGGCTTTCAAGGTGGTGAAAAGGATATTATAATTATATCTTTGGTAAGAAGTAATGATGAAAAAAACATAGGTTTTTTAGATGATTTACGAAGATTAAATGTTACATTAACCCGTGCAAAGAAAAAATTAATTATTATTGGCAATAGAAAAACATTTGAAAGTAATACTGACTATAAAGAATTTTTTGAATTCTGTGAAAAACTATTATGTGTTAAAACATTGAAATAACCTTCATTAATTTTAACATGATACAATCTCAATAAATTTAAAAATCAAATAAAGTTTTTTGTCTTGGCTCAATATACCTTATTACATTTGTTTCAATTAGATTATCATTTTCCTTAAGATGTCCAAGCAATAATGGTGATTTCTCATCATGCAGTTTTATAACTTTTTTAGGAATGTCTGGTTTTCGGTTAGCATAGCAATATTTACATTCACTTAAACAGGAATTATATGCTCCTATGTCTCTTGATGGAATGCAGTGACAGTTTTTTCTAATTCCACTAGCTTTAACGTTTTTATATACTACACCATGTGCCTGTTCTAAAATTTCACGAGTGGTGCATCCTGCAGCATGTATACCATATTTTTCATAGCTTTCATTTGTTGCACATGATTGAGTGTGGAGATTATATCTCTCTGATATCTCACCAATCCCTTTTAATAGCTTTACTTTATCTTCATCAGTAATTGGAATTATCTCAGCTATGTTCTCTTCAACTTTTTTGTACATATCAACAAAGCTGAAGATGCATCTGTAAACCAGAGGAGAAATTATCTCAGCCATATATTCAAATGTTTCCAGATGTTTTTCAACAGTGTAGTTTTCTGTCAGAAGTATCGGATCATATCTCCAGAGAATCTTATTGCTACCAACAATATCAGATAATCGTTTCAACGTTTTAATAGATTGATTTATTGATGGGACTTTCGGTTCTATGTCCTTGCCGTATGCAGTTATCGTGTAGTTGCACAATATATTGTACTTTTCATCAATGTCACCTATATGTTTCAGTATAGGTTGGTAGTTCTTGGAGCAGAACAGAAGGCAGTCCACATCTTCAGGATTTAAGCTTAGTTTATAAACATTCTCTCTTGCAAAGGGATTTCTTGAATATGCATATCCTTCACTAAGCCGGTTCAGTAGCCATGGAGTGTAGTAGTTCACTATATCTGTTCTTCCGCCGACGTTTATTATCATATTATCACTTACTATTTTTGATGACATTAACATTTCTTATTTGTGTTTTGACAGCTATTATGCAATAAACAATTTCTGTTCAAGACAACACTTTTATTTCTATACGTTAATACAATAATCTATTTTTTATCTGAATATATGTTAAAATTCTACCATTTGAACGAATTTGCAAAAATTTAATTACTGATGAAAATAATATTATTATTCGTAGTGAGAGAAAAGTAGTAGATAATTTCGTGACTATTGTATAATTAAAACATTATATAATTCATTAATATTAACAGAAATTATGTACCTTTGTTGTATATTAATATTACTAAACTTATTTAAAAAAAGTTATATCCTATATATAACGATGTTCAAATCGCCAACAGAAATTCCAGTCCGAATCTGATTAATGATTTTAAAAACAAAAATTGACACAGTAAGATAATAGCTATTTTAATAATATGTGTAATTTTAATCCTAACCCTCAACAGTCTCACCATTTTTTCATCAACAGACAGCTATCCTTCAGGTGATTCAGACACATCCAACTATGTAAGCTACAGCCACGACAGCACCCCGTCACATTACAGAGGAGTGGATACATCACCCGATACACTTGCCAAAAATGATCCAGACTGGTATTATGACCACTATGAATACGGAGACAATCCTGATATTGATGATTATCTGGAATCAGAAGGTTATGATTAAAATTATAATTAGTTATTCATTTATTGTTGAATTTTAAGTAGGAGTACATTTTTAGAAACATACTTCCTACAAAGACCTGCCATAACTTTAATAATTTTGGTGCAGATTATTAAATCAGGTCTATGTTATAATATTGTGTTTAATTAGTATTTAAATATTGTTATTAACAAGTATAAAAATAACAAGCATGAATGAAAAAAACCTGGTAAAAATATTAGCAGCTGCTGCAATTATCTTAGGGATTGTATTTATATCGGTTATTTGCATAGATACTCATGAAAGCACCAGCTTAAGTGTAAAATCACCAGACACTCTTAAAGACGGTGATGCATACAGTGTAGAGTTATGTGACTCCAAAGGAAATCCGATAGCTAATCAGAACATTTCCATTTCATTTGAATCAAATTCATTTAACCTTACAACTGATGAAAACGGAATAGCTGTCCTGAAAATCAATAATGTTCCTGCCGGTGAGTATGATATTAAAATCCAGTATGACGGAAACAGCCACTATAAAAATACTTCAGCTGTTCATCATGCGGTTATCCTGAAAATCGAAAAAACCCGCAGCCTAGATGAAATTCTTCAAAGCGGAGAATACAAAAAAAAGATTGGTGATTACCAAATTGTTGAATACAATTATATGGGAGACATGGAATCTGCACTGGTTGAAGATTCCAGAGGTAAAAAATGGATAATGAGCGGAGACGGGTTTACATCTGTTTAAAAAAAGGAGTTTACCATCCCATTTCTCCAATCATACTGACAACATTTTTGCCCTCATCAGTCAGACGATACAGACGGCCTTTGTGGGCGTCTTCATTAATGCAGACTATTAGGTTGTGTTCTTTTAAATCTGTCAGTACATTGCTGACATGTTTTATTCCTACTCCTGATTCTTCACTGATTTTTGTTGGTATTTTAACATCATTTTTTAAGGTTTCCAGTACTTTTCGCCTGTAGCTAGAAATTGCAACATAGCTACATTTTTTCAATAATTCATCATTGCTATTCACAGTTACCACATTTTCTCTAAAGTTGCTTTTTAAAAATAAGACCTAATTTTTAATAATCTGCACCTTGCTTTATATTTTATATTAGCATGTAATATATACTTTGTGGTAATATTGTCTTATAAGATATGATAAATTGTCCATGTTTTAGATATTATTTATATAAAAACAACTAAAAATTCATTTAAAAATTGCTGATATGACAAACAAAGTTAAGCTTTATCTAAAAAATGTAAAATTAAACAAAACAATACTATTTTTGCAGACAACTATATAATAATTAGAATATTACAAGAATATCGCTATATTAACACAATATATTCTATTAATTTTAACACAGTTGTACAATTCACGAAGCTGTTCAAAAAAAGCCAGTAATACTTTGACAAAACCCGAAGAATACTTTGAAGAAATTATAAAATGAAACAAATTTTAAATAAGCAAATTAAAAATGAATATAAATGCTAAAAATAAATTACAATTTGAATATACAGCCTAAAAAAACTGAAAGAAACTGAACTTAAATATAAAAACTTATAAAGCATTATTTAAAAAAGATAATAATATGTCTAAGTTAGATGCTTTTTTTAAATTTAAAGAAAATAATACAGACGTGAAAACTGAAATCATTGCAGGTATTACAATCTTTCTGGCTATGGCTTACATATTAATTGTAAACCCTGCAATGTTAAGTGAAACTGGAATGGACATACAAGGAGTATTTATTGCAACTGCACTTTCAGCTGCAATAGCTACAATATTAATGGGATACATAGCAAACTACCCATATGCACTGGCTGCAGGAATGGGTCTTAACGCATTTTTCACATATACCGTAGTACTTACTATGGGATACAGCTGGGAATATGCACTTTTAGCTATCTTTGTCTCAGGTATAATCTTTCTGGTTATTTCACTTACTTCCCTGCGTGAAAAATTATTCTATTCAATTCCTGACTCTTTAAGATTCGGTATATCAATAGGTATCGGTTTATTTATCCTTGCATTAGGTTTAAGCAACCTCGGAATCCTGTCATACTCTTCACAGGTAATAAATATCGGAGATGCAAACTGGGCCACACAGCTAATAGGACTTGGAAGCGCTTCAACTATTTTTACTCTCGGAAACCTTTTGGCATTAATCTGTTTTGTCATCATAATGGTTTTAATGAAGAAAAATGTAAAAGGAAATATTCTAATCGGAATTATTGCAACCTACATTATCGGAGTTGTTTTGGAACTGGCAGGATGTCCTGTTTTACCTGACCAGTCATTAATACCAACAGCTATAATCAACAGCAATCTGGGCGGATCACTTGGTAATGTTGCATTTAAATTCGGAGAAGCTAGCGGAGTATTTACCGGAGTAAGGGCATTTATTGATTTTATAATCATTGCCGTCACATTTCTGGTAATCTCTTTATTTGATACAATGGGAACCTTAACTGCACTTACAACAAAAGTTGACGGATATGATGAAAACGGCAAACTGCCAAGACTTAAAAAGGTTTTAAGTGTAGATGCACTCGGACCTATTATAGGGTCCGTTTTAGGTACTTCACCTGTAGTTACATACATTGAAAGTTCCACAGGTATTATGGAAGGAGGAAGAACCGGTCTTACAGCTATTGTAGTTGGTATTTTATTCCTGCTTGCAATTCCGTTTGCACCGATATTTACAATCATCCCAACCTTTGCAGTAGCTCCTGCACTTGTTGTTGTAGGTATTTTAATGTGCGGACTGTACAAAAACCTTGATACAGGTAATCTTTCTGATCTGATTCCTGCACTTGCTGCCATTATTGTAACTCCACTTACCCAAAGTATTACAACAGGTATTATTGCAGGGGTATTTGCATTTGTTATCGTTAAAGTCTTATTCGGTAAAGCAAAAGAAATATCCAAAGCAATGTGGATTTTATTTGCACTTTTATTCATTTATATGGTTTTAGAGTTCATAATGTAGGAACTCTAACTTTTTTTATTTTTTGCTGATGTATTTTTATTAATTAAATTGGAAAATCAGCTAATTAAATGATAAGTTATTAAAAAATTAGCTTATTTAATTAAAGACATTGCAAATATTTTAAAGCAACTGTTGAAAATAAGATAATTCCTATTGCAAATATATAAATTATATAACAAAAAAAAGAAAAAAGGTTTTATTTAAAAAACCTTATTGAATTTTAATTGTATTTCCGGTTTCAAATCCATTGTATATTGAAGTAATAATGTATTCTCCTTTCATTAGCCTAATGTTTAAGGATGCAATACCCTCATCATTAGTAACTTTATTATAGAATACACCATTTACATTAAATGTAACAATCTGATTAGCTAATGGGTTTCCCTGACCGTCTACAACTCTTGCATTGAATGCTGAACCATCAAGATACTTCATTTTTAAATCGCTAGTTTGTAATGTCGGCAGAACAGTAACATTGTTTCCTACATCATACTGGCCATACATAGTAGTAATTACATATTTTCCAGGTCTTAAATTAATAGCTAAACTAGCTATACCATTTGCATCAGTTTCTTTGTAGTAAAATACACCATTAATATTAAAAGTTACAACAGTACCTTCAACAGGATATCCCTGACTGTCCAAGATTTTAACTGAGAATTTTGAAGCATTTTTATAGTATTTAACCAGGTCATAATTTTCAACAATTTTAGACAATACTGTGACATTATTGCCTGCCTGTTCACCAGTAACTAAATTAAATACTGTGATAATATAGTTTCCCGGCCTTAACTGGATGTTTAATTTAGCAGTACCATTTTCATCAGTTGTTCTGTTGTAGAATACACCATTTATATTAAAGGTAACAGTTGTATTGGCTAACGGATTTCCGTTGAAGTCCAGAACAGTTGCGTAAAATTGTGTGCCGTTTCTGTAGTATTTAACTATATCCTTACTGATTATTGTTGACAAAATAGATACTGTGTTATTTATACTGGTTCCGAAGTATTTGGAAGTTCCACCAAATGTGGTAACAACAGTATAATTTTTACTGTCTAAATTAATAGCTATGGAAGCAGTACCATTTTCATCGCTTTGTCTAATATAGTCTCTGCCGTTTATTGAAATGGTTACATTCATATTAGCTAACGGATTGCCGTTAATATCTTTCAGGACAACTGCAAATCTTGTGCCGTCTTTATAATACATTACAACATTTTCTGCTTCTAAAACTGTTTTGATGGAGTTTATTTCAACATTTTCAGATACATTAACTGTCTGGTAGTTATCTTTTGTGAAAACTGCACTGATTGTATAATTTCCATAAGTTAAGTTTTTTAATATTAATGAACCTGTTCCATTAGTGTAAGATAATGTGTAAGGTGTATTATTTACAAGAACTGTTAAATTTCCATCAAGTTTTTCAGACAAGTTAACATTTACTGTTATGTCTCTGTAATCTTTATCTATAGTTACATTCATGGTGATTTCTTTTTTAGCTACTGTAAAATCAGCAGTGCCATCAGCAGCATTATATTTTTCACTGCCCAAATAAGATACCTCAGCATGATATTTTCCGGCATCCAACACTTCAGGTATTTCAAATACAGCCAAAGCGTTGACAACATTAACAATATATTTTTTGTTGCTGATTGTTAAAACAACATCACCGGTTACATTAACACCTGCTACTGAAGTTACATTAATACTGACAATAGGGTTTTCACCATAAACAATATCATCAATATCAATAGTTAAATTAACATCGGTTTTGGTAACACTGACGGTTTTTTGAACAAAAGATCTGTTATATAAACCGTTATTTTGATAGTTAGCTGAAATTACATAATCTCCAACTTCATCAAAGTATACATTAATCTTTGCAACACCGTCAACTACACCAGCTGTATAATTAGTTCCATTAATGCTGAAAATAACTTCACCGATTTTAGCCAGTTTGCCTTTACCGTCAGTTACAGTAGCTATAATTTCACTGAACTCCTGAACTTTAGGAGCAATGTTATTTAAAGTAACAGTTGTATTCTGTATATCAGCAACAGTAAATGCTTTAAGACAGGCTACCTGAGAATTATATGTGTGGCTATAAGCTGAAGCTGAGTAATCATATAAATCTGTCCATTTTTTACCGTCATTACTGAAGTATGATACACCTGGAGCATAATAACATCTGGTTGTTGAAAGTTGTTCTGAAATAGGAACAGCAGCATATCCATTTTGAGGATTTGCAAGTTTTACAACAATTTTGAAGATATCCCCAACAGCTACAGGAACATATTCTTTTAATGGAATGGTATAATACCCGCTTCCTTCATGTCTGCCGTTTTGGGTAAGCTGCAATACATCATTTACATAAATAGAAATTTCATAATCAACAGTTGTATTGAAGAATGTTGATACAGCAGCAATTGCCTCATTGCCGGTTGCATTATAAATATTCTTATACCATACAGTTTTTTTACCGGTTATTAAGTAATCAGTCATTCCTGCAACATCGTACTGATAGTTTTTGGTGTATCTTACAGTATCATTTAAAATGTAGGTAAATGCCTGATTATCTTTATTTACAGCAAATAAAACTCTATCATAGTAAGAAATGTAGAAGTAACCATTATCTCCCCAGGAACTTCCCCAGCTGTTTTTAACTATAAATGCACCATCACCTGCAGGAGTGGTGTAGAAATTATTTTTTGAATAATTGTCATCCCAGCCAACTACAGTAATTGCATGGTTTCCATTACCTGTGTATGGATCATAATAAGCATTAGTTTTAGAGTTGAGATAACCTGCTGAGTGATAATATGAAGCATATAATCCGCCGTATTTTAAAATAGCTTCTTTTATAGCATCATTATCAGTGTAACTTGTACGTGCAGGCAAAACATAAATGTTTTGAATATGCATTTCACTGTCTAAAAGCGGAGATAAAGTTCCCTTATCATCAAATGGATCCAAAGTAGCATTAACCGGACCTAACCAGCTAGCCAAATAACCCATCGGCATTCCGTTATATCCTCCCTCGTTAGTTTCCATTTTCCAGCCGTAGGCAGAATACATTTCAATTAAATTTTTCATGTTTTCCACAGAAAAATTAAATGTTTTATTGCTTGCTTTTAAAACACAGGTTTCAAGTGAAGCAAGTGCTGCAAATGCCCAGCAGTTACCTGAATCCTGCTGATTTTTAACATCAGTTACAAAACCATTTTCAGCTAAATTATATCTTGCAGGCAATGTACCATTAAATAATGATTTATAAACAAATAATGAGTAATTATTGGTGCTTGATACAATAGGACTGAAATTAGACTGATTTAACATGTTTGCATTGTAACTGGCTTTATTGTCAGTAAATGTAACTCCATCAACTGTAAGTTTAGGATTTGCATTGGAAAATATTGCTCCTCCAAATCCTGTTGCTGCATTTGATGCAAATTCAGAGTTTTTAATTTCAAAAGAAGTACAGTTATCGCTAAATAATGCGCCTCCGTTTAAAGCAGCATTTTTAGTAAAGTTGGACTTTATAACAGTTCCTGAACCATACATTTTATATACTGCTCCACCTTCATATCTTGCAAGATTATTTGTAAAATTAGAATAAGAAATTAAAATTTCAGAATTTAAACTACAGATAGCTCCTGCAAAGTTTGCAGAACAATTATTAAAAGTACTGTCTCTAACTTCCAAATCAGTAGAAAATGCATAAATAGCTCCTCCTGCATCATCTACAGAACGGCAGTTTTCAAAAACAGTGCCGACAACAGAAATTTTAGAATCCTTATCAGAAGCTATAGCTCCGCCAAACCAATGTGCAGAGTTATTAATAAACTTACAATTTGAAAGAGATAATTCCCCGTAAGGCAGATAAATGGCTCCCCCATACATCGCACTGTTATTTAGAAATGTACAATTATACAATGTATTTTTAGGCACATTAGTCACATAACCGTAATAATCAGTACTGACATAATTGTAGATAGCTCCTCCGTATGCATTATCATATCCGTAAGAAGTATCATCAACAGCTACACCGTTTTTAAATATTACATTAGTTGCACTAACAGTACCCAAATTCTTAACAGTTGCATGATCCAATGTTAAATCTTTTAAAGTTAAAGTATAGCCATCTCCAACATTAAAAGCAATACCATTAAACTTAATGATAGTATTTTGAGCACTCTGACCCATGAAAGTCATGGAAGAATATATTCCTTTTTTAGAATCCAGCTCATAAGTACCGTCTGCGAAATGAGCAGTACAGCCTGAAGTTAATCTGTTATACTGCAGGTACTTGTATGGACTGGATTGTGTTCCTCTCCCGTCACTTTCAGCAGATGCATTGAAATATATATCATTAGAACCTGTAAGAACGTTAGTATCTTCACTATGACTGTAAATAACTCCACCGTCATCAACAGCAGAAATTTCAATCTGTTCATCACTGCTAATGACTGTCTGGTTATCAACAGCATCACTAGCAAAAGCAGATGGAACAATCATTAATAATAACAAAAATACTGAAAAAAGTACAATTGACTTATTAACACATTTGACCACTTTTTGTTCCTCCAAAATTTAATTTTATAATATCGTATAAATATATATGGAATATAATTTTATACAATAATACATTAGATTTACTAATATAAATACACATATAACCTTTATTTCGAAAATAAAGGCAATATACAAAAATTATCATATAATTACATAAGTACCATCATAAATAAAATAGCGATGTAAACTATATTTCAATTAAGCATATTTTAATAAATCTAATTATAAATTTATTTATAAACAAAAATATTTAAATTTATATCATAAAAGAAACTAAAATTAAAATAACTAATTATAAGGAATTATTTTATTATGCTATCTATCAATCAATGTTATTTGGATTTTGTTAAAAAAATCTTAAACCAGGGAAAGGAAACATATAAAGACAGCAACCACCATTTAAAAGAAAGTTTAGGTAATTTTTACGTAATTGATGATCCGTTAAACTTGAAATTTGTGGCAAAATACCAGCATATGACTACTGATATGATGCTAAACGAAATCAAATCAGGAAAGTACGATATTGAAGGCTGTCCTATTAAAAGTGATGCACTCTATGAATATGTTAAGTCATTTGAAAACAGTGACGATCAGGGTTTTGTATACACTTATCCAAACCGAATATTGGCTCATTTTGATGTTGACCAGTTTGAAGTAATGAAAAAAAGAATGCTGCATGCAATTGGAAGTAACCGTGCAGTAGCTGTTACATATGACCCGAAATTGGATCAGGACCGTGAAGACATTCCATGTTTACAGTTCCTGCAATGTATTGTTCGCAACAATGAATTAACAATCCACTGCTTATTCAGGTCCAACGACATCTTTGGAGCTTTCTATTCAAATATGTTTTTTATAGCATATATCGGAATTAAAATGAAAGAAGAGCTTAATAAAGAGTTATTAGGCGAAAAAGTAAACTTCGGAGGAATCCATTACCACTCCACCAGCGGCCATATCTACAGCAATGATATGAAAGCTGCTAAAAAATTAATAGCTATTAACAAATAGCTAAATTTTAACTTTTTTTTAAATTTAAATCCTTTTTAGGGTGTCCGCCAAAATTAAATTTTGGTTGACTTGTTGATTTTTTTAAAATATTG
>ERZ827520.509-NODE-509-length-61251-cov-4.548843_pt1 | contig 61251 bp, 49 predicted proteins | sample MGYA00519581_ERZ827520 | MGnify/ENA primary metagenome ERZ827520 (study PRJEB31778, sample SAMEA3449339) | human gut metagenome | biome: human gut; feature: human-associated habitat; material: faeces | place: United Kingdom | collected 2010/2012 ... | reverse complement strand
TACGGACAGACATCATGATCAGAGGTAATTAGACGAACGGCATGGGAAGGCCGGCCAGCAGGCCACCCGCCGCAGGAACGAAAATACACCAGGCCCAGTCCTGGGAAGCCATTTCCTGGAAAGCCTGTATTTGCCTGTAACCGTGGCGGCCCGTCAGCAGGTCCTGCACCAGTTCCACACCCATTTCGAAAAGAAGGGCGGTCAGGGCGCCCAGGGCGCCGACAAGGGCCGCCCAGATGAAGATGACCTGCTTGTCTCCCAGCTTGATCTTCTCCCGCAGGTTCAGCGCCATGCGGAGCCAGGACCAGGACATATGCGTCTTGCCTGCGGTCTGGTCTTCCTCGTTCGTCATTGCAGGGCTTGTTGAAGGGATGACAGCAGGGTGGCTTCATCTCCCGTCCATTCCCCCCTGGGGCCCAGCGGGGCGTTTTTATGCCAGCGCAGCAGCTTCTGCATGGTGGTCAGGTAACCGGTGACCATGACAGTAGGGACGCCCAGCATGACAATCAGGTGGGCCGTCTGGGCGCCGTCCGGCCAGCGGATGCCCTCCGGGCTGATACCTACGGAGACATACATGGAATCCAGAGCCGTAGTGCGGCCGTGCGGCACCGCCAGCCCGTGGTCCAGATAGGTGGTTTGCGTTTCTTCACGCAGGAGCACGGCATTCTTGATATGCCTGGACTGTCTTTCATCAAGGACTTCCGCCATGGAATCCACCAGGGTTTCCAGAGCCTGTTCCTGTGTCGTGTCGGGCTGGAGTGTGCGTACGTGAATTTGAAGATTGTTTGCCACCGGGTCTGCTAAAGGCTTTTGGCTTTTCATTCTAGGAGGGGAACCATGATTATCAAGGAAATTCTGGCCTGCGGACGGGGAAGGAAGGCGTCTGGTGTCCTGGCACGGGAAAAACGCGCCGCGCCCGGCGGGTTCCGGGAGGCTTTTGGGGCGGTTTCGTCATGAAACGGCGTGTTTTGGGCTTTCTCTTCTCCGGAAATGAAGCTACCCTGCCGCCGTATGCAGGATTCGGAGGTAATCAAACTCGTCAAGCCCGTGCCGTCCGACAAACTGGCCATCCAGGTGCTGGTGATGTGGTATAATGCGGTGCGCCCCAAATGGAAAAAGCCGCTGGATCTGACGATTACCGGCTTTTTTGTGCTGATGACCCTGTATTCCTTTTCCCTGCGTCCGCTGCCTCCGTTCGCGTGGTTTTCCCTGGCCGGGGCCCTGGCGGCGATCATTCTGTCCTGGTTTTACGTCCCCTTTCTGGCGAAGGCCGCACTGACCGCCAACAAGAAGGTGCCGCTGTATTATCAGGAAAAAGACTACGTTTTCCATGAAGACTACCTGACTTTTTCCAGTGAAGGCGTGGACCCCCTGAACATTCCCTATGACCGCTTTACGACGCTTTGCAGGACGCGCCAGGCTCTTCTCTTCCTGTTCGGCAAAAAACTCGTGCTGTGGCTCCCTCTGCACATCATGAGCGCGGAGGAAATGGAAAGCATCATGAACCGGTTCCACAATCACGGGGTGGAGGTGAAGGAACTTTACTGATGAGGAGGCGCTGGCCGGATGCCGGAGTTGCGGAAAAGGGTAAAGGTGCAGCATCTGAAAAATCGCATTTTCCGGGCTTTTTGATTGAGCGGAGGTGCAAAACGGGTAGGGTAGGCCCATGTCACGTTATAATGGAGAACAGGTACTGGTGGTTCCCCGCGCCGTCTTTGAGGAAGCCGGTTATTTCCAGGGACACCGCGAGGGAGGGGAACATTATCTGGACGCGTTCATGAAGCCCGGAGTTGCTTCCTTCATGGACCGGGAAGCGGCGGAAAACGATCCTTCCCACAAGCAGATCATCGCCTATGCCATCTTCTGCTACCAGGGCCGCATCCTGCACTACACCCGCGGTGGTTCGGGGGGAGAGGCCCGTCTTCATGACAAGGGTTCCATCGGCATAGGCGGCCATATCAATCCGGTGGACCGCCAGTCCGGCCATGACAACGTTTCCACCTATCTGGCCGGTGTGGAGCGTGAAATCCGCGAGGAGCTCGTCATTGACGGCGGCTGCACCCAGCGCGTACTCGGCGTGATCAACGACGATTCCAATGAAGTGGGCGCCGTGCACCTGGGCATCGTCCATTTGTTCGAACTGGATACGGACCGGGTGCGCGCCAATGAATCCGCCCTGGACAATCTGCGCTTTGTAACTCCGGAAGAATTGTCCGGAGATATGTTTAATAAGCTGGAAACCTGGTCCCGGCTTGCCCTGGAGTTGTTCAGGAAAAGGCGTTCCTGATTTTACTGTTTTGCGGGGCAATGCTTCTACCGCATTGTTCCGGACAGGCTATTCCGGGGTTGCGTTGCCGGAAAAGCGGCTCCTTACCTGGTTTCAGCCGCGGCGGCGACGGCCGAGCAGGAGCCCCAATCCCAGCAGTCCGAGCGAGGCTGAGGCCGGTTCCGGAACGGCACTCAGAGCGTATTCCTTCATCTGGTCTTCTGTCAGGGCTCCCATATACAGGTCAAAGTTGTTCAGGGTATATTCCCCGGTGATCCCGTTCGGGACGCTCCAGGTATTGCCGGAACCGTCCTTGGCGGAGAAGTTGAGCTGGGTCATGGTGACGCTGCCGAACCTGACGCCGGTGCCGTTCAAAGATGCAAGAGTGGTCAGTGAAGACGTGTCATTGCCCAGCATGGCGGAAATGGTGACATTTCCATTACTGTAAGTGTAAAACAGGGTAAGGGGCTGTTCTGCGGAATAGCCGGACAGGGTATTCGTTTTCCAGGGGGAAGCGGCAACGGTGCCTCCGTTGTAGTTAAAGCCTCCCACGCACAGGGTAAGGTCTCCGGAATCCGTCAACTGAAAGCCCATTCCTTCCAGGTTCTTGTAGTTGGAGGTGGTGTTATAGGTGAACAGTAGGCCCACATCCGTTCCGGAGGTGGCTTCCAGACCGGAAATGGTGAATGCCATGGTCCATGAAGTGGTTCCGCTCACCGGAACGGTGGTGGGAGAAGAGACATTCAGAGTATCTCCGTTGCTTCCGTCGTAGATGGTATAATCCTTTGAATAAGCCGGATTCAGATCATTGATGGAAGCGCCGCAGCACAGGCTGCTTCCCAGAATGGCGGCCAGGAGGGACAGGTATTTGGTCTTCATATTGATTGCTCTAGCAGATTGGAAAAATGCTCCCGGGCAGGAGAACATCCGTTTTTTATCGGATTCTTAATCCGCCTGTAACATCCGCTTCAGTAAACAGTGATAAAGACTAGAGAATCATAGGGGAATGAATTTAAAAAAAGACCAGATATGTAAAACTTCCATGGGAATCAATGTTTTATGATAAATAATTCATTCACCGTTAATATTTTTAATTGTTGGCGGATTAAGAATTCGCCGCGGCATTGAAAATTCGCTGTAAGATCAGGAACTGTATTGGGTTGTGCATAATTATGGAATATAAAAACCATGGATAATTAATTCCTGAAAAACAAGATGGAGAATTTATCAGTATGTTAAATGTCCATGAATTAACCTTAAATCAATTTTGGAATGGAGCCCTTATACCCGGAAACCGTGCCGGGAGGGGGAAAAAAGAAGGAGATAAAGAAAGAATCCATACCGCCCGGCATCATGCGGCGGAAATGGCAGGGGATAATTCATTGAGTTCTTGTCCCGGAATTATAAAGCGCCTTTAGCGGAAAGGAGGGGAAAGGGGCCGTTCTGACCGGCAGGACCGGAAAGAAAGGGAAAATTCGTTTCTCCACATTACCGGAAAGAAAAATCCCCGGCAAGTTGTACTTGCCGGGGGATGAAAGAACAGTCAAAGAATCTCCCATTTTAAGGGACAGGCTTTTTTATCGCCTGGAAGGGCCGTCCATGATAGCCTTGTGGCTCATGTTCCAGCCGCCGCCCAGTGCCGTGTACAGGGATACCAGTGTGCTGGCGTGCTGATAATAGTACTGGGAGAGCTGGATCTGCGCCGGATACAGGTTCTGCTGGGCGTACAGCACTTCAATGTAGTTGGAAAGGCCAGTGCGGTAGCGTTCAAAGGAAAGCTTTACGGCCGTCTGGTAGGCTTCCACGGCTTCAGACTGGATGGTCGTAATGTCGCGGAGCTTGGTGCGCTGGATCAGTGTGCTGGAGACTTCAGACAGGGCGTTGAGCACGGTTTGTTCGTAGTCGTTCTTGGCCGCCAGGAATTCCGCCTTGGCCGCCTTTTCAGAGGCTGTGAGCCTGCCCGCCTGGAAGAGAGGTCCCGTCAGGTTGGCCCCAATGCCCCAGCCGCTACGGCGTCCCTGCACATGGCGCAAGTCACTTGAGGCGATGCCTCCGGCTGCCGTCAGGGAGATGGTCGGGAAGTAGTCGGCAATGGCCGCGCCTACGTCGGCATTGGCGGCGCGCAACTGGTATTCGCTCTGGCGCACGTCGGGCCTTCTGGAAAGGATATAGGCCGGTATGCCGGCGGGAACCTTGATATTGTAGGAAATATCGCGGAGGCTTCCGGAACGGCGGATATGGCCGGGAGCGCGTCCCGCCAGGGCGGAGACAGCGTTTTCCAGATTGGCTATTTGCGCTTCAATAGCGGGAATCTGTGCCTGGGAGGAGGCCAAGGCAGCCTTGGCGGAAGATACTTGGAGCTTGTCGCCTACCTCGCCTTCCAGCTGTTCGTCAAACAGGCGGAGGCATTCGGAATAGGATTCCACGGATTTCTGCACAATGGCAAGCTGTTCGTCCAGTTGGAGGAGTTGGAGATAGGAGTCAGCCACCTGGCGGAGCAGGGAGAGCATCAGGGCGCGCTGGCCTTCTTCGGAAGCCAGGTAATCCGCACGCGCCGCTTCCGTCAGACGGCGGGTCTTGCCCCAGATATCCAGTTCCCAGGAGATGCCGCCGTCAATCATGCCGGGCGTCAGCGTGGTGCCTGTGGTCTGCACGATGTTGCCGCTGGTGTAGTTGGCCCCCTTGCTGAGGCTGCCGGCATAGTCCGCCCACGGGAAGAGAGGGGCTTCCGTCACGGTAATGTACTGGCGTGCCTTTTCCACGCGCGCCATGGCCGCCTTCAGGTCACGGTTATTGTTGTAGGTGTCCGTCAGGAGGTCTTGAAGGTCCTTGTTCTTGAATACTTTCCACCAGGGGAGGTCTGCGATGGATTCCGTGGATGCTCCGGCGCCCCTGAATGCAGCGGGCATGGGCATGTCCACGGGCTTGAAGTCGGGGCCCATCATGCATGAGGAAGCCGTCACGACAGTCCCGAGCAGAATGAGGCGTGTGATATATTGATTCGGTCGCATATGCGTATGTGTGTTTTAAATGTGGTCAGGGGCGTTGTCAGCCTTTCAGTGATTCATGGGCTTCATGAAAGAGGTGCTTGCGGGCGATGATTTCATCCGGATCGTCCGTTTCCACGGTCTTCCGGGCGATGCGCACGCGGAAGAGCTTCATGATGAAGTAGAAGGAACTCGGAATGAGGAAGATGCCCACGACTGTCGCCATCGTCATCCCGGCGATCACCACGATCCCGATGATGTTGCGGGAGTAGGCTCCGGAACCGGAGGCGATGGCCAGCGGTACGCAGCCCAGGATGAAGGCGAAGGAGGTCATCAGGATGGGACGCAGGCGGATTCTGGCCGCGGAAAGCGTGGCTTCCATCAGCGTCTTGCCGCGCTCCATCTCAATGACCGCGAATTCCACGATCAGAATGGCGTTCTTGGCCGCCAGCCCGATGAGCATCACCAGGCCGATCTGTGCGTACAGGTTCAGTTCATAGCCGAACCAGTACAGGCCGAGAAAGGCGCCCAGGGCCGCAATCGGCACCGTCATGAAAATACTGAGCGGAAGGGCCCAACGTTCATACAGGGCCGCCAGGATCAGGAACACGAAGATGGAGGAGAGCATGAAAATCTGCACGATGTTGATGCCGTTCTGGATTTTCTGTTCCTGATAGCTCATGTCCGCGTAACTGTAGCCCATGTCTGTGGGCATGCAGGCCTCGAACGTTTTTTGCAGGGCCTCCATGGCCTGGGAGTTGGAGAAGCCCATGGCCGGAGTGACCATGAGTTTGGATGAGTTGTACAGATTCTGGCGCAGCAGGAATTCCGGCCCCTTGGTGTCCGTGATCTTGACGAGCGTGGAGAGGGGTACGGAACTGCCCGTGTCGTTCTTCACGTAGAAGTTCTTGAGCATGTCCGTTCCGTTCCGGTCGTCGCCCTGGGCCTGGATGTACACCTGCCATTGCTGGCCGTACAGCGTGATGTAGTTGATGAACAGGGAGCCCATGTACGCCTGGAGCAGGTTGTTGGCCTCGCTGATGCTGACGCCCAGCGTGGCGCATTTTTCCTCGTCCAGCCGCACGTCCTTTTGATCCACGGCAAAGGACATGACGCTGCGCACGCTGCCGTTATGGAGAGGATCAAAAATCGGAAGCTTGCTGGCCTCCTTCACGAAGATGTCCGTCTGTTCGGCCAGGTATTCCGTTCCCTTGCCGTCGCGGTCTTCCAGCATGAATGTGACGCCGTTAGCGGAACCCACCCCCGCAATGGCCGGAGGCTGGAAGCACATGGTGACGCCTTCGGAAACCTTGGTGCTCAATAGTCTGTTCAGCTCGGCGGTAATCGCCTTGGCGCTTTGGTCCGGATTGGGGCGTTCCTCCCAGGGCTTCAGCATCACAAAGAAGAAGGCGTTGTTCGTGCTCTGCACTCCGGTAAGAAGGCTGAACCCGGAAATGGCGATCACATCCTTGACGTTCGGATTCTGCCGGATCAGTTCGCTGACCTTGTCCGCGGCGGCGGTCGTGAGCTGGAGGGAGCGCGCTTCCGGCATGATCAGGGCGGAGAACAGGTAGCCCTGGTCTTCGTCCGGCAGGAAGCCGTTCGGAATGTGCTTGGCTACGGGGATGATGGCGTACGCGATCAGGGCCAGCAGAGGAATGGAAATGATGAGCTTCCTAGTCAGGAAGTGGCATATCTTCGTGTAGCCGCTGGCGGTGGCGTCATAGCCCCGGTTGAAGACGCGGTAGAAGAATTTCAGGGGGCCGCCCTTGTTCGGGTCCTTGGGCTTGAGCAGGATGGCGGACAGGGCCGGCGAGAGCGTCAGCGCGTTGAACGCGGAAATCAGCATGGAAATGGCAATGGTCACGGCGAACTGCTGGAACAGCGTGCCCGTGATGCCGGGAAGGAGCAGGGACGGCAGGAACACCGCCGCCAGTACGAGGGCAATGGCGATGACCGGGCCGGACACTTCCTCCATGGCGGCGAAAGCCGCCTGGCGCGGCGTCAGGCCGCGCTCCATGTGGGATTCCACGGCTTCCACCACCACGATGGCGTCGTCCACCACCAGGCCGATGGCCAGCACCATGCCCATCAGGCAAATGGTGTTCAGCGTGAAGCCCAGCAACGGGAACAGCGCGAAGGTGGCGATGATGGAGACCGGTACGGCGATGGCGGGAATCAGGGTGGCGCGCCAGCCCTGCAGGAAGACGAATACCACCAGCACCACGAGGAGGAGGGCTTCCACCAGCGTGTGTTCGATTTCCACAATGGAGGCGCGCACGGCCAGCGTGGTGTCCAGCGTCATGTTGTATTCCATGCCGGGCGGGAAGCTGCGGGAACGTTCTTCAAAAAGCTTTTTCAGGGCGTCCACCGTATTGATGGCGTTGGAGCCGGGGGCCGCATACACGGCGATGGCGCCGGAGTCCTTCCCGTTGTACTTGCTGGATACGTTGTAGGTCTGGGAGCCCAGTTCCACCTTGGCGATATCCTTTAGGTAGAGCAGCTTGTTTCCGTTGGCACGGATGATGATGTCGCCGAATTCCTCAGCGGTCTTCAGGCGTCCCTTGGTCTGGATGCTGTACGTGAATTCCGTTCCGGGAGGCGCCGGTTCCGCGCCGATCTGGCCGGCGGGAATCACGGTATTCTGTTCACGAATGGCGGCCTGAACTTCTCCCACGGAGATGTTTTGGGCAGCCATCTTGGTGGTGTCCAGCCAGATGCGCATGGCATAGCGGCCCGCGCCGAACACCTGCACGTCGCCCACGCCAGGGACGCGTTTGACGGGATCCACCAGGCTCACGTAGGCGTAATTACTCAGGAAAATGGCGTTCAGGCTGTTGTCCGGGGAGTACAGGTTGAGCACGGCCAGCGGGCTGCCCGTGGACTGGGTGATGGTGATGCCCATCTGGGCCACTTCCGACGGAAGCTGGGCGGTGGCCTGGCCGTAGCGCATGTAGGCCAGCGTCTGGTCCATGTTCGGGTCTGTTCCTACTTCAAAGACGATGCTCAGGGAGCAGATGCCGTTGTTGGCGTTCGTGGAAGTCATGTAATCCATGCCCACCACGCCGGAAATGGACTGTTCCAGCGGGGAGGCTACGGAGTTGGCCACCGTTTCCGCATTGGCGCCCGGATAGGTCGCCTGCATCTTGATGGTGGGCGGGACGATGTTCGGGTACTGCTCAATGGGGAGCCCCAGCAGTGCCAGGCCGCCGAGCAGGATCATCACGATCGAAATGACGATGGCGATGGTCGGGTGTTTGATGAAAAAGCTGGACATGGTGTTAGATCATGGAATTGCGCGGAAGAGCGGCGGGGAATGCGGCTTCTCGGGAAAGAATGTTATTTGGAGGCCGGCTGGGCGTTGTCGTGGTGCATGCCTTCCGGAGTTTTGGCCTTTTCAAAGGACTGGGCGCCTACGGAGGGCATGACGGGCTGGGAGACGACATGCTTGTAGGGAGTCGGGTTGACAGGGGCTTGTCCCTGCAATCTGGCGGCCTGCTGAATGCCTTCCACCACAATGGGGCTGTCCTTCGTGAACGTGGAATTGGGCATCGGAATAATGTCGATCACCTGCATGCCGTCAACGACGGGTCCGGTTTGCACCACCTGCATGTGGGGAATGTTCTTGTCGTCCAGATAGACGATGAATTTGGCACTCTGGTTGGACAGGATGGAGCGTGGCGGAACCAGCGTGGCGTTTTTCAGGATTTTCACAGTGGCCTGGATGCGGACGAACATGCCGGGGCGCAGGATCAGATTCGGGTTGGGAATGTGGCCGACGACATTGATAGTGGCCGTCTGGGTGTCCACGTTGCGGTCGGCCGCCACGGAGTAGCCTTGCTGGGGGTAAAGGGTGCCGTTGGGAAGGATGACGTTGAACTTGAATCCCTTTTTGCCGTTTGAACTTTCATCCAGGGAGCTGAGGTCCAGAAAATCCTTATCGCTGGGGTTGAAGTCCACGCGGATGGGATCAATGGCGGAAATCGTGGTCAGAGGCGTGGGGCTGGAGGGAGTGAGCAGGTTGCCGATGGAGGGAGTCGCCAGGCCGGCCAGGCCGGAAATGGGGGCGGTGATTGTCGTGAACTTGAGATTGATCTTCGCCTGGTCCACCTGCGCCTTGGCCGTAGCGATGGCGGCTTGCGTTTCCTGAACCTGTTGCAGGGCGTCGTCCAGCTGCTTGCGGCTGACGGACCCGGACTTGACCAGCGGGGTATAGCGTTCTACGTCCAGCTGGTATTTCTTCAGTGTGGCTTCGTATTGTTCCAGGCGTCCCTGGGCCTGTTCCAGCGTTGCCTGGAAGGGGCGCGGGTCAATCTGGAAAAGCGTCTGGCCCTTCTTGACATAGGCGCCGTCCTTGTAGTCCTTGGAAAGCAGGTAGCCCGTCACCTGGGAGCGGATTTCCGCGTCTTCCGTGCCGCGCAGGTTGCCTATCCATATCGCCTTGATCGGCACGTCTTCGGTCACCAGCTTGGTTACCTGCACGTCAGGAACGAGAGCCTGCGGTTGGCCGGCTCCGGCATCCTTTTTTTCACAGGAACTTAAAATTATCACCGGAGAGCACAGGAGAATGGTGGTGGCGGCAATCGTCAAAGGCTTGTTGTACATAAATGAACGCGGTTGTTTACAAACTGGATTGCCGAAAAGTGCGGCAAGTCGCGTGAATTTTGCTTTTTTTTCACCAAAAGTCAACGCAAAGATATGTCCTCTTTCATGTGAAATATGCGTAATATTATCATAGTGAATGGATAAAATAATTGAACAAATGTATAATATGTTATTCCTTGTCGTGATGATGACAGGGAGAACCGCGAATGGCGATTTTCCGCTGGCATTCAGGAGGTCAGCCGTCTTTTGCGGAGCATGGCGTCCATGTTCGGCTTTCTCCCCATGAAATCGGTGAACTGCTGCATAGGTGGGACCGTGAATCCCTTTTCCAGGATGGCTTTCCGGAATTTTCCGGCGGTTTCTCTGTTCAGCAGCCCAGAATGTTCGAAAGCCTCGAAAATGTCCTTGTCCAGAACCTCCGCCCAGCGGTAGGAGAAGTAAAAAGAGGCATAGCCGGAAGAAGAGGCGAACAAATGGCGCGCCGTCCTCAGCCTTCCGGCCTGCCTGCAATCCTTGAAATATTCCAGGTCTCCCGCCACGATGGAATCCACATCATCCAGGGAACACGCCGCAAACCGTTCCGGATCCATGTGAACGGCCAGGTCCGTTTTCGCATACAGAAGTTGTGAAACCAGCGTAACAGCGGGCGTGTTGCCGCGGGATTCCTCCAGGGACCGCAGCATGTCTTCCGGGATGGGCTGTCCCGTTTTTTCATGCCGGGCAAAACTTCTCAAAATATCAGGATGGGAACACCAGTTTTCCATGAACTGGGAGGGGACTTCCACGAAATCCCGCGGAACGCTGGTGCCGGCCAGGGAAGGGATGGAAACTCGCGAAAACATCAGATGCAGCAAATGGCCGAATTCATGAAAAAGAATCCTGACCTCCCTGTGAGAAAGAAGAACCGGCTCCCCATCCGCGGGTTTTTGTACATTCAGGCAGATCATTCCCAAGCGCGGTTTGCCGGGCTTGCCGCCCGCAGGCGGGGCGCCTGCATCCAGCGGTGACATCCACGCTCCGGCCCGCTTGTTGCTGCGGGCGAAAATATCCAGGTAAAAATACCCCAGCCGTTCTTCCTTGCCGTCGTCAATGGCAAAAAAGCGGACGTCCGGATTCCAGACCTCCGCCTCTCCGCCTTTTTCCGGTCCGGAAATGCCGGTCAATGGTTTCCGGACAGGGAGTTCCGTTACGCGGATGCCGTACAATTGTTCCGCCACGCCAAAGAGTCCGGCCATGACGCGGGGAAGGGGGAAATAATGCCGCAGTTCTTCCCGGTCCAGGCGGAAGCGCTCTTCCGCCTGGAGGTTGGCGTAATAAACCGTGTCCCAGGGGTGCAGGCTGACCTCTTTATTCTCCGTAAGCCGTGCCTTGACCTGGCGCAGAGACTCCATTTCCCTGAAAAACGGCTCCTTCACCCTGTCCAGAAGTCCGTTGACGAACCGCATGGCCTCTTTTCCGTTTCCGGCCATGCTCTGTTGCAGCGCATAATCGGAATACGTCCTGTAGCCGCACAACTGCGCTTTCTCGCTGCGCAGGGAAAGCATTTGCCTGACGACCGGTTCCGTGTCGTAGCTGTCCGTAGCCAGGGTTTGAAGATGTTCCCACAAATCCTTGCGGATTTTTTCACTCCGCACCTTCTCCATCACCCGTCCGGCAGCGGCGGAATTCAGGGTGAACGTCCAGCCGGGGCCGGTTTCTCCGGGATGGCGGGAGCGGAATTCCTGCGCCGCCTGCCGCAGCGTTGTCCGGCTCAGGCCGTCCAGGGCGTCGGCGTCGTGTACCGTCCAGCTCCAGTTCTTCCGGGCGTCCATGTACAGATTGTTGAAACGCTGGGCACACAGGGCCAGCTCCCTGTCAATGACTTCCAGCCTGGCGCGCTTTCCGGGCGGCAGGTCCGCCCCGTTATCCCGGAAGCTCTGCATGCACAGTTCCATGTAACGTTTTCTTTCAGGGTCCGCAACCACATCGCCCAGCCGGACATGGGCGGTTTTCAGGGTATTCCACAGGGACTGGTTTTTGGTGAGGGAAGAATGGAACGCGACTGCGAGCGGGGTGGCCTCATCCATGGCCTTCCGGATGGAATCGCTGTCGCACAGGCTTTTCAGGGCATATGCCTTGGCCATCGGCTCCGTCAGGGAAACATTGACCTCTTCCAGTGCGCCGAATGTATTTTCATACGTTATTTCTTCCGGAGCTGTGCGGCAGATCCGGTCCACTGCTTCATGGGCGCGCCGTATGGCTTCCTTCACGTCCGGCTGCAGGCGGTCCGCTGCCAGGGCACTCCAGCGGATGGGGCGTGAAGTATCCAGAAAGGGGTGGGCCGAAGACGCGGCAATGCAGGGAACCAGGCCGGAAAGGATCAGTGGAAGAAAAGCACGGAACAGGCGGATGCGGAGCATGCGTTCCACTTTAATGAATGCCTTCCCTTCATTCAAGCTCCGCGCTTTTTGTGTCTGCAAACGGCGGGAGGCCGGGACTGCCCTTGAATGCTGGCCCCTTTGCATGTATGAAGAAATGCGATGCCTGCCAAAATCCATCTCTACGACACCACGCTGCGCGACGGAGCGCAAAGCGAAGACGTGAATCTGAGCGCAACGGACAAGGTCCGGATCGCCCGCCAGCTGGATTATCTGGGTATGGACTACATTGAGGGAGGCTGGCCCGGCGCCAACCCCGTGGAAACGGAATTCTTCAAGGCCATGCGGGAGGTGGAGCTCAAGAACGCCAAACTGGCCGCGTTCGGCAGCACGCACCATCCGGCGCGAACGCCGGAGACGGACCCCACCTTGAACGCCCTGATATCCTGCGGAGCGCAGGTGGCCACCATCTTCGGCAAATCGTGCCCCCGCCACGTGGAAGTGGCGCTGGGCATTTCCAGGGAGCGAAATCTGGAAATTATCGGGGACTCCGTGGCCTTCCTCAAAAAGCATTTGACGGAAGTTTTCTTTGACGCGGAACACTTTTTCGACGGATTCAAGCGGGACGCCGAATACGCCCTCAGCGTTCTTCAGGCCGCCCATGAACACGGTGCGGACTGCCTCATCTTGTGCGATACCAACGGCGGCACGATGCCGGAGGAAACAGGCTCCATCATCAGGACGGTGAAGGAACGCCTGCCCGGCGCCGTCCTGGGCATCCACGCCCACAACGACTGCGAGCTGGCCGTGGCCAACAGCCTGGCAGCCGTCATGAACGGCGCCGTGCAGGTGCAGGGCACGGTCAACGGCATCGGGGAACGCTGCGGGAACGCCAACCTGTGTTCCGTGATACCCAATCTTCAACTGAAAATGGGCGGTTTTTCCTGCCTGAGCGAGATTTCCCTGACGCGCCTCAAATCCACGGCGGCCTTTGTTTCGGAAGTGTCCAACCTGGCTCCCTTCCGGCGGCAGCCCTTTGTCGGGAACTCCGCCTTCGCACACAAGGGCGGCGTGCACGTAAGCGCCATCATGAAAGACTCCGCCCTTTACGAGCACATGGACCCTTCCCTGGTAGGGAACGCGCAGCGCGTGCTGATGACGGAGCAGGGGGGGAAAAGCAACATTCTTTCCCTGTCCCGTACCCTGGGCTTTGAGCTGGAAAAGGGGGACCCGGTGCTGGATGTCCTTTCCGCCGCCGTGAAGAAAAACGCCGCCCTGGGGTACGACTACGTAGCCGCCCCGGCCAGTGCCGAACTGCTCTTCCTGCGCCATATGCCGGACAAGGCGCTGAAACCCTACTTCAACATCCTGCGCACCGTCGTTCTTACCTCCCGCCATGAAATGGACCCGGACATGATGGTGGAAGCCTCCCTTAAAATAGACGTGCACGGCAACGTGGAACATACTGCCGCCGGCGGCTTCGGGCCCGTGCATGCGCTGGACCGCGCCTTGCGACGCGCCCTGACGCGCTGGTACCCGGAACTGGAGCAGATGCACCTCATCGATTACAAGGTGCGCGTGCTTTCCCCCACCCGGACGAACATTCCGGATGCCGCTGAGGAAAACGGAACCGGCTCCAATGTCCGTGTTCTCATTGAATCCTCGGACGGCGTCGCTACCTGGACTACGGTGGGCGTCTCCTACAACATCATTGAGGCCAGCCTGGAAGCCTTGGCGGACGCCGTCACGTACAAGCTCTACAAGACGGAGCAGGCCAGATGGCGCGCGGAATGCTGATGAACGGTTCTCTCTAAGGAGTTCATAGCCGTTTGGATAGGTATGGGTTTGTTAAACGGGCTTCCCGTATGAGGAGGCTGTCCCCCTTGGCGGACTGTGTTTTTACAATATTCGATGGTCATGAAGACAGGGATGACATTGTTCCGGGTTCCTGTACAGCGACACATTAATGATAAATGTGTACTTTCCATGAAAGTGCAATCTGGCATCCCGGCAGGAGGAAAAGGGATGCTCCTGATAAAATTCATTTAAATTTTACTTCATCCGGCGTAGGCATGTTCTCCGGAAGGTCAAAGGGAGGGATGGCGGGACAATGGTAATGAAACAGATGGGAGATGGGACGTCCGTTTCGTGGTTAGAGGACGGCTTTTAGGTTTAAAATGAAATACTTGAATAGTACTTGGGAATTCATTGGCATAACGATGGTTTTCAACGTCGTACATCAATGTCCAGTTAACGGTTGAAAAAATGCCGTACCGTTTGTTTGTTCCATGTTGCCCCCTTCTGGTATATTCGCCCAACAAGGCGACCCCCTGGACAACCACGCATAAATACGGGCGGCTTCCCAAGCTTACAGGTTGTTGCCGGCCATGGCGGAGGATGAGTTCCTGATTGAATGGAATGATCAGCACCGGAAGCCATCCGCGGGAACCGGGCCATTCCGGGAATGCAGATAAAGACTTCCATTCCCGCTGTACGACCGGCAGTTGATTTCTCATGACCGTCCATAAATAATCACGGCAAAGAGGCTGGTTTAACATTATCCATAATAGATGGGGAGGCATTGTATTGCGGTTGTAGGCCTCTACAAATTCCTCGCCGCAACTGCGTACAAAGCTCAATTCCCAAAGCGGGAGGCCAAGTTTCGTTCCGTTTCACATCATTCCACTAGCTGCCGGTAGCTGCAGATATGGTTGACCGCCTCCCGATTGATCTCCACCCATACCGTCTTGTTATTTAAAGACGGCATGGAGAACAAATTCACCCCGGCATGGACTTGCTGAAGAAGCGTCAACCCTAAAAGAACGCAATAAATGGAAATACCGGGACGGCAAATAAATACCCTTTTCATTTTTTATCCTTCTTTTACCTTCTTCAGGAATTTGATATTGATGTAAATCAATAAATATGAATATCCATTGATTCAATTGAATTTAAAAATGCTTTTCTGGACAATGTGTTTCTATGCAGGAAATGATGTCTGTGTTCTTGTTACCTCATAAAAATTAACGGAGATGAACCTAAATAGTATGTTTGCATTTTTAGTTAAGAATCTTTTTCAATGCGCTCTTGCATTTATATCATTTTCTCTTTGCTCAAGATAGAGTCTCGGCCCTTTCTTTAAAGGGGGAATAGTTTATTCCGCAGATTAGATAAGTTAATCCCGCATTGTTCGTTTGCTCTGGGGCCCGATCCATTTTTTCGCCCATTTGGGATCCATTTTTATCATTCTTTTTGCTTCAACGGTGAAACGATGTCCATGAATCACAAACCCAGTCAGGGCCACTTCCTGGTTACCTCCCACCAAGAATACTCTTTCAGTCTGATCAGTTCTTCTTCCAAGTTAGGTGGACGTCATCATTATCAAACAAGAATATTATATCTTCCGGCGGTTCTCCTTTGGGAAGCTCAGATCTGACCTTTAGTTTTTTATGGAAATTTTTCCTGTCGCTTACACGCGTCCAGTTTATATCTACCGTATCCGGTATCGGTCCATGTTTGTTCACCATTTTGTGATGCGCGATCATTCCAGGATAAAGAACTCCCCCAGCACTGTGAAAATCATTAAAGCTGCCTTTCACATTTTCCAGAGGAGTCTTCCCTTCATTCTTATATACAAAGTTATATTCCTTGTTCATCATTTGACAGGATGAATAGAAGAAAAAAAGGAATATGGGGAATAAAATTTTAATAAAAATCATAAGTTATAAATCCATTTCGGCAACCAAAATAGAAACAATGGAAATCAGAATCCACAAAAATCCATATATATTATTGTTTTTTCTAAATAAAATAAAAAATCCTAATAACATTGAAAATAGGGAAAGGATATAAATGATATACGAAAAAAGAAGCCGTGCCTCCAAATTACTTTCTCTGACAAGAATTTTTCCAATGACTAAACAACAAGGATATATAATAAGATAAGCCCATTTCATTTGATAACCCAATTTCTCTCTACTTAAGTTGGTATAAAAAGATATGTTCCCGCAGCTTCAATATCAATCTCCACCCCACCATAAGTGAGAATGCCTTCCCGTGTCAATTCAAGTTGGATTTCGATTTTACGCTGTCCGGTTCTACCTGTCCGAAGGATAGTGCCGTTATAATGCCTTTTCGTGGTCAGGGCAGCTTCTGAGGGATGCTTTTGCGTAGTGATGAGGGCCGATCAGGGTTGAAAAGACCGGATATTCGAGTTGATGTTGAAGCAGCTACGCAAGTCCCCGCCGATGCCGTACCCCGCAAGCTTCAGAAGAGGGCACGGGGCAGTTGGCGTGTGGAATGCGGCCGCGGCGGTGGGCTACATGGATGCCGCCCCCGTTTCGGAAACATATTCGGAACCGTGGTACAGCAGTTTGCCCTCCTTGATACTGAAGTACAAATCCGCATACCAGCCGCCGGTCTGATAGCTGATGAACAGCAGCGGCCTTCCGTCTTCGCATTTGTGGAACCAGTTTTTCAGGGCGTCATAGAAAACAGTAATGCTGGAGCATCCCTGTTCGACAGTACCCCGCGTCAGGGTGCACGGCACCATCCTGCCCCGGATGTCCATGTACCATTGCTGCCGGTCCTTTTTGGCAAACAGGGACAGGGCGTGCATGTTTCCGTCCCGCTCGCAGGCAATGTCCCACTGGTGGGCGTAGGGCGGCCGTTCACCGCCTTCCAGGTCTCTTCTCGTTTCCCTGCACAGGGCGGGAGGTTGGGCTGCTTCCGTATAGACTTCCGGTTGGGAGGAGGTTACAGGCCCTGTCCATTCGGGGTTAATGGAGGAAACGATTTCGGCGGCCTGTTCGGGCGTAAATGTGCGGATGCCCTCGCGGCAAGGTACGGGCAGGGAGGAAAAGGGAGGCGGCGGTTTTTCTATTTTACTTTTCTTTAACGCGTTCTTTTCTTTCCTGCTTCCCATGGGCGGCAGGAGGCTTCCCTGTTCGGGCTCGGGTTCGGGAAGCCTGAAAAATTTCCTTTCCGGAGGCTGTCCTGCATTGGGAATGAATTTGGGCCGTAAACCGGCAGGAAGCGCCGTCAGGCTCATGGAGATGGCTATTCCCATGAGCGGAAGGATGTAGAGGGTGAAAAACAACACCCGTGATTTTTTGTACACGAGGAACCAATTGAAAAAACATACCATGAACACCAGTACCGACAGGGAAATGATCAACAGGAAAGTTTCATCAAGACGCAATGTTCTGGGAATGAGCAGGAACACGCCCCCGAAGAACAGGTACGCGAAAAGAAGATAACTGGCAATGCATTTGCTCATGCCGTATTCGCTGCCCTGGAAAAACAGGTCGAATGAGATGATCTTCAGAAACAGGCTGGAACCTCGGCTGCCTTCTTTCCTGTGCTGGTTCATGATTCTATCCTGTAACTCATTTGTTCTTTTAAGTCAATCGGGTTGGAGGCGCAAGCCCAGCCGTTTTTATGGTCAGCCGGTTTTTCCGGAAAATGAATGCGGAAGTGCGGATGGAGGAAATGGCGGTATTTTCCCCGTTTCCGCCCGGTGGGCCGCATCTGCCAGGGGGCAAATAAAACATTGACCGGACGGGAGGGAAGTTTTATTCTGAAAGCCTCATTCAACCGGAGGAAGATTACAGCCGTGGAGGACGATATTATTTGCACAGAAAAAATCATTGCGGAACGCAAGACGTTCTTTCTTGATCTCAAACAGAATGCGCGCGGCAAAGTGGTGCGTATTACGGAAAAGGTGAGTTCCAACCGGGACCGGATCATGGTTCCCGCGGAAATTCTGGATGATTTCATCGCCGCTCTCCAGGATATCCGGGAAACGCTGAAGCAGCAGGGGGAATAAGTTCCTCTGTTTTTTCTTTATTTTAATGAAAGCGGGGCTGTGGTTGTCCCGCTTTTTCGCGGTATCCGGATGGCTGGGAATCCGGCAGGCAAAAAGTGGCTTTGTCTGAATTAGGCGTTGTCAAAAATAAAAAAGGGAGTATTTTTGCTTCCCGGTTTTGCCGTCCCCCTATCTCTGTATTCCGGCGCATGCTGCGCTCCGGAGGCACGGGGGCGGAATGTTTATGGCAACCACTAGTATTTCAGACATATGACGACACAACAGGAATTGACTCCGGAGCTGATAAGGGCCGCGCTGACAACGGTTAAATTCCCGGGTTTCAGCCGCGACATCGTATCCTTCGGGCTAGTGAAGAAGATCGACATTGACGCTGAAAACAATGTCACGATTGATTTGGTGATTGAGAGCAAGAATGCGGATATTCCCCGTTACATTTTTGAAGGCGTTCATGGTGTGATGAAGCATCTGCCCGGCGTAAAGCATTGTGACGTCAATATTGAACACAAGGCTCCGGAAGCTAAAAAGGGAGTCAATGACGATCCCTCCACCTGGAAATCCTCCGTCCCCGGCGCCAAGCACGTGATCGCCGTTGCCTCCGGCAAGGGCGGGGTGGGCAAATCCACCGTTTCCGCCAACCTGGCGGTGGCCCTGAGCAAGCTGGGCTATTCCGTGGGCCTGGTGGACCTAGATATTTACGGTCCCTCCATGTCCCTGATGTTCGGCACCAAGGAACGGCCCGGAGCCAATGAGAATGACGAATTTCTTCCGGTAACGGCCCATGGCGTGAAGCTCCTTTCCATGGGGCTGCTGATCAACGAATCGGACCCCGTTGCGGTGCGCGGCCCCTTGGCGACGCGCTACGTTCAGCAGTTCCTGCGCAACGTGGCTTGGGGGGACGTGGATTTCCTGATTCTGGACCTGCCGCCCGGCACCGGAGACATTCAGCTCACGATTGTCCAGACGGCTGAACTGGATGGCGTAGTGGTGGTCACCACCCCGCAGGAGGTCGCGTTGATTGACGCCCGCAAGGCCATCGGCCTCTTTGAACGGGTGGAAACCCCCATTCTGGGCGTGATTGAAAACATGAGCTATTTCCAGTGCCCCTCCGACGGCAAGATTTACCACATCTTTGGAGAAGGCGGCGGCGAGCGGGAAGCGGCCAAGCTGGGCGTGCCCCTCCTCGGCAAGATTCCGTTGGATATCGCCACCCGCTCTGGCGGGGACGAAGGACGCCCCGTGGCTCTGGAAGACCCTGAAAAGAACCCGGTTTCCGCCGCGTTCCGCCAGGTAGCTGAACAATGCGCCCGCGTGGTGCTTGACCGCTGAATGTCCGGACGGGGCAGGAGGCCCCGGTCCGGTTGATACCCTTAACCTTGAAGCCGGGTTGGAGCCTGCCGCTCCGGTCCGGCTTGTTTGCCGGCATGTTCCGGCTCCCTGAAGGAGGAATGCATGGAAGGAAAGAAAGAAATGAATAAGACGTGGAATTTGAAGGAGATGAAAAAACTGATACCGCTGGCCCTCCCGGTGCTGGTGGTCAACCTCTCCATTGTGGGCATGGGAGCGGTGGACGCCATTGTGGCCGGGCGCGCCGGCGTGACGGACATGGCCGCCGTGGCGCTGGGGTCTTCCGTGTACCTGCCTGTGGCGCTGTTTGCCTGCGGCGTACTGATGATCATCGGCCCCGTGATTGCCAACATGCGGGGGAAAAGCCATGAAAGCCGCGTAGGTTACATGACCAACCACGGCCTGTGGCTGGCGCTGATGCTCAGCCTGGTTTCCATGCCGGTCATTTATGTGCTGAGAAACGTGTTCGGCTGGATTTCCGATGACGTCGCCATGTGCCAGATGGCTTCCGCCTACATGTTCGCCATCATGTGGGGACTGCCCGCCAACCTGGGATTCGTGGCCCTCAAGAGCCTGAACGAGGGGTCCAACATGACCCGGCCAGCCATGTACGTGGGGCTGTGCGGGCTGCTGCTCAACATTCCGCTGAACTACATCTTCGTCTTCGGCCTGTACGGTTTTCCGCGCATGGGCGGAGCGGGGTGCGGCGCGGCCACGGCAGTCATCTTCTACATTGAATTCCTGCTGATGTTCCTGCTGGTCTATCTGAATCCCAAGCACAGGCCGTACCGCAGGCACATCGTTTCCTGGCGGCGCCCCACGCCTTCCGTCATCACTCACCTCATGCGGCTAGGCGTGCCGATAGGCGTTTCCCAGTTGTGTGAGGTGATGCTCTTCTGCGCGGCCGCGCTGGTGCTGGCCCCGTTGGGAGAAACGCAGGTGGCCAGCCACCAGATTGCCGGGAACGTGGGCGGCCTGGTCTTCATGCTTCCGCTCTCCGTAGGGCTGGCGGCCTCCATCCGCGTGGCGTACCACCACGGCAGGAAGGATCTGGCGGGCACCAAATCCGCCGTTCTGTCCTCCTATGTGCTGGTGCTCACCATCTGCCTGTGTACGTTTGGCGGCATCACCCTGTTCCGGGAGCAGATTGTGCACTTGTACAATGATTCGGAGATGATTGTCAGCACGGCTTCCGTCCTGCTGATTCTGGCGGCGGCCTACCAGCTTCCGGACTGCCTGCAGGTGCTCTCCGTCGGGGTGCTGAGAGGCTTCCGGGACACCGCTTCCATCACCGTCATCACCTTCTTTTCCTACTGGATCGTCGGGTTCCCGGTGTGCTATATCCTGGCCCGTACCAACTGGATTGTTCCGGCCATGGGCGCGCGCGGCATCTGGATAGGGTTCATCATCGGCTTGTCCGTGGCGGCTGTGCTCCTGCTCTGGCGGGTAAGGCGCACCACCAGGCGGGAGTTCGCCCGCATGCGCTTAAGCGGAGAATGACTTTTTCTCCGGAACGGAAATAATTCACCTTTCCCGTTCCGGAGTGGGTTGAGTCGTCCGGAGACCTTTCAGGATATCGACTGCTTCACGGGCATTCATGATGTCCTTGAATTGGAAGCCTCTTTTCTTTCCGTATTTCAGCATGATGTCTCCGGAGCCGTTTTTGCGCAGACGGTGCCGGATCCCCTTGATTTTGTGAACGGAATAGGTCCGGATGCTGTGGTCGATGATCGTCATCAGGCGGTGTTCCGTCAGCACGTAAAGGGTATTGCGGCGGCGTTTCCGTTCCTTCCATGGAGCCGCAAATGCATTCAGGGGATAATAGATGGCTCCAAGGACGATACAAATCCATCCCGGAATAAAAAAGTAAAAAACGGGAGTGAACCTGCCGTCCGCCGGAAAACTGGTTACACGTTGCCAGCCCCCCAGAGTAAGCGCCAGTGGCAAGATAAACAGGAAGATTCCGTACAGGAATTGCCTTGTGCCCACGAAAGTCCAGCACCGTTCCATGGGATGGCTTTTCCACAGCACCTGTTCTCCGGGCTTGAGTTTTCTGCTCCAAATTTCTTCAGAAGCATCAATGCCGTCGTGACATCTTCGGGGCAGGACAGACTGATCTCTGTCGGCTGATGTAGCCAATGCTGCTGAAGCAGAGGCGTTATGCTGGTTCACCAGCTTTTTCAGAACATCCGCCGCTTCCCGGGGATGTTCCATGTCTTCCATCACAAAACAACCTCCTTTCCGGTACTCCAGAATAACATTCCCGGTACCATCCTTGCATGAATATGTCCGGATGCGCCTTCGCCTAGGAATGGGATAAGAGTGGAAGCGGAACTCTTGTGAGGAGGGGAAAAATAAAGGAGTTTCCCGAACGATGGTTAGCAGGCGCTGGTCTGTGAAAACGTAGCGGGTATTGCGCCTGGTTGTTCGTTTTCGCCACGGGGATGTCAGCAAATACAGGGAAGAAACCAGCAGGGGAGTGATGATAAGGGCGGCAAGGAGGATGCCTAATACGGAAGGGAAGCGATAGTATTTCATCCTGGCATCAAAACACAGGCTCAGGAACGTCGGCAGCATCAGGAAGAAGGCTGCGCACAGGCTGAACAGCGCGCTTCCGAACAGAAGTTTTCCCGTATCCCAACCAGTCCAGCTCCGTTCCACAGGCCGGCCTTTCCATAAAATCCTCTCTCCGGGTTTGAGCCTGCTGGCCAGCAGTTCTTCCGGGGTCTGTTTACCCTCGCTTCGTTTCATTGTGATATGGATATAAAGATGAGAGCATTTTGTGTCAACGGTTTGTAAAAAATGTAGAGTCAAGGTACATGACTTTTAAGTTGGAATAGATTCAGGAGCTTTCAGGCAATGCTGTTTCTTCCGTAGTGAAAATCATGGTTTAAATTTATTAACATCAAGACTTTACTATACATCTGGTCTTTTTCCGTCGTTTTCCCTTGTGGAGAAAAACAGTTCTTTTATACTAAACAGAATCGTACTATTTGATGCTTTTATATGTCTTTAACTATTAAATCAGAACAGGAATGCCGCTGGGACATTGCCTCCCTGGGTGAAGTGATGCTGAGGCTGGACCCCGGAGAAGGGCGCATCCATACCACCCGTTCCTTCCGCGTGTGCGAGGGCGGAGGGGAGTACAACGTGGCCCGCGGGCTAAGGCGCTGCTTCAGGATGCGCGGAGCCATTGTCACTGCCATTTGCGACAACCCGGTGGGGCGCTTGCTGGAAGACTGCATGCTCCAGGGTGGCCTGGACATGGATTACGTGGCGTGGAAGCCGTTTGACGGCATTGGCCGCGATTGCCGCGTGGGCCTGAACTTTACGGAGCGCGGCTATGGCGTGCGCGCCGCCGTGGGCTGTTCCGACCGCGGCCTGAGCGCCGCCTGCCAGATGAAACCCGGGGAGGTGGACTGGGACGCCCTGTTCGGCAGGGACGGCGTGCGCTGGTTCCATACAGGCGGCATTTACGCGGGCCTTTCGGAAACGACCAGCGCCGTGGTGCTGGAAGCCGTGCAGGCCGCCCGCAGGCACGGGTCCATCGTTTCCTATGACTTGAATTACCGCCCCTCCCTCTGGAAGAGCATCGGAGGGCAGGCCTGTGCGCAGGAGGTGAACCGGGCCATCTCCCCCTTTGTGGACGTGATGATCGGCAATGAAGAGGATTTCCAGGCGTCCCTGGGACTTTCCATTGAAGGGAGCACGGAGGATTTTTCCCGCATTGACCATGACTCCTACCGCCGGATGATCCGCCGTGCCGTCAAGGAGTTCGGCTTCAAGGCCGCGGCTACTACGCTGCGCGTGGCCCGAACGGCCACGCTGAACGACTGGGCGGCCATGCTGTATTACGCCGGTGAATTTTATGATTCCGTTTCCTTCCCGAGCCTGGAAATCCTGGACCGCGTGGGGGGCGGGGATTCCTTTGCCTCTGGCCTGATTTACGGCCTGCTGTCCGGCAAGGGGCCCCAGTACGCCGTGAACTGCGGCTGTGCCCACGGCGCGCTGGCCATGACCACTCCGGGGGATACCTCCACGGCCACGCTGGCGGAAGTGGAAAAAGTGATGAAAGGCGGAACCGCCCGCGTGGACCGTTAACCCTTTAATTCTTCCTGACATGATTGAAAGCTGGAGATGGTACGGTCCAAGTGATCCTGTGATGTTGAGGGACATCCGCCAGGCCGGAGCCGCGGGCATTGTGACGGCCCTGCATGAAGTGAAGTGCGGGGAACTCTGGACGCGGGAGGCCGTGGCCGAACGCGCGCGGATGGTTGAAGAAGCAGGGATGAAATGGGTGGTGGCGGAAAGCATTGCCGTCCATGAAGACATCAAGACGCGTTCGGGAAACTGGAAGCATTATCTGGAGGTTTACAAGCAGAGCCTCCGCAACCTGGCCGCAGGAGGCGTGAAAGTGGTGTGCTACAATTTCATGCCCGTGCTGGACTGGACGCGTTCCGACCTGGCTTTTCCGCTGGAGGACGGCAGCAGCGTTTTGAAGTATGACGCCGTCCGCGTGGCCGCGTTTGACCTGTTTATTCTGGAGAGGGCGGGGGCTGCGGATGATTACGCGCCGGAAACGGCGGCACGCGCCCGCGAACTTTTCCAGTCCATGGACGGAGACGCCCGCAAGGCACTGGCTGATTCCATCCTGCTGGGCCTGCCCGGCACGGTGGATGACCTGACGCCGGAGCAGTTCAGGGAGATGCTCAAACGCTACGAGGGCATTGGCGATGCGCAATTGCGCCGGAACCTGTATGACTTTCTGAATGAAATCATGCCCGTGTGCGAGGAAACGGGCATCCGCATGGCCATTCATCCGGATGACCCTCCCCGGCCCATCTTCGGCCTTCCCCGTATCATGAGTGATGAGGAGGACATGCGCCAACTGGTGCGGGAGGTTCCCTCCATGCATTCCGGCTTCACGCTCTGCACCGGCTCCCTGGGCGGCCTTTATTCCAATGCGCCGCACCTGCTGATGGAGGAGTTTGCGGACAGGGTGTATTTCGCCCACTTCCGCAATACGGTGTTTGACGCGGACCATGAAAGCTTCCGGGAATCCGGTTCCCACCTTTGCGGCCATACGGACATGGCCTATGCCATGCAGTGCCTGCTGGACGAGGAAGCCCGCCGCAAGGCCGCGGGATGGCCGGACTGGCGCATTCCGGTGCGCCCGGACCACGGGAAGCTGATGGACATTGACCTGGAGAAGCACTGCTATGCAGGATATTCCTACGGCGGCCGCATGATCGGCTTGGCGGAACTGCGCGGCCTGGCGCTGGGGCTCCAGTCCTTCCGTCCGCTGGCGGGAAAAACCGCTGTCGTGACCGGGGCCGCGGGCGTGCTCTGTTCCGTGATGGCCCGTGACCTGCTGAAGGCCGGGGCCAGTGTGGCCCTCCTGGGCCGTACCCGCTCCAAGCTGGAAGACCTCCAGCGGAAGCTGGCGGAGGAAGGTCTGGACCGGACGCTGGTGCTGGCTGCGGACGTGCTGGACAAGGCCGCTCTGGAACAGGCCTGTTCCCGCGTGAAGGAAGAATGGGGAAGGCTGGACATCCTGGTGAACGGCGCGGGCGGCAATGACCCGCGCGGAACCAGCCCGGCGGAGCAATGCATGCCGGATACTCCGGCGAATCAAGGCTTCTTCGGCATGGACATGGAGGGCTTTGAGTACGTGAACCGCCTCAACATGATCGGCACCATCCTGCCTTCCCAGGTGTTCGGGGAGCTGCTGGCCGCCTCCAGCGGGTGCATCGTCAACATCTCCTCCATGGCGGCCTTCCAGCCCCTGACCAAGGTGGGCGCGTACGGAGCCGCCAAGGCTGCGGTGGACAATTTTACCAAGTGGCTCGCCACGCATCTGGCTCCGCTGGGCGTCCGCGTGAACGCGATAGCCCCCGGGTTCTTCATCACGGAGCAGAACCGCTTCCTGATGATGGAAAAGGACGGGGCAACCCCCACGCCGCGCGGCCGCAAGGTGCTTGCCAAGACGCCCATGCACCGTTTCGGTGAGCCGGAGGACCTCTGCGGGGCGCTCCGCTTCCTGGTCTCTCCCTCCGCTTCCTTCGTCACAGGCGTCATCATTCCCGTGGACGGGGGCTTTCTGGCCTATTCCGGAGTATAACCGCCAACGTTTGCCGCCATGTTTATCAACGACGATTTCCTGCTGGACACTCCCCAGGCCAGGACGCTTTTTCATGAGTACGCGGAAGGACAGCCGATCATCGACTACCATTCCCACTTGGATCCCGCCGCCATTGCGGACAACCGCCAGTTCTCCAACATCGCCCAGCTCTGGCTGGACGGGGACCATTACAAATGGCGCGCCATGAGGACGAACGGCATTCCGGAACGCCTCTGTTCCGGAGACGCTCCGGACCGGGAAAAGTATGACGCCTGGGCGGCTACGGTGCCGCGCCTGCTGCGCAATCCGCTGTACCACTGGACGCATCTGGAACTGCGCCGCCCCTTCGGCATTTCCGGCATTCTGTTCAGTCCGGAAACGGCGGATGAGGTCTGGGAAAAAACCTCCTCCATGCTTCAGTCCGGAGGAATGGGCGCGCTGGATATCCTGAAAAGGATGAACGTGGAGACCGTCTGCACCACGGACGACCCCTGCGACGACCTGTCCGCCCACCGGAGGCATGCCTTTTCCGGGGATTCCGTCAAACTGCTCCCCACCTTCCGCCCGGACAAGGCGCGCGCCGTCCACCAGGGCAGTGCGTGGCGGGAGTGGGTGGCGCGCCTGGAACAGGCATCCGGCATGGAAATCCGTGATTTGGCCGCTTTCAGGGAAGCGCTCGCCTCCCGGCATGACTTTTTTGCCCGTCACGGCTGCAAGCTCTCGGACCACTCACTTGAAGCGTTTGACGAGGAAAGCTTGTCCGGAGAGGAAGCCGCCGCCCTGTTCGCCTCCGCTCTCCGGGGCGGTGACATCGCCTCCGGGGATGCGGCCCGTTTCTCCAACTACCTGATGGACTACTTCGCGGAGCTGGATTCCGCGAAAAACTGGGTGCGCCAGCTTCATGTGGGCGCGCTCAGGAATCCGAACGGAGCCGCCCTGCGGGACCTGGGGCCGGATACGGGCTTTGACGCCATAGCGGATTTCACGTACATGGCCCCGCTGGGCCGTCTGCTGGACCGTTCCGCTCAACAGGGAACGTTGCCGCGAACCATCCTGTACAACCTTAATCCGCGGGACAACGCCGCTCTGGCCGTGCTCTGCGGCAGTTTCCAGGACGGCGTCACGGCTGGAAAAATGCAGTACGGGGCCGCCTGGTGGTTCCTGGACCAGATGGACGGCATGACCCGCCATCTGGAAACCCTCAGCCAGCTCGGCATGCTCTCCCGTTTTGTGGGCATGCTGACGGACAGCCGCAGCCTGCTGAGCTACACGCGGCATGAATACTTCCGCCGCATCCTCTGCCGCGTCCTGGGGCGTGACATGGCGCAGGGCCTGGTTCCGGACGACATGGAGATGGTAGGCTCCATGGCGGCGGACATCTCCTACAGGAACGCCAAACAATATTTCAACTTTTAAATCATGAAGACACTGCTGGAAAAATTATCCGCCATCAGGCTTGTCCCCGTCGTCGTCCTCCATGACGCGGACAAGGCCGTACCCCTTGCCAAAGCGCTGCTGGACAACGGCTGCGCCTGCATGGAAATCACGTTCAGAACGCCCGCCGCCGCGGAAGCCATTGCCCGCATTTCCCGGGAAGTCCCCGGAATGCTGGTGGGCGCGGGAACCCTCCTGACGCCGGAACAGGTGCAGGCCGCCTGCCGGGCGGGAGCCTCCTTCGGCGTGGCTCCCGGCTTTGATCCGCAGGTGGTGAAAGCCGCCGCGGGGATGGATTTCCTGTTTGTGCCGGGCGTCTCCACCGCCTCGGAAATGAGCCAGGCCCTTTCCCTGGGCTGCCTGTTCCAGAAGTTTTTCCCGGCGGAGGCCGCGGGCGGCGTCAGGATGCTTAAATCCCTGCTGGCCGCGTTCCGCCATACGGGCGTGCGCATCATGCCCACGGGCGGCATCAACGCGGGCAACATCGGCTCCTGGCTGGAAATCCCGGAAGTGGCCGCCTGCGGCGGTTCCTGGATTTGCGAATCTCCTCTCATTGAGGCCGGAGACTGGGAGGAAATAGGCAGGCGCACGCGGGAAGCCCTGAAAGCCTTGGAGGCAGACGCCCTTTAACAACCAACTGCGCTTTACCCATGCTCCAGGAACAACCAAGGCAGGACTCATTCCGGTGGATGATTCTCTTCATGCTCTTTGCGGCGACGACGATCAACTACCTGGACCGCCAGATTCTCTCCATCCTGAAACCCATTCTGGACCAAGAACTGGGCTGGACGGACGCCCAGTACGGCATGATCATGTCCATCTTCCAGGCTTCCTACGCGGTGGGCCTGACCATGTTCGGGTGGATTATCGACAAATACGGCGCGCGGATGGGCTTTGCCATTTCCATCATCTGGTGGAGTGTGGGCGCGCTTTCCCATGCCTTTGCCGTCGGCGTCAAATCCATGGGCCTCAGCCGCGTTATTCTGGGCCTGGGTGAAGGCGGCAACTTCCCGGCAAGCATCAAGACGGTGACCAACTGGTTTTCCTCCGGGGAACGCGTGTTCGCCACCACCCTGTTCAATTCCGGCGCGAACGTGGGGGCGCTGGTGGCTCCGGCCACCATCCCGTTCATTGCCGCCGCGTGGGGCTGGCAGTCCGCTTTCATTGCCGCGGGCGTTCTCGGTTTTATCTGGGTGATATTCTGGCTCCGCATGCCGAAGAACCCGCGCGTGAAGCTGGCGGAGGAATCCGCCGCCCTGGCGCAGGCGGAAAAGGAGGAAGCCAGGGCCTCCATTCCGTGGAGGAAATTGCTGGCTTACAGGCAGTCCTGGAGCCTCATCCTCGTGCGCTTCCTGACGGATCCCATCTGGTGGTTCTTCCTCTTCTGGCTCCCGGATTTCTTCAGCAAGCACTTTGGCTATAACATCAAGGAATCCGCCCTGCCGCTGATCGTCATTTACGCCCTGGTGACCGTACTGAGCATTTTGGGCGGCACCCTGACCAAGTTCCTGGCAAACCGTGGATGGAGCCTGAACAAGGTCAGGAAAATCTCCATGCTCATCTTTGCGTGCTGCGTGGTTCCGGTGATCTTCGTCCAGTACTTTGACATGTGGACCATCGTGGCGGTGCTGGGGCTGGCGGGAGGCGCACACCAGGCGTGGTCCGCCAGCGTGTACACGCTGGGTTCCGACATGTTCCCGAAGTCGGATGTGGCATCCATCACCGGCCTTTCCGGCATGGCGGGGCAGATCGGCAGCGTGCTGTTTCAGACGGCGGTGGGCTTCACGTTGTCCCACTTCGTAGCGCTGGGCAATCCTTCCCACGGCTATGACATCATCTTCATCGTGTGCGGATGCGCCTATCTGGCCGCCTTCATCATCTTCAGCCTGATCGTTCCCAAAATCAACATGGTGGAGGTCAGGGAAAGTTAAGCTTCCGGTCTTGTGACGGCGGCGTGCGGGGAGGAAATTCCCACGCCGTTTCCATTTGATCCAGCTTTCTGTGGACAGGAACAATGGAATACGTGCCATGCAGCACCCCGGTATTTGTCCGAAGGCGCATTGCCGCCGGGAATGATGCTGATTCCTGGTCTCTTACCTTCAAAAACATGAGAGAGGGAATAAATCCCCTCCGGCATGTTGAAAGTGCTGCACGGGGAAAATGTCTCTTGAACCGGGGAGGCTTTTAACCCGGAGAAGCGGGCGCTTTCCTTTCCCGATTGTTGGAATAGCCATTCACGGGAATGCATATTTTCACCTTCTTTCTTTGTTTTCTTATAGCGGGGATTCTCTGGTGATCCGGGGGGCGCATTCCGGGGTTTTTCTTCCGGTGCTCAAGGAGTTTTTACCAGAAAAGAAGTCTGTAAAAAACAGGCTGTTCCGGATTTCCGGAACAGCCTGTGAATTGATTAATAAAGTATTTGTTCCGTCCTTAACCGACGCGTTCGACCTTAACGGAGTGGGCCTGGCCGTTGATGACGATAGTCAGGTCACGGGAGCCGGAAGGTCCGCTCACCTGGGCGGTGATGCCGTTGTCGATGATGGTCATGGACGGAGCGGCAGACGCGGGAGCGGAGGCTGGAGCGGTGTTCACCTGCACGGGGACTTCTTCCTTCGGTTCCGGCTTCTTGTAGAAATCTTCCACCTGTTGCGGGAACATGGCGTAAATCACGCAGTGTTCGTCGTCCGTGGGGAGTCCCTTTTCCGCAAGCTTCCTGCGCAGGTCTTCCATGCCGGGCTTGATCAGGTCCGCCGGACGGCAGGTGATCGGTTCCTTGCCCATCTTTTCCGCGCAGAGCTTCTGCACTTCCGGGTCCACGGGGGCCGGGGTGCGGCCGTAGTAGCCCAGGGCGATGTCCGCCGCCTGGGGAGTAATATTCTTCCAGCGGCCGAACTTCACGTTCAGCATGGACTGCACGCCCACAATCTGGGAGGTGGGGGTCACCAGCGGAATCCAGCCCAGGGCCTTGCGGACCACGGGGATTTCCGCGAACACTTCTTCAAACTTGTCTTCCATGCCCTGTTCCTTGAGCTGGGTGCGGAAGTTGGAAAGCATGCCGCCGGGTACCTGGTAGCGGAGCGTGTCGGAGTCCACCACTTCATTGCGGTGGGAAGTGAACTTGCCCAGGCCGTCGTAAACGGGCTTGAGCATTTCGGAAACTTCAATGAGCTTGTCCGTGTCGTAATCCGGCTTGCGGGGATTGCCGTTCAGCAGGGCGAGCATGCGCAGGCAGTCCGGCTGACCCGTGCCGTTGGCGAAGGGGGAGATGGAGACGTCGCACGCGTCCACCCCGGCGTCAATCGCGCTGAGGTAGGTGGAGGCACCTAGGCCGGCGGTGTCATGCGTGTGAATCCAGACGGGAATGTTCAGGTCCTTCTTCAGGGCGCTGACCAGTTCATGGGTCACATAGGGGGGGATGAGGCCGGCCATGTCCTTGATGACGATGGCGTCCGCCCCCATGTCAGCCAGTTCCCGGCCCATGTCCACGAAGCTTTGCGTAGTGTGCACGGGGGAGGTAGTGTAGCAGATGGTGCCGTGGGCCTGTGCTCCGGCCTTTTTGGCGGCGCGGATGGAGGTTTCCATGTTGCGCGGATCGTTCACGCAGTCGAAAATGCGGAAGATGTTCATGCCGTGCTTGGCGCTCATGGCGACGAAGGCTTCCACCACGTCGTCCGCATAATTGGTGTAGCCCACGATGTTCTGGCCGCGCAGGAGCATCATGTGCGGCGTCTTGGGCGCGGCCTTTTTCAGGGCGTCCAGGCGGTCAAAGGGCCACTCTTTCAAAAAGCGCAGTCCGGCGTCGATAGTGGCGCCCCCCCAGGTTTCCAGGGCGCTGAAGCCCATGGAGTCCAGAATGGGGGCGACGGGCAGCATGTCTTCCGTCTTCATGCGGGTGGCCGCCAGGGATTGGTGCCCGTCGCGCAGAACGGTACAGTTGAATGTAACAGGATTCATATTTTATTTAACGATCGTTAAAAATTGAAGGAGGTGGCTTCTTGAAAAAAATTGTCTCATATGAGTTTGAGGAGGTCAAGCTTACATGAATGGAATTTAGAATTATTCTAATAAAACTCAATTATTGAACAGGAGCCATCAACCTGGCAAGGTTGCATAGCATTTTGAACCCCAGCGATTTTTTGTTGTAATCCTCCAGGGATTCCCTGACGGATGAGTAAAAGTCTTTTTCCAGCATGGCCTTTATCTCCGCGCAGACACCGGAATCGCGGACAATGGCGGTGAGTTCGAAGTTCAGGGCCAGGGAGCGGTTGTCCAGGTTGGCCGTTCCCACGGTGGCGATGTCGTCGTCCATCAGGATCACCTTCTGGTGCAGGAAGCCTTTTTTATAAGCCCAAAGCTGGATGCCGTAGGTATCCAGGTCCCGAAGGAAGGTGAAGGAGGAAAGCTTCACCAGAATATGGTCCGCCCGTTCCGGGCGCAGGATGCGCACGTCCACGTTCCGCAGGGCGGCCGCCTGGAGGGCAGACATCACTCCTTCGTCCGGGACGAAATAGGGCGTGGAAATCCACAGGCGGTGCGTGGCCCGGTTTGCCAGGGCAATGATGGTGGTCTTCCATGCGGGAATCACGTCCGCCGGGCCGGAGGGCAGCACCAGCACCGTTTTATCCTCCGGCTGGGGTGTAATCTCCCAGCACAGGCGGGGGAAGGTGGACGGGTTGGATTTCAGCATGGTGGCCCAGTTCCAGTCTTCCAGAAAGCTGATCTGGGTCTGCTGGACGGAGGGGCCGTGGAGCTGGATGAAGGTGTCTCTCCAGTATCCCAGCGCCCCCTTTCCCAGATACTCCCGGCCGATGTTCATGCCGCCGATGAAAGCGGTGGAGCCGTCCACGACGACCAGCTTCCGGTGATTCCGGAAGTTCAGGCGCAGAACGTTGCTCAGGAAGTGACGCTTTCCATTGAACGGCTCAATGTTCACCCCCTCCTTCCGCAGGGCGGAAATATAGCCGGGCGGCAGCTTGTGAGAGCCTATTTCATCATACAGCATATAAATGTTGATGCCGTCCCGCGCCCGCTCGATCAGCAGTTTTTTCAGGTTTTGGCCCACCGAATCGTTCTTGATGATGAAAAACTCGATCAGGATGTAACGCTCCGCCTTCTTGATGGCATCGTAAATGCGGGGGAAGGCATTGTCCGCATCGATCAGGAGATGGCAGGAATTGCCCCTGCACACGGGCAGCCGCACGATGTCCCCCAGCGTCTGCATGATTTCCCCCGCCGTGTCCGCTGTGCGTATGGCGTATGGCTTCATGCAGTTCGTGATCTTGTCCGTCAGCTCTCCCCACGGGGACTCGGAATCCGTCTGTCTCCGCCGCGTTTCCACATAGCCGCTGAAGGTGCGCCGTCCCAGAATGAGATAAAAGGGCACGGCGATGTAGGGAAAGGCCAGCAGGGAAATCAGCCACGCGATGGTACCCTGGGGCGTGCGTGTGTGGAGCAGCGCCGGAATCAGGCAGAATGCCCCGGCTATGTGGCAGAGGGCGGCGAATCCCAAATATGGCTCGTCAGGTATGAGCATGGAAATCATGGAACGCGTAACGGAAGAAAATACAGGGACGGGAAATAGTGAAAAGGCTGGCTTTTGGTGCTGGAGATGGTACTAAAGTGGCGCATGCTCGTATTATCACGGGCCAAGGGCTGAGAAAAGCGCAAATTACGGAAATGAAGCAGTATTTGGAACTTTTGGACGACGTTTTGACCCATGGGGTGGGGCGGGAGGACCGGACTGGAACGGGCACTATCGGCGTGTTCGGCAGACAGAGCAGATATGACCTGCGCGACGGTTTTCCGTGCCTGACCACCAAGAAGCTCCACCTGCGCTCCATCATTTACGAACTGCTCTGGTTCCTGAAAGGTGAAACCAACATCAAGTTTCTGAAAGACAACGGCGTCAGTATCTGGGACGAATGGGCTGATGAAAACGGCGAGCTTGGCCCCGTGTACGGCGCGCAATGGCGCTGCTGGCCGGGGAACGACGGCAAGCCCATTGACCAGATTGCCAGACTGATTGACGGCCTCAAGAATAATCCGTGGTCTCGGCGCCACATCGTCAGTGCCTGGAACGTGGCCCTGGTGGACGACATGGCCCTGCCGCCGTGCCATTCCCTCTTTCAGTTTTGTGTAATTCCCGCGCAGCCGGGAGAGGAAAGGAACGGCCTTTCCCTCCAGCTCTACCAGCGCAGCGCGGACCTCTTCCTGGGAGTTCCGTTCAACATTGCCTCCTATGCCCTGCTGCTGCTCATGACAGCCCAGGTGTGCGGCTATGAGGCCAGGGAATTCATCCATACCTTCGGGGACCTGCACCTGTACCGCAACCATCTGGACCAGGCACGGGAACAATTGTCCCGCATGCCGCGCCCGCTTCCGGTGATGAAGCTCAATCCGGATGTCAGGACCATTGATGGATTCCATTACGAGGATTTCGAACTTATCGGGTATGATCCCCTGCCGCATATCAAGGCCCCCATTTCCGTATAATTCCGCTCATCTCATTCCCTGATCATCATGTCACAGCCCGTCACTTACACAGGAGTGGTCGCCATGGCGTCCGACCGCGGCATCGGCTACCGGGGCGCGCTGCCCTGGCATCTGCCGGACGACCTCAAAACCTTCAAGCGCCTCACCACGGGGCATCCCGTTCTGATGGGACGCAAAACCTATGAAAGCATCGGCAGGCCGCTCCCCGGACGGCAGAACATTGTGCTGACCCGCGATCCGTTCTGGACGGCGGAAGGAGTGGACGTCATTCACTCCGTGGAGGAACTGGAGCGTCTGTCCCTGATGGACCCGGAAGTCATGGTCATCGGCGGTGCGGAAATCTTTTCCCTGATGATGCCGCTCATGTCCCGCATGTGGATTTCCCATGTCCGGGGGGAATACCCGGCGGATACGTGGCTACCGCCGTTTGAAGACCGTTTCCCGTCAGCAAATCTTCAGGAACAATTTGAAGGTTTTGATTTGTTTTTGCACGAATAGGGGATTCCGAATCCGTTGGCAATGAAATTTATTGACCATAAATGCTTTATTTTTATAAAGCATTGATAATGCTTGATCTTATTAAATTATGGCCTTTTTTCGATATTCTCCCTTGTTCATGACTGTCTTGGAATTATAAAGAGGGTGGACGACCGATCAAAAACGCGGATTCGGAATTCGTTACATTAACCGCGTATGAAAACTGTTCTGTCCCTGATAGTTGTTCTGTGCAGTACGGCATCCTTCTCCCTGGGAGCCTCCCTGTATTATTCCGGTTCCAATGATGGCTGGTGGGAAACGGCCGGGAATTGGAAAAGGGATTCTCCTGACGGCCCCGCTTCTGCATCAAAACCTGCTACGGGAGATACCATGTACATCGGCTCCGACGGAAATATCAACGTCAAGATAGGGAGCAACGGAGGCAGCAATACATTCTACGGCATGAATATCAATATCGCGGAGGGGAGTACCCTGACGGTGACGACCAACGATGCGAAATTCTGGGGGTCCACCTTCACCATAGGCTCCGCGGACGGTCTGATTTTCACAAACAATGTGTGGGGAGACTATAAAAACGGCGCTCCAGAGGTGGGCCGCCAGCCTCTTACGTTTAATCTGGGCCTGGAAGGTTCCGTAGTGTACCAGGCCAATTTCAACAATTCGTCAAGCGCCCACTTCAATTTGAACGGTTCCCTGAATATTCTGGGAGGAGGAGAATTCTCTATCCAGCGCAGGGATTTGATGACCTTCGGGACCAATGGAGATGCCTTGTCATTTGATTTTTCCAATTTTCAGGTGAGCTTTGAATCCGGGGAAGTTTCGACCCTTTATGACCAGTCTGCAGAGCTGACCGCCACCAGAGAGGACTTGGGCAAGTACAAGCTGGTTTATGACGCCGACGGCAAGAAGCTGTATGTGGAATACGTGACGGGCTCCCAGGCCGTTCCAGAACCTTCCGTTTCTCTGCTGGGTTTCGCGTGCGTGGGTGGATTGCTGATGAGGCGCCGCCGTCAATAACTCGGAACTATTCGGATAGTCTGTTCCGCGTGAATGGTTTAAATGCGGGAAGAGGCATTCATCTATCCGTGGAGCAGCCCCTGGCGAGTCCAGGCAAGTAAAAAAGGCGGGAAATCTCCCGCCTTTGGAATTGATGCGACAAAACGAATTGTCCGTCAGAACCGTCTGCGGCGCATCAACAGCGTGCCGAGTCCAAACAGCCCCATGACGGCGGTTGCGGGTTCCGGGACGGCCATGGCTACCAGTTGAACATTTCCATCATTGTATTGCAGGCCGAATTCGCCTTCCTTGAGGTTGCTTGCATCCTGGGCGTAAGTAAGCGTATTGCCGTCGGAATCCATTACATGTAATTGGGAACCGTCAAAGTTGGAAATGGAACCGTCTCCGAAGCCGACATGGAGCATGTCAATGGAAGCAGTCAGCCCGGCTAGAGTGTAACTGCCCTTCAGAATGGTTGTTTTATCCCCAAGCCATGCCGTTCCAATAGTAACCAGGCTGTTTCCGGTCATCTGTCCGAAGTCGAAAACTGTTCCGTCCGCAACACCCATGTCAAAATTGAAATTTACTTGAGTGTTGGTTCCGAGATGCATGGAAAATGCTCCATAATCTCCCCATTCGGTGGCATTCAAGGTGACGTAGTCCCCCAGATAGATACCTGATGTACAACTTTTCAGCTCGTTTTCGGCTGTAACGGTAATAGCTGTCTGGTTGCTGGTGAACGTCTGTTTTCCGTTTTCCACGGAAAAATCATACCCAATAAAGCCCGGATCCTGATTGATGGGCTTGTAACCGTCTCCAGATTGAAGGCTGGTCTGGGATGAATTTTTAAGGATTCCCCAGTTGTTTTCTGACCAATTTCCATTGTCGCCTCCATTCCAGACGTAAACCCAGTAATCGCTATAATTGAAGTCAGGCTGTAATACGGTAGACGCCTGGGAGGCGCAAACGGTCATCATGGTGATGAACAGCGATAAAGTCTTTTCCATAAAAAGTGGTGCTTCTCTGAACGGAAATAAATGTGTCGGATTTCATATCCGACAATGATTTTCTTTTGTTGTTATTCATTTTTTATCAGTGATTAATGGAAAATATAGATTATGTAAAAACACTTAAATACAAGTGAATTCCTTGTTTAAATTTTCAAAAACCATTATTTATCAAACATATCTATTGACAACGGATATGAAATTCGTATTTGTTTCTAACTTCAAAGGAAGCTGTTGATGGAATAGCCTTTTCCGACTACATTTATCGTGGAATAAAAGGAACCATTCAATTTTTCCGATGGAATGCATCAATGAGCTAAAGCAACATAGGACGGCTGGATAATTTTCAGGGCCGGCAGGTGATATTTTTGCGGTAATATTTAATCCTGCTGTTCTGCAGCATATTTAGAGCGACAGACAGATTCTTTCCCTATGCCGAAGCCCGGGATCCGAGTTTTTACAGCAGGAATGACCGATGCTGAATAAAGTTGAAATCTCAGGGAGGAAACCTTGGACGGAACCGTGGTCAGGAGGAGCAAAACGTGGAATTGAGGTGCAAAAAGGTGTGGCGGGCATGATCGGCCCCACAGGAGAGGGGCGGGGAAGGGAAACGGTGCATTTCCGTTTTTTTACTTTTTCGGACGGGAAAACGGAAGACTTCCGGAAAAAGCCGCTTCCCTCATTGACGTTTCCATTTCCTGATTGGCAGGACTTTATTTAAAATCGTCCTCGTTCGGAGAGAAAGGTTGCACCACCCAGTCAAATTCCAGTTCCCTGTCGCCTCCTCCTATGGAGACGTACTTCGTCTTGATCAAAGTTCCCGCATTCTCTTCCCTTTGTTGGGATGAAGGTTTTTCCCAGATAAAGGAGATTTCTTCCATCTTCTTTTCGCCGGATTCCAGGAAGATCGTGCGGGTCCGGATGATCGGCATGTACCAGGAAGCGGCATCCGTATAAGAACAGGCGGTTTCCCAGGCAACTCTCTTTTCTTTTTCCTGTTTTTCCGCCTTCCAGGTGATGCTCAGGGACGTTTTTCCGTGGCGGCCGTCTTCTGCGGCTCTTGTGTACTGAATGGAGGGAAAATCCTGCGTAACAATTATCGGATTAATCAGGAAGAATCCAATGGAGATGGAAGTGGTAGCGATCATATTTTCATGTGGGGGCGGGGAAAAACGGGACGCCGGGATTTCCGACGCCCCGCTGAAAAGGTTTTTTTATTTGCCGGATTTGCCCAGCTTGTAACCAGCATAGGTTTCCGTATTGTACAGGGGCTGTCCTTCCGGAACGGCATACCCGATTGCCTTGCGGATGGCGAGGAAGTCCGCCACGCCTTCCGGTCCCACCTGGTTCAGGGGGGCCTTGTGCAGTCCGGCCAGCAGGACCATGCGGCAGTAGGCATCCGCGTTTTCCATGAACCATTCCGCTTCCTCCACGTGGCGCCCTCCGGCGATGACGCCGTGGTTTTCCATGAATACGACGGTGGATTGTTTGGATACCTCCGCAACGGCCTGGGCCGTTTCCGGGGAGCCGGGCGTTCCGTAAGGGGCCAGCGGGATATGCCCCAGGAAAATGTCCGCTTCCGGATTGATGCCGGAGGGGGGAACCTGGCCGGCGAACAGGAAGGCGTTGCAGTGCGGTGGATGGGCGTGGATGCAGGAGTTGACACCCACGGATTTCATCATGGCAATGTGCGTCTTCACCTCGCTGGTAGAGGGGCGGATGCCCGCTTTTTGGCGTCCTTCCATGTCAACCAGGCAGATGTCCTCCACCTTCATGAATCCCTTGGAGCACAGAGTGGGGGAACACAGCACGAGGTTCTGCGCCACACGCACGGAGATGTTGCCGCCGTTTCCGTCCACATATTCGCGGTTCCACAGGCGGCGGCCCATGTCGCACATGCGTTCCTTGATCACCAGGATTTCAGGGGAATTGAAAAACGCGTCCACTTCCTCCTTCGTGACGGGATTGTACTTTTCCCACGGGAATACCTTGTCCGGGAGGGGCGGGGAGATTGACCAGTCTTCTGACATATTAGTTGCGTGTTAATGGTTGAGCTTTTCGTAGGCTGCCTTCTGGGGGCCGGGCAGGAATGTCCGGTACGTGATGCCGAAGGCGTCCCTGGCCTGCTCGGGCGTAGAGTACACTCCGGCTCCGGCAAAGGCAAACATGGATGCGCCCAGAACGGTGCTTTCCGAGACTTCCGAGACTTTCACCGGAATCTGGAGAATGTCCGCGCGCATCTGCGTCCAGATGTTGTTTCTGGCTCCGCCGCCTACCAGGATGAGGAAGCCGCTCTTGAAGCCGCCGACGGATTCCAGGCGGGCCAGGCGGGATTTCAGGCGCCAGGAGAGTGCTTCCATGGCAGCGCGGTAGATGTGGGCGCGCGTCCTGCCCAGCACCAGGCCGTTGATGGAGCCCTTGCTGTCTCCGGAGGCCAGGAAGTCCGGCACCATGGTGACTCCGTCGCAGCCGGGCGGGATCAATTCCGCCTCCGCATCCATGACGTCATATGTCTCTCCCCGGAAGCAGGTGGATTTCACCCATTCAATGATGCCGGAGCCGAGCCATTGCAGGCCGGGGTTGAGCAGTCCGGGCTCCGCGTCGAACTCCACCGTAGCTCCATCCGCATAATCTTCCGGAGTCAGGCGCGCCTGGGTGGAACGCACCATCAGGATTTCCCAGGTTCCGGAGGAAAGGACCGGCTGGTTCCTGTCCGCTCCGGAACCGAAGATGGCGAACTGGGTATCATGTCCCGCGGAGATGACGGGAACGCCCGCCAAGGCAGGAATTCCCATGTCCGCAGCTGCTTCCGGCGTGACAAGGCCGATGGTTTCCCCCGCATCAACCATGGGCGGGAAAAGATCGCGGCTCAGGCCGAGGTGGTCCAGGATAAACGTGGAAAAATCACCCGTTTCCATATCCGTAAGCTGGGACGTGCCGGCCATCGTGCGGTCCGTCGCCATGATGCCGGTGAGTTTGCAGGCCAGAATGTTGGAGATGAAGAGCCACGCATGGGCCTTTTCCAGCAGGTCCGGACGGTTTTCCTTGATCCAGATGAGCTTGTAAATGGTATTGAAGGCAAAGGCTCCCACACCGGAAATCCGGTTGAGCTCTTCCTGGGAAATATATTTGCCGATGTGCTTCATGACGTCCGCCGTGCGGGGGCATTTCCAGGAAATGACGGGATAAAGAAGGTTGCCTTCCGCATCCGTCAGCGCGCCGTCCACGCCGAAGGTGGTGATTGTCACCGCCTTCACCTGCTCGGCAGGCAGGCCCTGGAGCGCCTGGACGGCGCATTCGGAAAGCTGGTTGAAAATCCGGTCGGCGTTCCATACATGGAAATCCGGGTTTTCCTGGCCCGGCAGCGTGGCGTTGGGTTGTGAGGCCTTCCCCACAATAACGCCTTTTTCGTCCACAACCATCGCGCGCACATTCGTCGCGCCGCAGTCCAAACAGAGGGAGTACATAGAGAAATACTAAATATTGAAGATTAGATACTAAAGGGAAACTGTTCAGAGATTTTGCCCGGCAAGCGTTTTTGTCGTAGCGGTCAATAGCCGCATTAATTCCAGGCAATCCTGTTTTAAACTTTCAAATTGCTGGTCCGTCAGGCAGGAAGTTGCATGCAGAAGGCGGAGCCAATACCAAGTCTCCGAACATTCTTTTAGTGAAATGTGTACTTTGGAGAAGAAGTCTTTTTTGCTGACGGCATAGGAGGCTTCCGCAAGATTGGCCCCGATGCTTGTTCCGGAGCGTAGAATTTGCTGGATCAGTGCCTGTTCGCACCGTTGCTTGCGAAGATGGCGGCATAAGGAAACGATACGAATGGAAAAGGCAAAACTTTTTTCATGAGCGGCACTTTCGTTCATCTTTTAGTCTTTAATCATTCGTATTTAGTCTTTGATATTAACGCTGAACGTCATCAGGGGAAGAATTTCTTCCCCTGATGAAAAGGTCAGCCGCTAATATTTGCCGTACAGCGGGCCGTAGTTGGCGCAGGCGCGGAAGTCGGCGCCTTCCGGGTCCGCGGTGCCGTGGAGGCCCCAGGCGGAGGGACGGTAGATTTGGTCGTCCGGGATGTTGTGGGCGTATACGGGGATGCGCAGCATGGAGGCCAGCGTCAGGATATCCGCGCCGATGTGGCCGTACGTGAAAGCTCCGTGGTTGGCGCCCATATTGGCCATGACACTGTACACGTCCGTGAAGGCGCCCTTGCCGGTAAGGCGTGGGGCGAACCAGGTGGTGGGCCAGCCTGGATCGGTCCGTTCGTCCAGCGTCTTGTGCACCTTGTCGGGCAGGTCCACGGACCAGCCTTCCGCCACAATGAGGACGGGGCCCAGGCCCTTGACGATGTTCAGGCGCATCATGGTGACGGGCGCGCCGCCCTTGGTGACGTAGTGGACGGAGTAGCCGCCGCCGCGGAAGTATTCCCGGTTGGCCGGGCACCAGGTGGCCTGGCTCATCATCTTGTCCGCATCCTCCTGGGTGACGTCCCAGTGCTTCTTCATGACGGGGTTGCCGTCCTTGTCCGTGCAGGCCATGCAGCCGTCCAGCGCGGCGGAGCCGGAGTTGATGAGGTGGATGATGCCGTCCTTGGCTTTGCCTTCCAGCTTATAGCCAGTGACGCGCTTTACGGCTTCCGGGCTCCAGTAGGTGCGCACGTCCGCAAAGACGTTCGCTTGGCCGGTGAGCAGGTAGCCGAACAGGAGGCACGCTCCGTTCAGGGAGTCGTTTTCCGTGGCGAAGGGCATCGGCGCGCGCGGGCCGTTCCAGTCAAAGGTGGAGTTGAGCAGGGTTTCCGCGATGTCCCCGTTCGGGTAAAAGTCCGTCCAGTGGCGCTGGCCCTGGAAGCCGCCGGCAATGGCCTGGTAACCCAGGGATTCTTCTTCCCGGTCAATCTTTTTGAGTTTGGGGTTGCCCTGCATCATGTCGCGGAAGATCATGGCCATCAGCACGCTTTCCTTGAAGGTTTTGCGGCGGCCGTTCTCATCCAGCTTCAGGTCCGGGCGGTTCTTGTCTTCCGCAAACTTGAAGACGGAGTCCGCCCATTTCATGGCGATGTCGAATTCCTCCTGGTCGTAAATCTTCTGGTCCATGCGGCGGCGCACTTCCGTCATGTCCACGGCCTGTACGCGGATGCCCAGGTAATTTTCCCAGAAGGACTGGTCCACGATGGAGCCGGCGATGCCCATGGAACAACCGCCGATGGAAAGATAGCCCTTGCCGCGGAGTGTCGCCACAGCCAGACCGGCACGGGCGAAGCGGAGTATCTTTTCCGCCACGTCATCCGGAATGGAGGTGTCTCCCGCATCCTGCACGTCCTTGCCGTAAATGGAAAAGGCGGGGAACCCCTTTTGGTTCAGGCCCGCCAGGGCGGCGGCCAGGTAAACGGCGCCGGGTCGCTCCGTTCCGTTGAAGCCCCAGATGGCCTTGGGCGTGAAGGGGTCCATGTCGAAAGTTTCACTGCCGTAGCACCAGCAGGGCGTTACAGCCAGGGAGACCCCTACGTTGTTGGCCTTGAACTTGTCCGCACAGGCGGCGGCTTCCGCGGGGCCGCCGATGCAGGTGTCTGCGATCACGCATTTGACGGGATCGCCGGAGGCGTGGCGGACATTAGCTTCAATAAGGGCGGCGGCGGCCTTGGCCATGTTCATGGTCTGGTCTTCCAGAGATTCGCGGACGCCGAGGCGGCGCCCGTCGATCGTGGGACGGATTCCTATGGTGGGGAGTATTGTTTTCATATCTTGCGTATGTGATGTGCAGGGATTATGCCGGAATGGACTCTTCTTCATCCTCCTTCTTCAGATGGATGTTCCGGAAGAAGAAGCCGTAAATTAGTACCACGGCAAAGCAGATGATGGGAATAAAGAAAGATGACCGCACGGCTTTTTCCACGAAGTTTTCCTGGGCCGTCTGGAACTGCTTCATGTCCAGGGGATGGTAGATCAGATCGTTCAGGACGTCGGGCCGGGAGGCGGGGAGCGTGGTCAGGGCCGGAATCAGGGAAAACTGCTGGATCTGCTGTTCCCGACTGGCAGCGGCGGGCAGCCGGTTCAGGTTGTCCTTGAACAGGGAAAGTTCTGCGGGCGTGAGGCCGGAACAGCCGGGCAGCGTTTTGGCGGCTTCACTGAAGGCGGCTCCGGTCAGGGAAGGCAGGGACTGGAAGGTTTGCAGGTTCTTCTCGAACTTGGCGGCGGTTTTGGCCTGTTCCCCTCCTGCTGCGGCGTTTGCTTCCGACATTTTGTAGAGGGTGAGCATGGAGCCGGAGATGGATTTTCTGGAGTCAGCGGCTTCCACCTGGGCGATCAAGGGACGGTCGATGGATTCAAAATAGGCCACCTGGTTTTTCACCGTGGTATTGTCAATGCAGGCGCCCATGTACGGGGTGATGACTGCGCCGCCCAGAATGGCCATGATCAGGCCGGCCGCGCCCAGCTTGACTTCCGACCCCAGGCCGCGCAGCGCGATGCCGTAGATGGTCGGAAACATCAGGGACATGCAGCCGGAAATGGCAACCAGCGTCCAGACGGAGAATTCTTTGGGCAGGTACATGGTTCCCAGGCAGCAGAGAATGCCGGCGACGGCGAAGAGGGCCATCATGTTGGCCGGGTTGAATTTCTTCATCAGGGCCGTGGTGATGGCGCGGCAGGCGATAAAGAGGATGATGGAAAAGATGTAATAGTTGGAGGCGGCTGCTTCCTGCATGCCGGGGAAGACGGACATGATGTACTTGATTGTCCACGTCCAGACGGCGATTTGCACGCCCACATAGAAGAATTGGGCGACTACGCCGCAGGTATAGCGGGGAAGCCTGATGAGCTTCACGAGCTGGCAGCGGTAATCCGGCATGATGATCAGGAAGGCGATGGGGCCGATCATCATGATCAGGATCTGCTGCACCATGCTGAATTCAAAGCTGGAATAATACTGGAACAGGAAGGGAACCAGAATGAAGGCGATGCAGAGGCCCAGGCGGCCCAGTTTGGAGGAAAGCGGCCGCGTGTTTTCCTGCGTGGGTACGGTTGAGTCGTCGGACTTGTAGCGGCAGAAGAAGAACCAAATGACGGCCGCAATGGCGACGAGGCCAACGTAAGGCACGCATACCCAGAAAAGTTCGTCGCTCACGATGGCGTTGAGCTGTTCCGGGTCCATGGCCTTGCGGGTGTCCATGTCCGCATCGTTCAGGTGGGACAGAATGAAGTATTTTGCCAGGAAAATACCCGTCAGGGAGCCGATGGGGTTGAAAGCCTGGGCGAAGTTGAGGCGGCGTACGCTCGTTTCCTGTGACCCCATGGACAGCACGAAGGGGTTGCAGGTGGTTTCCAGGATGGAGAGGCCGCCCGCCAGTACGAAAATAGCCATTAGGTAAATGTCAAAGCTCTGGCCTATGGCGGCAGGAATATAGCAGAGGGCGCCTATCATGTAGAACCCCAGTCCAATCAGCACGCCCGCCTTGTAGGAAAATTCTTCCAGCAGGATGGAGGCGAAAATCGCCAGCACCGCATATGCCCCATAGAAGGAAATCTGCACCCCGGCTGACTCGGAGGCGTTGATCATGAAAATTTTGCTGAAAGCAGGGACCAGATTGTCCGTCATATTGTTCAACAACCCCCACAGGGCGAAGCAGGAGACCAGCATGAAAAATGGCAGCCGGTACTGCTTGGGTACGATCGGCACGGTAGAGGTACGATTTGTGTCCATATGCTTTTTCTAATCTCTCACACGAATATCGATGCGTCAATCTGGAAACAGGGAAGAAGTTGGGAATCCGATTTTTCTTCCATCCATATGAGCGCGTGCCTGAAAATATCCATATGCAGCTAACTATGAAAAAATAATCACGTTTTGAGCTGTTCCGTAGTGCGCATGCACGAGATACGCTTCCCTATCAAACGTGAAATTCAGGAATGGGTTCTTTCTACACCGCCATCACGGCAGGAAACAGATGCAGGAATGCCGGCGGAACAGGAACTACGATTTTCGGGAAAGTGGGGCCTGTCGCTAGAGGTATGTCCGGAACCTTGGAAACGGAAGAGGGAGAGCGAACAGAAATGGACAGGGAGAGTCTGCCGTGGATTTTGAATTTATTCATTTTGTTAGAAAAATATATCTATTTTTTAAATTAATTGTTGATTATTTCTGATTTTTTCATATCATAATAGGTGAAACATTGGAATTATCATCTATTTAAACAATTAAACAAAATAATGTTATGGGAAAATTAAGCGAAGCCAAAAACAAGGTGCAGGAAGAGAGGAAAGAAGTTCAGGAGCAACTGGATATCCTCATTTCTCTTGCAAAATCTCAAACGGAAATATTCCAGCAGCGAATCGAAGCCAGCTTGAAGGATGGAAAAATCAGCGACGATCTGACAGTACCTATCACGAAAGTCCTGGCCAAGCAATTGGAGTCCAGAGCCGTTTACAAGGAAGGCTCTGGTGACATTGTGACCAAGGTGACCGACGCCTTCAAACAGTTATTCAATGGGAATGGACAAATTGCGGATGCAGTGGGCTCCATCATTTCTACCGGGATTGACGCCATTCTGGGGGCAGGAGAGGGAACGGAGAAGATCGTGGAAACATACTATGTGGTCGTGGAATATCCCGCTTTAATACGGTACGATATCAGTTGCTGGGGCCGGAATATGAAGGCAACCGGTTATTTAACCTCCATCCTGACAAACGCCATATCATACACGGCCTACAAATCCGCTGTGGATGTCAGTAAAATGGACTTCAACACATTCCTGGCGGCCTATGCGGGCATTCTGAACAAGGCGTTTGGAGATAATCCCAAACAGATGAAGGAAATGATTGAGGAAGCAAAGGAAATATTCAACATGTTCAAGGACAATAAGATGAAAATCGATGGAGGGGATGATGTACAATATGTCAAGTCGATGCCATCCGTAGAGCATTACACGCGCCATGTAGAGGAGAAAAAAGCCGTGATTGGGGACTTCTGATCCGGAAACAGCATGATGTGCCATGAAGACTGAACTATCAATCAATGAACTGAGAAAGGGGGATGTCCTCCTTTTCTCCGTGCTGCAAGGGGACATAATCTCTTCCCTGATCGGGCTGCTGACAAATTCGGATGTAAGCCATGCCGCCCTTTATGCCGATGAGGAAAAACAGACCCTGCTCGAAGCCACCGGAGAACATCCTGTCCTGGAAAATCCGGCCCGGGAAAGGTTTGCCGGGCGTACCATCCATGTTTACAGAAACAGGGCTCTCCCTTCGCTGGATCCGGTTGTTGAAACAGGCAGGAAATACTTGCAGCAAAAACTCCCGTATGGCGGCATTTATTTGCTGGGGCTGCTTCTGGTTACCTCCAAATATTGCCGGTTCCGCTGGGACCGCGAGACGGCCGGGGCCGCAATATGCCTGCTGGCGTCTACCTATCAGGCATTGCGCTCTTTGCTGGAGGGCAGCCATCCTACGGCATTTTGTTCTCAATTTGTAGCGAAATGTTATGAAGAGGCCGGAGAGCCCTACCACTTGCACTACAAACAGCCGGTCATCCCTCTGGATGCTCGTGTCGGGGATGGGGATCGGTCTCTTCTGTCAGAAGCTCTGGAAGAAATGGAAGCCGGGAAACTGAACGTTGACGGTGCCGGCCCGGACGGGTATGAGGAGAATTTCATGATTCAGGAATTATCTGAAAACGTCTTTGATCCGGAGAAGCACGGGGCCGTCTTGCTTCAATCTGCCAGGGATGCCATGACTGACCAGTCGGAAAACGGCGGTTTTGTGTGTTCTTCATTCAAGGAGAAAATAGAGCTTATCCTATGGACAGGAAGGGTTGCCTATGTCTGGTACTGCCTCCTTACCCACAAGAAAGACTGGAAAAGCCTGTGGAGCCGGCAAGCCCAGAAAGAAGCCCTTCTCTGGCTCAATGAACATCGTTCCTCCTTCATTGCTCCTTCTGATTTCAAGAATACTGAGGAACTTTCCTGTGAAGGCTGCATTGCCGGGAACTGATCATTAAACGCCGTCCTGTTTGTTTGGAGAGCCGGACATACAGGGCGGAGTCTTTCTCCAGATCTTGAAGCTGCTCTTCTGCCTGTCCCATGCGGAAATTTATCCGGACGCATGCGGGAGAAGGCGGGGCTTCTGCTTGACTCTCGTTGGAGGGGTGTTTAAGCATGGACGCATGATTAAGTATGTTCCCGTCTTTGGCCTTTTTCTGATTGGTGGGCTGGTCTCCCATGCCGTGGAAAATTCTGTGGCCGTTCCTCCGTCTACCTCCGATACGCCGGAGGCGCCGCTTCCTTCCGGGGAATTGCTTTCCGACCATGTGGCGGAAGCCGAGTTCACGGGCATCATTCACAGAAAGTGCATGTTCAGGACTTCCCTGTGCCCGGACAAATGCGCCCATCCCAAGGACTTCGCCACCTTCCGGATCATCAAGTACCTGGATTACCGGAAGCCGGGCAAATATGGCGATGAGAAGCAAGAAAAGCTGATGGTTGACGTAAATCCGGATCACAAGCCCATTCTCCAGGATGCCTCCATCCTGAAGCAGATTGCCGCGTTCAAACCGGGTGACAAGGTTGTTCTGCACTGGTCCCATTATTATATGCACAAGGATTCCAGTTCCTTCCCGGAGCGGCCCGTGATTTCCATACACCCTCTTTCTCCGTCCGGCAGGGAGAAGAAAGAGTGACTTCTGGTCTTTTTGCAGAAAAGCGGGCCGGGCTGGACTTGAAAATGCGGGGTGTGCTAGGAACCACGCTGGTAATGGCACGATGGACGGATAAGAATGATGCGTCCATCGCGTAGTTACCGTTACACACCATATTTACACCATGCGTTTACCTTTGAACAACTTGACAGTACTCTCCCTGCTGTGCGCCCTGGGAATGTCCATGACTGCTGCCCTGGGTACGGAAAGCTTTGAACAAGCCAAACGTGGCACGTTCACCAGCCTGCAGACCAAATACGGTCCCCTGTCCTGTGCGGATGGAGTGGCGGAAATCGGGGGAACCGGAAAATCCGGAAATTCTTCATTACGGATGTTCGGCGGGAAAGATGCCGAACTCAAACTGGACTTGAAGGACATACCCTCCACGGAAGTGCGGCTTTCCGCCTGGGCGGAACGCTGGACGGGGCAGGCCCCTTTTGAATTTTCCATCACGGCGGTTGGCCCCCAGGGAGAAAAGGAAATCTATGACGGCAAAAATATCAGGACGGGCGGGTTTAAGACAAAGATTGAAACGCGCGTTCCTGCAGGCACCCGTTCCCTGGTTTTCAAGCTGACGGCTCCGGAAAACAAAGGATTGAAGCTGGACGACCTGTTCATTGTCCCTTCCATTCCCATGAAAGTGGACCCTCGCGTGGAAATGTCCGCCCCGGTGGCTCCCGTGATGAAGCGCATCCCGGACAATCCCGTTCTTTCCGTGAACGTGAAAACGGAAGGATGCCTGAATCCCGTTTCCCTGAATGCCGTTAATCTGGATTTCTCCGGCACGGACAGGCTGGCGGACATTGAATCCGTGACGGTGCTGCGCGGCGGGGAAAAACCGGAAATCCCTGAGGGAGCGGCTACATTCCCTGGAGACCCGGCCCAGGTTCTGGGTACGGTCCGTGTTTCCGGCGGCATGAAGCCCCGGATTTCCGTCAGGGGCCGCTTGGAACTGGAACCCGGCGACAACCACATGTGGGTGTGTGTCACGATGAAGGACGGAGCCTCCCTGGACGGCAAGGTGGTTGTGCGCCCTGCCAGCGTCGTGGCTGGCAACAAACTGATGAAAGTGGCGGATGCCATCCCTGTGGCGCAGCGAATTGGCGTGGCTGTGGTGAGGCCCGGGGATTTTAACTCCAAATTCTACCGCATTCCCGGCTTGGTACGGACGAAAAAAGGGACCCTCCTGGCGGTTTACGATATCCGCTATAACCATTCCGGCGACCTTCCGGCCAATATCGACGTAGGCGTGAGCCGTTCCACGGATGGGGGGCGCACCTGGTCCGATGTGAAAATTGCCGTGGACGATTCCAAAATAGACCCAGCCAGGAAAGACGCCAAGGGCGTGGGAGACCCCTCCATTCTGCTGGATGAAAAAAACGGCCGCGTGTGGGTGGCCGCCATCTGGAGCTACAGGCATTCCATCTGGGGCAGCAAGTCAGGGGACAATTCCCCGGAAACCTGCGGCCAGCTGGTACTCGCCAGCAGCGACGACGACGGCCTCACCTGGTCCAAGCCCGTCAACATTACGGAACAGACCAAAGACAAAGGATGGCGGATTCTGTTCAACGGACCCGGAAACGGCATCTGCATGAAGGACGGCACCCTCGTTTTTGCCGCCCAGTACTGGGATGGCAAGGGAGTGCCGTGGTCCACGATCGTTTATTCCCAAGACCAGGGCAAGACCTGGCACTGCGGTACGGGTGTCAGTCAGCAGACCACGGAAGCGCAGGTTATTGAACTGAAAGATGGCTCCGTCATGATCAATGCCCGCTGCAACTGGGGCGGTTCCCGCGTGGTGGGAGTGACGAAGGATCTGGGCAAGACTTGGGAAAAACATCCCACCAGCCGTACTGCCCAGCTCAGGGAGCCCGTCTGCCAGGGCAGCATCCTTGCCGTGGACGCCGTGCCCGGAGCGGGCAGACTGGTTCTGTTTTCCAATCCGAATACGACATCGGGCCGTTCCCATATGACGCTCAAGGCCTCTGCGGATGACGCTTCCTCCTGGCCGGAAGACAAATGGCTCCTGTACGACGAGCGCGGTTGCTGGGGGTACTCCTGCCTGGCGCCTGTGGATAAAAACCACATCGGCGTCCTGTATGAGGGCAGGGGCGCTTTAAACTTCCTGAAGATTCCTTACAAGGAAGCCCTCAATCCTCCGGCCGGGCGCTGAGCTTTTTCCGGCAGAACCCCGGTTTGGTGGAATTCGAGCCGCTTCGCTTCCTATGCGGGGCGGCTTTTTCTTTTCCCGCTGGTCAGGACAGGAAGGAAGCCAGAGCCTCCTTCAGCATGTTCCGGGCGCGGAACAGAAGGCTTTTAGTAGCCGGAACGGTCATTTCCAGCGTTTTGGCTATCTCCTCGTAAGGCATGTTCTCAAAGCGGCGGAGCTGGACGGCCAGGCGCGCCTTTTCCGGCAGGGCTGCAATGGCGTCATCCACGGCTTGCTGAAGCTCCGTTTGCTGTAGCGCGGCGTCCGGGGATTGGGAGCCTTCCAGAAACAGAATAGCACCTCCTTCCTCCTCAATGGCATCCGCAGATGTGGTGGGCTTGCGCTTCTGGCGGCGGACTTCATTGAATACCAGATTACGGAGAATCGTGAACATCCAGGTGGTGAAACGGGCGGAAGGTTCGTAATTCTTCGCTCCGCGCCATACGCGGATGAATACCTGCTGGGCAATGTCTTCCACTTCCGGACCGTTGTTCAGCATGCGGGCCACCGTGGCGTACACGGAATGCTGGTGTTTGCGGATCAGCATTTCCATGGCGGAGGCGTCCCCGTCCCTGACCCTCAGCATCAGCAGGGCGTCTTCGTCCGGTACGGCGGATGGCATGTCTCGTGCTTCGTCCATGAAAAGTCCCTTGTATAAACACTGCACCCGGGGGAAAGTTGCGTCCGGAAGGGCGAATGGCCCGGAAAATATATTTATCCCATTCTTCCGGAATGACGAGATGAAAACGGGTCTGTTCCCTCTTTTCGAAGGATTCCGTCCGGAGGATGGAAAGGAATGGATTTCCTGGTAATCCAGGATCCCATATCGGAAATGCCGGGAAAAATCTTCCGGCATTTTCCTGTCCTGTTGGCCGGAATGAAAACGCTTGGATGCGGGGAATGTCCGTGCTACTCTCCTTCCAAGTTCGGCAGGGGTGCCACAGACAAAGGCTGAGATTGCGGCAGCATGCTGTTTCCGCAGGACCCTTCAAACCTGATGCGGGTAATTCCGCCGCAGGGAGTTCGATCAAGCGGGCCGTAACCCGTTTTTTGCGGATGTTCCGTTCGTCGGCGTATCCCTTGCCGGTACTTAACAGCATCCATGCCATGAACGATACCGCCAAATTGTCTTATCCCGGGTCCCGCCGCATTTATATTCCGGGCCGCCTTCATCGGGACGTACAGGTTCCCATGAGGGAAGTCATCCTGAGCGATACCCTGCTGCCGGACGGCACCGTCCATTCCAATGATCCCGTACGCATTTACGACTGTTCCGGCCCGTGGGGGGACGAAGCCTATGCAGGCTCTGCGGAGCAGGGGCTGCCGGCCCTGCGAGCCGCATGGATACGCTCCCGCGGCGATGTAAAGGAAGTGATTACGGAGAATGGCCCCTGCCTCCAGGCTGCCGGGGAAGGCCCCGTGACCCAGCGGCACTATGCCCGGCGCGGAATGATTACGCCGGAAATGGAGTTTGTAGCCATCCGTGAAAATCTGGGCCGCGAACAAGTATTCAAGGCTGTTTACGACCGTTACCCGAATGAAAAGAGCCGTCCGGACGAGGCCGGAGAAATCCTGGACGCACTGACGGTGATGCCGCGCCCGTCCGAGCTGGAAGCCGCAGAAGGATTCGGGCCGTCAAGCATGGTGGCGCGCGACCGTCTGGACCATCAGCACGCGCCGGAGCGCAGGAGCGGTTGCCGCATGCCCGCGTATTTCACGGCCAAATTCGTCAGGGATGAAATCGCCGCAGGCCGCGCCCTCATTCCCGCCAACATCAACCACCCGGAATGCGAGCCCATGGCCATAGGCCGTAATTTCCTGGTGAAAATCAACGCCAACATCGGCAATTCCGCCCTGGGGTCCAGCATTGAGGAGGAGGTGGAAAAACTGCGCTGGGCCATCCACTGGGGGGCGGACACCGTGATGGACCTTTCCACCGGAAAGAACATTCACGCCACCCGTGAATGGATTCTGAGGAACTCCCCCGTGCCCATCGGGACCGTGCCCATCTACCAGGCGCTGGAAAAGGTGGGCGGCAAGGTGGAGGACCTGAGCTGGGAAATTTTCCGGGACACTCTCATTGAACAGGCCCGCCAGGGTGTGGACTACGTGACCGTGCATGCCGCCCTGCTGCTCAGGTTTGTGAATCATACGGCCCGGCGCATGACGGGCATCGTCTCCCGCGGCGGTTCCATCATGGCCCAGTGGAGCATGAGCCATGAACAGGAAAACTTTCTTTACACCCATTGGGATGAAATTTGCTCCATTCTGGCGTCGTATGACATCGCCGTCTCCATCGGTGACGGGCTGCGCCCCGGTTCCGTGGCGGACGCCAATGACTTCGCCCAGCTTGCGGAATTGGAAATCCAGGGAGATCTGACCATGCGCGCCTGGCGTGCCGGCGTTCAGGTGATGAACGAGGGCCCGGGCCACGTGCCCATGCACCTCATTGCGGAAAACATGAACAAGCAGCTTGAATGGTGCATGGAAGCTCCCTTCTACACGCTTGGACCGCTGGTGACGGACATTGCTCCGGGCTACGACCACATTACCGGGGCCATCGGCGGGGCGATCATCGGGCAGCGCGGCTGCGCCATGCTTTGCTACGTCACCCGCAAGGAACACCTGGGCCTGCCGGACAGGGAGGACGTGCGGGAAGGTGTGGTTACCTACAAGCTGGCGGCCCATGCGGCTGACCTGGCAAAGGGCCACCCCTCCGCCCAATGGCGGGACAACGCCCTGGCCCAGGCCAGGTTTGAATTCCGGTGGGAGGATCAGTTCAACCTGTCCCTGGACCCGCAGAAGGCCCGTTCCTACCATGATCTGACGCTCCCCCACGCCAATGCCAAGAAAGCCCATTTCTGCTCCATGTGCGGCCCGGATTTCTGCGCCATGCGCTTGAGCCAGGACATCCGCCGCCGTTCCACGGGAAAATAATCCTCCATCCATCCCCGGAAGCCGGGTGGAGGCTTCCGGGGATGGTGGGGTCTTCCGGGTGCGGAAGTGTTAAAAATGGGATGACACCGCATCAATTTGTGTTATTGTGCCCTGTAAGATGAATACCTTTTTTCATATAGCAGGGACGGCTTCCCTTTCTCTGGCCGTAGCTTCCGCCACCCTCGCCGCTCCGGTCTGGGAGATTGATTTCAACAAGGGACTGGAGACGGCCAGGGACGGAAACCGCACCGTGATGGTGGAATTCACCGGCTCCGATTGGTGCCCGCCCTGCAAATACCTGCGCAGTACCATTCTGGACTCTCCGGAATTTGCAAACTATGCGGAAAAAAACAAGCTGGTGCTTGTGGAACTGGACTTTCCGCGTACGCCGGGGAAAATCTCTAAGGAACTCATGAAGGAACGAGAGGGTATCATGCGGCGGTACGGCGTTACCGGTTTTCCCACCGTGATGCTGATGGACGGAACCGGAGCTCCCTATGCCCGGATCGTGGGGCCCACGAAAACGGCGCCGGAATATCTGGAAAAGCTGACAAAGGCCCAGGATCTGAAAAATTCGCTGAACGGGGAAATTGCCGCTGCCCGGAAGCTCTCCGGCAGCGAACGGGCAGCCGCCCTGGCGAAGGCTCTGGAAAAAGTGCCCGCGGAATTGCAGGGATACCACAAGGAATTGATCGCGGAAATCATGGCGTCTGATCCGGAAGACCGGTTCGGATTCGGAAAGAAGGAGAAGGAAGCGCGCCTGATGGCGCAGCAAAGTGAGATGCTTGAGCAATTTTATCTCTCTCAGAGGGGGAAGATAAGAGGTGAGGAGCTCCGGAAGAGCCGCGAAGAAGCTGAAAAAATACTGTCGTCTCCCGATCTCCTGCCACCAATCCGTTTGAAACTGAATAAATTCATCAGTGACAGCTATGCCTTGGAACGCAACTATCCTAAATCCCTTGAATACCTGAAAAGCGCACGCGATTCCGATCCCGGCTCCAAGGAATCCGCCAGGTTGCAGCCCTGGATAGAAAATATGGAAAAAATCATAGCCGGCGAAAAATAAGGGGCCTGCATTCCTTATTCTTGCTATTTTCCCGTTCATGCGGCTGAATATGGTTTCCTGCCCTCCCCAGGGAAGGCAGGGTGATTTTTCCGTACAATATTTAGACAAAAGAAAGACGGCATTCCGCTATGATGATAGAAAGACCGCAAGACGAGGAAATGAATATGTCCGCACAGGCCAGGGAACAGGAAATGAATGAGGATGCCGACCATCTGCTGAGTTGGGATGAATGGCTGCGCCGCCATGTATCCCAGCTTCTCCTGTTCGCACGCCAGCAATCCCGTTCCCCGGAGGATGCGGAGGACATCCTTCAGGATGCCCTGATCCGCCTGGCGCGCAAGGAAGCCGCAGGGGAATTCGTGGGCGGCCAGGAGGCGTGGCTCTCCTATGTCTTTGCCTCCATCCGCCGCCTGGCCGTGGACTATGGACGCAAGGCGGACCGCCGCCAGAGGCGCGAGGACGAAGCGTGCAGCGCCGATCCGGCGCAGGATGCGTGTGCGGACCCCTGGTTTTCCAGCTCTGCTGCGGATGATGAGCTCAAGCAATTCATGGAGATGCAGCTCAAAAAGCTCCCTTCCAAATTTTCCGAAGTCATTGTGCTGAAAATATGGGGTGAACAGACCTTTCTGCAGATAGCGGAGACGCTGGAAATATCCCAGAACACGGTGGCAAGCCGCTACCGCTACGGCATTGACATGCTCCGGAAAGCGCTGAGAAACAGAAAAGAAGAAATCTAAATATACCTGCTCCACTCTTATGAAACATGAATCAGCATCATCCTCAGAGGAAGACGTCGGCGGTACCGCCACTATCCAGCCTCTCCCCGTATCCGATGAACTCATTGCCCGCCTGGCCGGCAGGTGTGAGGAAATATTCCCCCTGAATGACCGCGTCCGGCATGAAATCTCCGATGAAGAAATTCATGAAATGGAATCCCTGTTGAAACGTTTGCAGCCGGCGCCTGCAAAAATTCTGTTTCGGGAACAATGCTGCTCCCTGATGTGCGCTGAATCCGAGCGTGAAATGGAAGACCGCCTGAAAAAATTCTCCGCCTCCTCCATGCTGGAATTCTCCGTCTGCAAAATGGCTTACGCCATGGATGCCGAGGGGGAGGTAAAACAGGAAAAAACCGTTTCCGGCCGCATGTGGAGGAAGCTGGCCTATATCTCCGGAATCTCCGTGGCAGCGGCTGTTGGGGCCGTGCTGCTCATTCAGAATACCTTTGACGCCCGTAGTGAAGGGGCAGAGGCCATTGCGGAAAAATCGGAAAGCGTCCCCCTTCCGGAAGAGTACCAGGAATCTTATCGTAAACCCACCATTTTTGAACTGCAGGGGGGAGATGAGCGGGTGCCGGTCGTGGCCCCGGCAAATAGCAGGAAAATCATTCCTGAAAGGGAATATTGAGTAACTCTTCAATGGGCCGTTCAGTAGCGCCAGCCCCGGATTTCGATGATCCGGGGCCTCTTTTTTGCCGTGGATTGAAAAAAATATGCAAATTTTTGAACATGCAGTGTCCGGACATTGTATATTATCTCACATGAATATGAAAACCTGTACCTTTCTGACATTGGGGCTGTTGATAAGTACGGGTTCCGGTTTCTCTATTGACCGGCCCGCTGGAAATACTGCCGCTCTTCAGCCTCCCTCTCTTACTCCTTATCCTTCCCGGCCTGCGCCTCTGCCTGCGTCCCGGCCCGTGAGGCTGGGCATTGTGCCCGGCACGGTTCCGCAGGCGCTTGTGGCCCAGCTGGAGCTCAGCGGATTCCCCGGCGTGCTGGTGACCAAGGTTATTCCGGACAGTCCGGCGGCCAAGGCTGGCTTGCAGGAAAACGACGTCGTTGTCAAGCTGGGGGACATGTCCCTGTCCGGCCCCCGTTCCGTGACGGAAGCTTTGGCGGACAAGGCGCCGGGAGACAAAATAACTGCAGTGCTTTACCGCAAGGGCAAAAGAGAAACGGCAGACCTGACTCTGGATGCCGGAACGCTTTCCGCCGAGGAAATTCTTGCGGCCCAGGGTGATCCCCGTTCGCATCCCCGTACGTCTCCCGGCGGATTTTCCCCCCGTCCCGCCCTGCCTCAGGGGCTGCTCGGGACGCAGCCGGATGCCTTTGACCGGATGCAGCAGATCATGGATGAATTCCTGAAAAATTCCGTGATGGATGATCCCGGAATGGATGACGTCTTTAGCAGGATGAACCTGACTCCTGGGTCGGCCCAGGTGCTCAGAAGCCTTCAAAATCTGCAGAAGATGCCCATGCCCTCCATGGGGAACCTTCCGGGGGGCGTCTCTGGCTCTTCATCCGTCCGCATGACGGACAACAACGGCACGATTATTATTTCCTCCAACTCTCAGACCGGGACCTCCGTCCATGTAACGGACCCCTCCGGAAAGGTACTTTATTCCGGCCCCTACAACACCCAGCAGGAAAAGGACGCCGTGCCTGAAGCTGTTCGGGAGCGGTTGAAAAACATAGAAACCAACTTCTGCTTTTAAGATTTCTGCTGAATATTCGTGATCATGTTAAGGATGGCTGCTCCGTTTACCGGGGCAGCCATTTTCATTGCCGGGAAAACCGTGAAAAGCCCGTCAGCGGATGCCAGTCAATTTCCTGTATGTTTCCAGTGCGAAGGAATCCGTCATGCCGGAAATGTAATCCAGCATATGGATCAGGCGTTTTTCCCGTGACTCTTCATCCGCAGGCAAAAGGGTTCCCTGCAAAAGGATGGCTACCTTTCTGGCTTGTCCGGAACCGGGGTTGTCCACCCATTCCATGAAAAAGTCGATCAATTCTCCCAGCACCTTGTAGCCCATGGCCTCCACCTGAATGACGTCCTGCGTCTGGTAAACGTCGCGTATGGCATCCTTGTAAAGACGGTCCAGAGGTCCGGCCAGTTCGGAAACGTCAATGAGGGACTTTTCCATGCTCCCGTCCAGAAGGCGGTCTTCATAGGCCTTGAAGCCCTCTACTACGGCGCGGATACTTCTGCCGATCGCCAGCGCCCGCATGTAATGTACGCAGGAATCCTCCTCCCTCCGTACTGCCAGATCTTCGGCATACTCCCTTTGAGAGGGAGTCAGGAAGGGATGGAACAATTCCATGACGTGGTCGAACCTCAGGATTCTTGAGAAAAAGCCGTCTTCAATATCCGCAATGCGGTAGCAGATATCGTCCGCGGCTTCCATCAGGAAAGCCAGGGGATGGCGGCACCAGCAAAGGTCGTTTCCTTCCGCCTCCGTCCGGGGTATCAGGCCCAGGCTGCCCGCCACAAATGCGGCGGCTTCCATTTCCTGGCTGCCTATGCCGAACTTTTTGCATTCCAGACTGTTGGCGGGAGTAAGCATCTTCTGTTTGGCTTTAAGGGAATAGGACTGTGTACAGGGATACTTCATGAAAGCGCCCAGCACGGCAGCCGTCAGCTTCAGGCCCTTGCCCTCCATGGGGTCTCCGGTGCGGGTCAGGATGCGGAAGCCCTGTGCGTTCCCTTCAAACGGGCGCGATAATCCATGCCGGAACAGGGCCGTCTCAATGGCATCCTCCCCCGAATGGCCGAACGGAGGATTCCCGATATCGTGCGCCAGACAGGCGGTGGAAACGATGGTAGCCAGGTCGGAAGGAATGATATGGGCCGGCAGCGAGTCTTTTCCGGAGAGCCATTCTCCCACCAGCATGCCCAGGGAAGAGCCGACGTGGGCCACCTCCAGGCTGTGGGTAAGGCGGGTGCGCACATAATCGTTGCGCCCCAGAGGAAACACCTGCGTCTTATCCTGAAGGCGGCGGAAAGCGCTGGAAAACAGGATGCGCCCGTAATCCCGGTCATAATTGCTGCGGTGCTTTTGCGGAGCCGCCGTACTCTGGTGGCTTGATCCCCAGCGGGCGTCTGACAGAAGCTGTTCCCAATTCATCTTTTGCGGCACGTTGCCGATGATAAGGGCGTCCGGTGCGGACACAAGCAAAAACGGGAGGGCAAAGGCGTCAATAAGTCAGCATCAGGCCTACACCCCAGTGCAGGTTATTGTCGTAATTGGTGGAAATGCTCACATGAGGCGTCAGGATGTAATGCAGTCCAACGGAATAATCCCGGTCCGTATTCAGGGAAAAGCTCAGGCGCAGGCGCGATGTCAGCGGAATATCGTCCCGTTCAAGCTGGAGACGCACCTTCCCGTCGGTATCAATGCGGGCGTCCGCCACCAGCAGCAGAGGCAGCGTGTACCGTGTTCCCAGGGTGCCGTCCAGTTCACGGTCCTTCCTGGTGGTCTGGCGGAACATGTTGCGTTCCCCGGCCTCGCCCTTCCTGTATGTCCAATCCATGCCGATGTAGGGATAAAGCCACTGCTTTTCTCCGATGTACCTGCCCAGGCGCGCTTCAGCTTCATACCCGCGGGTATCCTTGTATCCTGTCTGCCACTCTCCCTGGATGCTCCAGCGCGTGCCGCCGAACTCCAGATCCCCTATATTCCCGTTGGAGGCAAAATCATTATTTACGGTCAGGTACCATTTACGGTCCATTGCGTAAACGTGCTGGAGCGCCTGGCGGGGATGGGGAAGCTGGGGATTGGGCGGCGAATCCTCATACGTGAAAATCCGGCCCATGCCGCTCATCATGTGGTACAGGATGTGGCAGTGGAAAAACCAGTTGCCCCGCGTCTTCTCCGCGGCATTGAACTCAATCACCTGCGTGGCCATGGGCTGGATGTCCACCGTGAACTTCAGCGGGGAAAAATCCCCCTGCTTGTTGACCAGGCGGAAAAAATGCCCGTGCAGGTGCATGGGGTGCCTCATCATCGTATTATTGGTCAGGATGATGCGGACATTCTGACCCTCCCGGATCATGATCCGGTCCGTTTCCGACAGTGTCCTGCCGTTGATGCTCCAGACGTAGCGGTTCATATTTCCGCTCAGTTGAAAATGCAGTTCCTTCACGGGAACGCCGGAGGGGAGGTTCGTTTTTGCGAGGGACCTCAGCATATCGTACGTCAGCGTAACCTCTCCTTCGTCTTCCTGCATGTCCTCCGCATGATGCTTTCCATGGGAACTGCCGGAAGACATGGACATCATGTGCATGCCACCCGCACGGGGAGAATCCATACCTCCGGACATGTTATGATTCATGTGCTTCATGCCGGGCATGGAGCCGGAGCTCATGGTCATCATCTTCATGCTCCCGCCCATGGTCATCATGCCGTTCATCCTCTTCATGTTCTTGAAATAATTCAGCTTGGGAAAGGGACGCAGGGGCTGCTTCTCCCCATGCCCCAGCCACAGTGAGGAAGACCCGGTGGTATCCTCCGCCGTCGCCTGGAACTCGAAAGCCCTTCCTGTTTCCGGCACGGTCAGGATCACATCGTAGGTTTCTGAAACGGCAATAATCATCCGGTCAACGTCCACGGGGACCACGTCCTTGCCGTCGCTGGCCACGACGCGGATCTTCCCGCCGGAATACCGGAGCCAGAAATAAGTGGAGGACGCCCCGTTCACGATGCGCAGCCGCACGCGGTCCCCGGCCTTCAAACGGGGCAGGGAAGCATGCGGGCTCCCGTTGAGCAGGAAGCGTTCGTAATACACGTCGCTGACGTCCATCGGGTTCATGCGTTTCCATTCGCTGGTCAGCTTGGTGCCCACATAGCCGGCCCGGAGCGCCTCCCAGTAGCTCTGCACGCTCCCCTTCCGGATGGAAAACCAGTCGGACCCCGTATGGAGTTTTCTATTCACCTCGTTCGGATTCTCATTGGTCCAGTCGCTTAAAACCAGGGTGTATTCCGGCAGGGTGTCCTCCGCTCTGCGCGCCGGATCGTTCCTGCGCTTGTGGACGACGAAGGCTCCGTACAGTCCGCTCTGCTCCTGAAGACCGCTGTGGGAATGGTACCAGTACGTGCCGTTCTGGATAATGGGAAAAGTATAAGTATGGGTGGTATGGGGCTTCACGGGTGCGGAAGTCAGGTAGGGCACGCCGTCCTGGTCATTGGGCACCAGAAGGCCGTGCCAGTGGAAGGACGTCTCCGTATCCATCATGTTGTGCACCCGGATCACTGCCGTGTCCCCCTCCGTAAAATGCAGCACGGGACCGGGAATGCTGCCGTTGATGCTCATGGCGGGACGCGCCGTTCCCGTGAAATTGACGGGGGTATTCCGCACATACAGGTCGTACTCCACCGTCTCTGCCTGGGCCGGGGAATGGAAGACGTACCCGTAAAGGCAAAGGAGGAGGAATAAATAATGCACAATCCTGAACATGAAAAAATGGGGCTGGCAGGAAAGACCGTGCCGCCTCCTTCCCGGTTCAAAATGAAAATGTACGGATGCGTCATATTCTGGAATAAAAAACAACGCCCGGGGTAAAACTCAATTTATCCAAACGGGGAAATGTTCCGGACTGCTTCCTTGTAATTGGCAGGAAAAGAAAAGGGGACAGTTGATTGAACAATAAAAAGCGGGGGCTTGTCCGTAAGGAACAGACGCATCAAACTCCATGATTCCCATGAAAGCCTTCATCATTTCAACCTGCATCTCTCTGTCAGCCATGTGCGCCTCCTTTTCTCAAGAAGCCCGTTCGGAATCCGGAATTGAACCCGTTGCTTCATTCAAGGGAGCCCAGGTAACCGGAGTCACGGTCACGGACAAGGGCAGAATCTTCGTCAACTTTCCCCGCTGGCATGAAACAATACCCTGCTCCGTGGCGGAGGTGGACCGGCAGGGAAACTTCAAACCCTATCCGGACGAGAAAACCAACCGGTGGGAAAAGGGAAAAACACAAGATGGAGACGCGTTCGTATGCGTGCAGTCCGTCGTTGCCGACGGAAACCGGCTTTACATCATTGATACGAAAAACCCGATGATAGGAACCACGGTGGCGACACCCACCTTGTACGTCTACGACCTCAACACCAACAAGCTGATCAGGAAATACCCACTCTCGGAATCGACCAAACCCAAGTCCTATGTCAACGACCTGCGCGTGGACCGGGAGCACGGCAAAATCTACTTTACGGACTCGAACGAACCCGGACTGATCGTGCTGGACATCAAGAGCGGAGAAAACTACCGCATGCTGGACAACCACTCCTACACGACCGCGGAGCAGGACCACATCACCGTCAACGGCAGGCGGCACGACGGGAAAGTCCATTCCGACGGCATAGCTCTGGATAAAAAGAACGGTATCCTCTATTTCCATGCCTTGACGGGCAGGACCCTGTACGGAATACCGGTGCGCCAGTTGATAGACCGCCGGATAGACGAGAAAAAAATCACCAAAATGAAAACGCCTTCGCCCGACGGCATGATCATGGACAGCCGGGGCAACCTCTATATGGGTGATCTGGAAAACAACAGCATCGTGTACCTCACTCCGGACCGCAAAAGCATCCGGACACTTGCCTCCGGAAAGGAAATCAGCTGGCCGGACACATTCAGCATCCATGACGGATACCTCTACTTCACCAACTCCCGCATCCAGGAAGCCCAGGGCGACATTTCCGACATGGTATTTACCCTGGAAAAGGTCAAACTGCCGGAATAAAGGATCCGCCGGAGTTCCAACGTCAGAAGTACTTCCGTTGGCAATGGCGCCTCCATTTCCTTCGTGATTGCGGTTGTTGATAAACTGAACGTTGTCCAGGCGGACAAGTGCGCCCTGTGACGAAATAGTCTCCGCTGTCCGGCTGGACATGAAGAACCTTCAGCCGGAAATCCGGGAATGGACGGCGGAACGCCGGGATATGGATTTCAACCGTCATATCAACAATGCCGCCTATCTGGTTTGGGCGCTGGAATCCCTGCCGGAAGCCTGGCAGGCGGAACGCGCCCTGACTGGCATTCACCTGCACTTCAGGAAGGAAAGCCATGCCGGGGAACAGATGAAGTCCCTATTGTTCCGCCAGGAGAATCTTACCTGCCACCATATCATGCAGGGGGATGAACTGCGGGCGGAAGCGGTGCTGGAATGGACCTGATGGACAGAATGATGAAGAAAAAACTCTACCTGTCCATCAAGTACGCCAGCTCCATTAAAGTCATTTAGCCACTCAACAACAAGGCCGCCCCGGTTCACCCCGGGCGGCCTTGTTGTTTTTGCAGCAGAAACGGTGTTTCCACCATTTCCCCTGATCTGTCCTGACTTTTTTTAGAAGTCGTAGCGGTAGCCGATGCTTCCGTTTACCGAGCTGGCTCCGTTGCGGATGTCCGCGTTGCCGTTGACAAAGACCGTCCCCTGCGTCCCCACCGGCACGCTCAGGCCCGCTCCTATCTGCAACGCCGTCCGACCTACCTTGGCTCCACGCACTTGCTGCGTGTAGCCGGGGTTGGCAAGGAAGCCCACCGACGTTTCTCCCCGGTCGTCTCCCAGGTCCTGCGCCGCGTTGATACGCAGTTCCGCCAGCGCTTCCCTCCCGAAGATGTTGCTGCCTACAAGACCCATC
>ERZ827520.505-NODE-505-length-61601-cov-4.778930_pt1 | contig 61601 bp, 55 predicted proteins | sample MGYA00519581_ERZ827520 | MGnify/ENA primary metagenome ERZ827520 (study PRJEB31778, sample SAMEA3449339) | human gut metagenome | biome: human gut; feature: human-associated habitat; material: faeces | place: United Kingdom | collected 2010/2012 ... | reverse complement strand
CACCCCGGCGATATAGGCGGCCGCCATGACCGCCGCGTTGAAGCCGCCGTTTTTCGGCGGCGGGGTCACCATCACGATTTCCTTTACCCCGGCGATTTTTGCGGGGATGGCGTTCATAAGGACAGAAGACGGATACGCCGCTGTGCCGCCCGGTACATAAATTCCAACCCGGGCAAGCCCGCGGATACGCTGCCCCATCACCACACCGTTTTCCTGGGTGGTCAGCCAGCTCTGCTGAACTTGGCGGCGATGGAAATCCCGAATATTCTCCGCCGCGCGCTCCAGCGCCGCGTACACATCGGGATCGCAGCTTTCCGCCAGCCGACGAAGCTCCTCCCGGCCGATCGGCGCAAGCAGCGGCTCGGTTCCATCAAAGCGCCGGGTATATTCGGTCACTGCCTCGTCGCCGCGGTTTCGCACGTCGCTGAGGATGGCCTCCACCGACTCGGTCACCCGGCGGTCGGTCTCCTGGCTGCGGGCGGATAGCTGGCCGAGCAGAAGATATTCCTGTTTGCCATTGGCTTCTACAATCGGGATCATCGGTTGTTCATTCCTTTCCGGCAAGGGTTCGTTCCATTTTATCAATCAGCTGTTCCAGCTCCGTCTTGCGAAGCTTCATACAGGCCATGTTCACGATCAGGCGGGCGGAAATCGGCATCACATCCTCCACGACCGCCAAGCCGTTCTCTTTCAGGGTAGAGCCGGTTTCCACGATGTCCACGATCCCGTCGGACAGCCCAAGCAGCGGCGCGAGCTCCACCGAACCCTCAATCTTGATGATCCGCACATCCATCCCTTTTCGGCCGAAGTAGGCGCGGGAAACGTTCGGATATTTGGAGGCGACGGTCCTTGCGGCGTATCCGCCGAAAAAATCGCTCCCCTTCGGCGCGGCAAGGGCAAAACGGCAGCGGCCGAAGCCAAGGTCCAGCACTTCATAAAAGCTGCCGCCGTATTCGGCGATGGTGTCCTTCCCGACCACGCCGAGGTCACAAACGCCGTGCTCGACATAGGTGATGACGTCCGCCGCCTTGGCAAGGACGACCTCCACCTTTCCTCCCTCTGGCAGAGGAACCGGCAGGATCAGCCGTCTTCCCTTGTCCTTTACCGCCGTGGTGTCCAGTCCCATCCGGTCAAACAACGCCACGGTGTCCTTTTCCAGCCGCCCTTTGGTCAGGGCGATGCGTATCGGCTTCATAAGAAACTCCATTCTTTCGCAGAATCTTGGACGTGTTGCCAAACGCTGCGCTTCTAGATTTCGTATACCTCAATTTCCCGGCCGACCGAGAACACCTGGGCGATGCAGCGGCCGGCTGCGTATTCCTGCGCTTCCTCCAGCGTTTCAAATGCGCTGTATTCGCACAGGATTCCTTCGCCGCACAGCTCGCCGACCTTCTTCAGGGCGGCGGTTTCATAGCCCTTCTGTGCGTGGACAAGGATTTCCGGCGGCATCGGCGGGTCCACTTCACCGCCGGACAGCATCACTTTGGTGAGGGAATCCACGTTGACGCCGAAGCCGGTTGCCGGCAGGTCGGCGCCAAACCGGCTGAGCAGCGCGTCATACCTTCCCCCGGAAATCACTGTGTCGCCGCTCCCCTCGATGTAGCCACGGAAGATCACGCCGGTATAATATTCGTTCCGATGAACAAGCCCGAGATCGATCATCACCTGATCCCGCAGGCCGAGCTCGATAAGCTTCTTATACAGGCCCTGGAGGTATTCCAACGCCCGACGGGTCTGCTCCCCGCGGCAGAGAGACGAGGCGGCTTTCAGCACCTCTTCTCCGCCGAAAAGCCGCGGCAGGCGGCGGATCGCGTCCGCCGCTTCGGAGGACGGAAGCGTATCCAGTACATCGCCCAGAGCGGTATAATTTTTGGTTTCAATCGCGGTGCGGATTGCGTCCTGCGTTTCCTCGTCCACCGCCAGCTCCTCCACCAGCGAGTGGAAAAAGCCGACATGCCCAAGCTCGATCCGGAAATTCTCCACGCCGCACTGCCGGAGGGAATCCGCCGCCAGGGCGATCACCTCAAGATCGGCCCGTTCGCCGGCGGCTCCGATCATTTCAATGCCGGCCTGGAACTCCTGATCGTTATGCCCGTTCATCCCGTGGTTCATATGGTAAACATCCTGCATATAATACAGGCGCACCGGCAGCGGGGCGTTTTTCAGCCGGGTGGCGGTCAGCCGGGCGATTGGCATGGTGGAATCCGGCCGCATGACCAGCAGTCTTCCCTTCCCGTCGGTCAACTTATACATATCCTCCGCCGGAAGGATGGGATGTCCCCCGCCCTCAAACAGATCGTAGTATTCTATGCCGGGGGTCATGACCTCGGAAAAGCCGCGGCAGAGGAACAAGTCGGACAAAGTAGACTCCGCCTCCCGACGAGCGATGCTTTCCTCAAACAGAAGGTCCCGGGTTCCCTCAGGCGTATTGCGCAGGTTTTTCTTCATCGGCTGGTTCCTTTCCGCCGCTTCGGCAGTATGTCGATAAAGTGAAGAAGCAAAAAGCGGCGCTTTATCTCGCTAATGTGCTACTATGATAACATGCGTTTCTTTTCCTGTCAAGAATTTCTTTCAGTCCATTCCGTTCTTTCCGCCCTACAGTCCGAAAAATGTCATCTGGCTGGTTTCGGGAAGGCTGCCCAGCGCGCCGAGCTGGCGGAGGGATTCCACCACCGCCTTGGTGACGCCGCTCCGTGTCTGGAGATCGTCGCAGGAAATGAATTCCCCTTCATCCCGCGCCTCCATCAGCCCCTGAGCGGCTGCGCCGCCCAGCCCCTTCACTGAGCTGAAGGGCAGGCGAATTTTCCCGTCCTCCATCTGGAATTTATAGGAATGGGATTTATAAAGGTCCACCGGCAGGTATTCGATTCCCCGGGCCATGGACTCATAAACAATATGGAGCGTTTCCGCCTGGGACTGCTCCTTGGCGGTGGCTTCCTTCCCCTTGGCCCGCAGTTCGTCCATTCTTCTCTTTACCATCGCCTTGCCCTGCATGACCGGCTCCGCGTCGAAGTCGTCGCTGCGTACGGTGAAGTACGCCGCATAATATTCCGCAGGGCGGTGCACCTTATACCACGCGACCCGCAGGGCGGCGATAATATACGCCGCGGCGTGAGCCTTCGGGAACATGTATTCGATCTTCATGCAGGACTCGATGTACCACTCCGGCACATGGTTTTCCCGCATGGCGGCCGCCATCGTCTCCCATTCCTTCGGGTCGATCTTCTTTTTTGCCACCATGCCTTTTCGAACCCGTTCCATGATCTTAAACGCCATTTTTGGCTCCAGCCCTTTGTGCATCAGCGTGGTCATGATGCTGTCACGGGTACCGATCACCTCGGAAATGGTGCAAGTGCCGTTTTTTATCAGCTCCTGCGCGTTGCCCAGCCACACGGCGGTTCCATGGGACAGGCCGGAAATCTGCAGCAGATCGGCAAAGGTCTTGGGGCGGCAGTCCAGCATCATCTGCCGTACAAAGGGGGTTCCCATTTCGGGAATAGACAGGGTGCCGGTGGGACAGTCGATGTCCTCCGGCGTAACGCCCAGCGTTTCGGGCGAGGTAAAGAGCTTGTACACCTCCGGATCGGACATGGAGACATCCATGACGCTAATGCCGGTGTATTCCTCCAGATACTTATACATGGTCGGGATATCGTGTCCGAGATTGTCCAGCTTCAGGATGGTGTCATGGATGGAATGGAAGTCGAAGTGGGTGGTAATAATGTCCGAGTTCGGGTCGTCCGCCGGGTGCTGGACAGGGGTGAAATCCTCCGCCTCGTAATCGTTCGGGACGACCACCATGCCGCCGGGATGCTGACCGGTGGTGCGCTTGATACCGGTGCAGCCAATGGACAGCCGGGTCAGCTCGGCGTTGCCGTAAATCAGGCCCCGTTCCTCCGCGTATTTCTTCACATAGCCGAAGGCCGTTTTGTCCGCGACGGTGGAAATGGTGCCGGCCTTGAATACATGGTCACTGCCGAACAGCGATTCGGTATACTTATGGGCGGAGGCCTGATATTCCCCCGCGAAGTTCAGGTCGATATCCGGGGCCTTGTCGCCGTCGAACCCGAGGAAGGTCTCAAACGGGATTTCGTGCCCATCCCGTCCGAGAGGCTCTCCGCAGACCGGACAGTTTTTCTCCGGCAGGTCGAAGCCGGAACCGACCTCGCCGTGCTCAAAAAATTCGGAGTACTTGCATTTCCGACAGATGTAATGCGGAGCGAGAGGGTTGACTTCCGAAATACCGGCCATGTTGGCGACAAAGGAAGAACCAACCGAACCACGGGAACCGACCAGATAGCCGTGCTCGACCGAATTCTGAACCAGCTTCTGCGCGATCATGTACAGCACGGCGAACCCATGCTTGATGATGGAGGTAAGCTCCCTGTCCAGCCGGGCGGCGACGATTTCCGGCAACGGATCGCCGTAAAGCTCCTTCGCCCGGTTCCAGGTGATCTCCTGCAGCTGCTCCTCCGCCCCGTCGATGTGGGGCGGGAATGTCCCGTCCGGGATCGGACGGAAGCCGTCCACCATATCGGCGATGCGGTTGGTGTTCTCCACCACCACCTCATACGCCTTTTCCTTCCCCAAATATTGGAACTCCTCCAGCATTTCATCGGTGGTACGGAAATACAGCGGCGCCTGCTGGTCGGCGTCGCTGAATCCCTGCCCCGCCATCAGGATGCGGCGGTAAACCTCGTCCTCCGGGTCCATGAAATGCACGTCGCAGGTGGCGCAGACCGGGATGTTCAGCTTTTCGCCCAGCCGGACGATGGTACGGTTAAAGTCCTTTAATTGTTCCTCGTCCCGGGCGATTCCCTCCCGTACCATAAACGCGTTGTTTCCGAGCGGCTGGATTTCCAGAAAATCGTAGAATTTGGCGATGTCGCAGAGTTCGCCCCACTGCTTCCCATCCAAAACCGCACGGAAAAGCTCCCCCTGCTCGCAGGCGCTGCCGATAATCAGCCCTTCGCGGTGCTCCATCAGCTTGGTCTTGGTAATGCGGGGCTTGCGGTAAAAATTATGCAGATGAGACCAGGAAACCAGCTTATACAGGTTTTTTAGTCCGGTACGGTTTTTGGCCAGAATAATCAGGTGATACGGCCGCACCTTCTTAGTGTCGATACCGGAAAGCAGGGTGTTGATGCCATCCACGGATTCAATCCCTTTGGTTTCCTTCATATCGGTAATCAGATGGAGGAAAATCTCCGCCAGCACCCTGGCGTCATCGCAGGCGCGGTGATGGTTGAAGGGATCGAGCTTCAGGTGGTTGGCAACCGTGTCCAGCTTGTGGTTTTTCAGCGAGGGATACAGCGCCCGGCAGATCGGGACAGTGTCGATCGACGTATAAGGATACGGCAGTTTGCCGCGCCGCGCCGCTTCCTTGATAAAGGAGGTATCAAACGGGGCGTTATGGGCCACCAGTACCCTAGCGTTCCCGCAGAAAGCGTAAAAAGCCTCCAGTCCCTCTTTCTCCTTCGGCGCGTCCTTCACCATTTCATCGGTAATGCCGGTCAACTCGGTGATTTTCGGTGGGATCGGCTTTTCCGGATTGACGAAGGTGTCGAAGCTGTCGAGGATTTCCCCGTTCTTCACCCGCACTGCGCCGATCTCCGTAATCCGTTCATTTTTTGCGCCGAGGCCGGTGGTCTCAATATCGAATACGATAAATTCGCTGTCCAGTCTGTCCATCGCGCCGCCGCTGACCACCGGGATACTGTCGTTTATGTAATAGGCCTCTACGCCATAAAGGACCTTGATATCCTGCCCTTTTTTCTTTGCCTTGGCCTGGGCGTTCATGGCCTCTGGAAAGGCCTGCACCACGCCGTGATCGGTAATCGCGATCGCGGGATGCCCCCACGACGCAGCGCGCAGAATCATTGCTTCCGCGTCGCTGATACCGTCCATCGCGGACATTTTGCTGTGAAGGTGCAGCTCCACCCGTTTGCGTTCGGCGGTATCCTGCTTCTCGTAGGGCGTGACCACCGCCATGGATTTCGGATTGAGAATATTGTCATTGGCAAAGCGGTCAAATTCATAAATACCGCTCATCAGAACGCAGGTTCCGTTTTTCACGCCTTCCATCGCGTCAATTTTCGCTCTATCCCGCTTGACGTCCGCCCAGAAAATCACGGTGATCGAGCTGGTCTGGTCGGTGATGCTCAAGGTATAGCGCAGCTTGGCGCCGTCCCGGAAGGCGCGGACGTCCCGGCTGAAAACCTTTCCCCACACGGTAAAGGTGCCGCCGTCCGCTTCCAGCTTGTTCAGTGCGGTCGGCCGTTCCCGGATAGGCGCGCCGAAAACCGTCTGCGCGGTCTCCATATAAATCGGCAGGCCGTCCGCCGGCTGGGAATGCGGGTCGGCTGGCTTTTTCGGCTTGGGCGGCGGCGCGCCAGGCGCCTTTTGGGGCTCCTGCACTGCGCTGGCGGCTGCGGCCATCGCGGCCTCTCTGGCCAAAAGGGCCGCCTCCCGGTCGGCGTCCTCCATCATCTGGCGGTATTCGGGGCTTTCGGTGTCCACGTCGGTCACTCCGTCGAATACGAGTTCCACCGTCCGTCCGAAAAGATTTCGCACCAAAGCGGCGAGAGCCGCATCGGTGCGGGTCGTTTTCAGGATATCCAGCCCGCCGTGGGTCAGGGTAATGCGCATCCTCTCTCCTTCGAGATGACACTGCGCGCCGTCAAAGGTTCCGTTCACCGCGGCGTTCTCCCGGCGGAGCAGGGAAATCAACGTGGGAAAGCAGCCGTCGCACAGGGACTGGGGCGGAAACTTCGGACGAATCACCGTTTTGAGCGGAAGCGCCTGGGAAATCGCGGTCTCCGCCTGGACGAGAAGCTCAAATTCTACAAAATCCTGAAACATCAGTTCCGCATGAAGAGTGGCGCTTCCCTGATCCACCTCCAGGCGCTCCACCAGGGCGGAGGCGCAGCCGGCAAGAACCGGTCCGCTTTGTATGTACTGCCCAAACACGTTTTGAAAGGTTGCCTTGCTTTCCTTACTCATGAATTTACCGCCTTTATTGCTTTACCGGTTTTCCCGCCTAATCGATTTTCCGTCGTTTTTTATCTAATTTTTCGATTTTTCTTAGCCTTTAATATTACAGCTCGTCGATTTCCTTCATCAGCTCGTCGACCGCCTTTTCCTCCGGCACAGTGCGGACCACCTGACCCTTTTTGAAGATAACGGCCTTCCCCTTGCCGCCGGCCAGCCCGACATCCGCCTCCCTTGCTTCGCCGGGGCCATTGACGACGCAGCCCATTACCGCGACGGTGATCGGCTTGCAGACGTCTTTCAGACGTTCCTCGACCTTCCCGGCGATGCCGATCAGGTCAATTCCCGTACGGCCGCAGGTCGGACAGGAGACCATCCTGGCCCGGCCGGAACGGAACCCCAGCCCTTCCAGCAGGTCGATCCCCGCCTCCACCTCCCGTTCGGGATCAGCGGTCAGGGACACTCGGATGGTGTCGCCGATTCCATGTAGCAGCAGAGCGCCAATTCCCGCCGCCGATTTAATCAGTCCCATCCGCTCGGTCCCCGCCTCGGTTACTCCGAGATGGAGCGGATAATCGCAGGCCTCCGCCGTCAGCTCATACGCCCGCACCATGGTCGGCACGTCGGAGGACTTGATGGACAGAATAATATCGTGAAAATCGTATTTTTCCAACAAAGAGGCGTGATACAGGGCGCTGTCTCGCATCGCCTCCGCCGTGGGATGACCGTATTTCGCGAGAATCTCCGGTTCCAGCGAGCCGGAATTCACCCCGATCCGGATCGGGATATTCCGGCGGCGGCACTCGTCCGCCACCGCCTTCACTCGGTTCTCCGCCCCAATATTGCCGGGATTGATCCGGATTTTATCCACCCCAGCCGCCGCGGCTTCCAGCGCCAGACGATAGTCGAAATGGATGTCCGCCACAATCGGGATCGAAACCGCTTCCTTGAGCGCCGCAATCAGCGGAACCGCTTCTTTGTCCGGCACGGCGGCGCGCAAAATGTCGCAGCCGGCGGCCTCCAGCCGGCGGGCCTGCGCCACGCTGGCCGGAATATCGTGAGCCGGCGTGTTCAGCATAGACTGCACGGATACCGGCCACCCGCCGCCGATCGGCGTTTTCCCGGCATATATGGTTTTACTTGGGCGACGCACCGCCATCATTTCTATTCCTCCATCGCTTCTTCGTTTTTCATGAAACAGGAAGGGAAAGCGTCTCTCCGGATTCATAAGGGAGCGCGGCAAAGCCTTCGCCGCGCTCCCTTATGGAGGCGGTCAACCGCCGCCGATTAATTTGGCAATGTCGCTGAAGGTGACGACCACCATCAGCAGAAGGAGCAGGATCAGCCCGATGGCATGCACCATTCCCTCGTATTTGGGGTTAACCGGCCGTCGGAAAATTCCTTCAAATACCAGAAAAAGCAGCCGCCCGCCGTCCAGCGCCGGCAGAGGAAGCAGATTAAAAATACCGACGTTCACTGTGATCAGCACCACCATCATCAGGAGGGATTTCAACCCATCGGTTTTTACCTGCGCCACCGCGTCTCCAATGGCGTCCACCGTTCCGACCGGACCGGAAAGCTCGTTCAGCCCGTATTTTCCGGTGATAATATCGCCCAGGCTGCGCCAGATTAGGGTGCCTACCGAATATTCCATCTTCCCGGCCTGCGCCAGGGTGGACAGCACGGTTTTGGGGATCGCCGCCACTTTGAAATCGTAAATCAGGATATTTCCGCCGGTCGCCTCGTTATGCCTCAGTTCAAACCGGACGGACGGCAGCTCGACCACCGTTTTTTTCCCATCCACCAATCGGCGGACGGTGATCGGGAAAATACCATCCTCGTCGCTCTGCATCAAATTGGCGATATCAAAATCGGTCACCACCTGCTTGCCGTTGACCTTGAGAATCTGATCCCCCACCCGCAGGCCGGTCTTGTAGCTGCTGGCGTCCTCGGAAAGCTCCGCAATAACCGTACTGGAATAGGCCGCTGTCCCGCCTTCGGTCAGCGGTTGGGTATAAATACCGTAATAGGCTACCAGCAGCACGTAGCCGAGGATAAGGTTCATCACGGCGCCGGCGATCACCACCAGCACCCGCCGCCAGACTTTCTTGCTGCCGAAGGCCCGGGGATCGGCGCTTTCGGCGTCCTCCCCTTCCATGGCGCAGAAACCGCCGATCGGGAAGGCGCGCAGCGAATACGTCGTTTCTTTTTTTCCAAACCTCAGCAAGGTCGGTCCCATGCCGATCGCAAATTCGTTCACTCGGATTCCCATCAGCTTGGCCACTGCAAAATGCCCCAGCTCATGCACCAGAATGATGATTCCGAAAATCAGAATCGCAACCAGGATTTTTACTGCTCCTGACAGAAACGCTTCGATAGTAACCATCCTTTCCGAACTTACCCGATATATCGGCATATCCGGGCGCAGACTCGTTCCGGCCGGATTGGAAGCGAAGCGGCCGTCATTTCAGCCGCCGCGCCGCCTCTTCCGTAAGAAGGCGGGTTTCCCGGTCGACGGAGAAAATATCGTCGAGCGCCATCGCCGTGCCGCCGGTCATATTCGTCGCCGTGGGAAGCGGACGTTCCAGCGCGGCGCCAACCAGCCGCCCGATATCCAGAAAACGAATCTTATCCTCCCGAAAAAGGGCGACCGCCTGCTCGTTTGCCGCGTTCACCGCGGCGGGATACAAGCCGCCGCGGGATATCGCCGTTCGGCAGGCATTCATACAGAAAAAGGTTTCGTAATCCGGCGGATAGAAGGTCAGCTTCCCCCACTCTGTAAGGTCAAGTTGCTTTACAGGAGAGGAGACACGCTCCGGCCAGGTAATCGCGTACTGGATCGGGATGCGCATATCCGGTACGCCGAGCTGTGCCAGCACCGAATGATCATCGTATTCGATCAGGCTGTGCACCACGCTTTCCCGATGGATCACAATATCAATATTCTCCGGAGGCAGATCAAATAACCAGCGAGCCTCGATCAATTCCAGTCCCTTATTCATCATCGTGGCGGAGTCAATGGTGATTTTCGCCCCCATGCTCCAGTTCGGATGCTTCAGGGCGTCCTTTAGGCTGACCGCTTCCAGCTCCGCCGTCGTCTTTCCAAAAAAGGGGCCGCCGGAAGCGGTCAGGATGATCCGCTTCAGCGCCCGATTCCCCGGAGGTGCCCCCTGCAGGCATTGAAAAATCGCGGAATGCTCACTGTCAACAGGCAAAAGACGTACGCCCCGCCGGGCAACTGCATCCATCACCAGCGCGCCGCCGGCAACCAGCGTTTCCTTGTTGGCGAGCGCCACATCCTTCCCCGCCTCGATGGCCGCCATGGTGGGCGTCAGTCCCACCATCCCGACCACCGCGTTCAACACCATATCGATCTCGTCAAGGCTGGCCGCCTCACAGAGCCCTTCCATCCCGCTGGCGACCCGAACCCGCAGATCGGCGACCCGAACCCGCAGGTCAGCCGCCGCCTTTTCGTCGGTCATCACCGCCAGCCGGGGGTGAAAACGCCGCACCTGTTCCTCCATCGTTTTCACGCTGGAGTGGGCGGTCAGCGCCGTTATCGGGCAGCCGAGCTTTTCCGCCACATCCAGCGCCTGCGTGCCGATTGAGCCGGTAGAGCCGAGGATCGCCAGACGTTTCCGGATGGGATTATCTGAATTGACAGGATTCATGCGGCTTCCGCCCTTTCCGCTCCATTTATCAATATATCAGGGGAATGTAGTGTACCAGGATGAACAGCAGCGGGACCACCAGAAGCAACGAATCGAAACGGTCCATAATCCCGCCATGCCCCGGCATGACGTGTCCGAAATCCTTGACCTGACACTGCCGTTTGATGATGGAGGCGAAGAGATCCCCCATAACCGAAAGCGGGGCGCAAAGCAGGGAAAGCAGCGCAATCTGCCACAGGCTAACCGTTCCGCCACGGCTGTTCAGCCAGAGCACCTGATACAGCCACGCCGCCAGCACCGAACTGCCGACCGACACCACAATGCCGCCGACCAGCCCCTCCACCGTTTTCTTTGGACTGATATTCGGGCACAGCTTATGCTTGCCGAAAAAGGTGCCGATAAAATACGCCCCCATGTCGCACATCCAGGGCATGATAATGCCGAGAAAGACGTAAAACACCCCATCGCGTTCGCTGAAGCCGCGCAGATAGGCCAAGCAGGAAAAAGCGATGGGGAACGTCACCGACATGAAAAAGGCAAAGCCGGTCTGTTCCACCTTCAGGGTCTGATGGTACAGAATCTGAAAAAATACCAGCACAGCGACGTAGATAAGCAGAAGAAGGAACGCTGGCATCCGGCTCTCCCCCAGCATGAAAAAAGGGGTACAGGCGGAAAAAAGGATGGACGCCGCCAGAACGCCCTTATGCTGTACATGATGGGTCGTCGATAACAACTCGAACATTGCCATCGCACAGACCGCCACCATGGCGATGTTCAGCGCAATCGGCGGAAAGAGCAGCAGGACGACAAAAATCAAAGCGACGCCGACCACGCCGGTAATAATCCGTGATTTCATCGGGTTGACCAATCCTTTCTTTCGAGGGATTGTTTCAGGAAACGCAGGGATGCCGCCCCGCAGAGAAGCTACACGCCGCCAAACCGGCGGTTCCGACGGGAGTATTCCACCAGCGCCGCGTCCAAATCCGCGGGCTTGAAATCCGGCCAGAGGATATCCATGAAAATATACTCCGCATAGGCGGACTGCCAGAGGAGAAAGTTCGAGGTCCGGTATTCCCCGCTGGGCCGGAGGATCAGATCCGGATCGGGCTGACCGGCCGTATACATACGGGACGCAAGTGCGGTCTCGTCAATCTCCTCCGGCCAGATGCGTCCCGCCGCCGCGTCCGCCGCAAGGGAACGGGCCGCATGGGCTATTTCCTCCCGGCCTCCGTAGTTGACCGCGATGTTCAGCGTCAGCCCCGTCTTGTCGCGGGTGACCGCCTCCGCCTCCCGCATCAGCCGCCGGATATCCTCCGCCAGCGGCTCCAGGTTACCGATGAAACGGGTACGGATATTTTCCTTTTGGAAATCCGCGAGGGATTCCTTCAGATAATCCCGCAGCAGATTCATGATGGAATCCACCTCTTCCTGCGGGCGGGACCAGTTCTCCGTCGAAAAAGCATACACCGTCAAAAAGCGGATTCCCCGCTTTTCGCAATGCTTGGTAATGGTACGAAAGGTCTGCGCGCCGTATCCATGCCCCGCTTTGCGGGGAAGGCCGCGCTTTTTCGCCCAGCGCCCATTCCCATCCATGATAATCCCGATATGGGCGGGCAGAACGGACGGCAGCTCAGCCACCGCGGCCTTTCTCTTTTGAAAGAATGGCAAGGAAATCCCTCCCGATCCGTAATGTCAAGGGAACGGCAACAGCATGACACAACAATACGAGGGAAGGCGGACAACCGCCCGCCTTCCCGTTGCCGTTTCCGGAGCGCCGCCGGCGGTCCAACGCCGTACCGTCGGCGGAGAGCCTTTGCGCAACTCTTATATCTCCATGATTTCCTTGGATTTTTTAGCCGCTATCCCGTCGATTTCCTTGCAGAAGCGGTCGGTCAGCTCCTGAATCTTCTTTTCCGCGTTCTTCAGGTCGTCTTCAGTCAGCTCCGACTTTTTCTTCATATCCTTCAGCTTCTCCATCGCGTCCCGGCGGATGGAGCGGACGGCGACCTTTGCCTCCTCCGCGTATTTATCCACGCCCTTCACCAGTTCCTTCCGGCGCTCCTCGGTCAACGGAGGGAAGATCAGCCGGATGCAGGAACCGTCGTTCTGCGGATTGATGCCGACGTCCGAGGTCAGAATCGCTTTCTCAATCAGCTTCAGGCAGGATTTGTCCCACGGCTGGATCATCAGCGTACGCGCTTCCGGTACCGAAATTGCGGCCAGCGCGTTAATCGGGGTGGGCGTGTCGTAATAGTCCACCGCAATTTTATCCAGCACCGCCGGATTGGCGCGGCCGGCGCGGATCGCGCCGTATTCGTTCACCAGCGCGTTGACCGTCTTGTTCATCTTCTCTTCCGCTCGTGCCATAACCTCTTTCATAGGGTATCCATTCCTTTCTCATTCATCCTGACGTATCCCATGATCCCGGAATAATCCGGAACAATTTCCTGTATCCCCTTATCTCCCTATCTCCTGTTCGCCTGGCAGCGTCTGTTACCGGACAACCGTCCCAATCTCTTCGCCGCCGATGGCGCGGACAATATTATGCGGGTCTTCCAGATTGAAAACGAGGATCGGAATCTCGTTGTCCTTACACAGAGTGGCGGCAGTGGAATCCATCACCTTCAGATCGCGGTTCAAAACATCCAGATAGGTCAGGCTGTCAAACCGTACGGCATTCGCGTCCTTTTTGGGGTCGCGGTCATAAATTCCGTCCACCATGCTGGCCTTCAGGATAATATCCGCCTCGATTTCGGCGGCGCGGAGCGCCGCGGCCGTATCGGTGGAGAAGAAGGGGTTGCCGGTCCCACAGCCGAAAATGACCACCCTTCCCTTTTCCAGGTGCCGGACCGCCTTGTTGCGGATGTACGGCTCGGCAATCTGATTCATCGCAATCGCGGTCTGTACCCGCACGATGCAGTCGAGCTGCTCCAGCGCGTCGGCCAGAGCAAGCGCGTTCAGCGTGGTGGCGAGCATTCCCATATGGTCGGCCCGGGTACGATCCATCTGCCCGCTGGAGCGGCCCCGCCAGAAGTTGCCGCCGCCCACGACGATGGCTACCTCCACCCCGGCGTCAACGCACACCTTGATCTCCCGGCAGATTTTCAGCACCGTGTCGAAATCCAGGCCAAAATGGCCGTCCCCCGCCAGCGCCTCCCCGCTCAGTTTTAGCAAAACACGTTTATATTTCGGCTGCATGATCGTAAACCGTCCTTTCGCATTAACAATATTGCGGCATTCCGGTCGCGCCGTTCCCGGACCGCAGACCATTTTCCGGCGGAAGCCGATATCCCTTCCCAGACATTTCCAACCAGTCTATGGTAATTATGTTCCGTACTATTTTACTATATTCGCATCCCGGTGTAAAGGCTGGCGGAAGCTTTAAATGTAAATTTTTCTTTTCCTTATGCCCTCCTGCCGTATTCCCGCAATACAGAAAGCGTACATTCCTGATGAACAACCCGCACAACAGCAAAAAAGGCGCGATCAAAAAACGCGCCTTTTTTGCGAATATCCCATTCGCCGTTATATTCCCCTGTGTTTTTACGCACCGTTACACTTTCCTCCTCTTGAGGAACAAAAGGTATATTTCCGCACCATCCCGGATATCCTAAGTCTCGGCAAAGGGAACAAGGTTTCTCCTTCTGCGTTTGCTGTTTCCGCTGCCGGATCACCGCTATCGAACGAAGCGCCCGCTCCGTCCGGCAGCGGTTTTCTTTTGCGATAATGCAGCGATCAGGAAAGGGTCAGCTGTTCGCCGAAATCCTCGGCGGCGGGCAGCGCCCCGGCAGCCGGCAGGGTTTTGGTACGGTATCGGTTGGGTTTGGCCACCATGTCCTCGGCAAAGGGGACCGCGCCTGCCAGGGTATGCTTGCCTTTCAGGGTCATCACCTGCACGCCGATGGTGCTGCGGGTGCTCTTGGCCGAAATCGCCCCGGTATGCACCAGCAGCCGCCGTCCGGAGGTCGCCGTCAGCAGCAGCTCGATATCCTCCGGCAGGTGGTATACCGCCGTGAGCGGCGATTTGTCGGAATAGGCGCCGACCAGCTTGCGGCGGTTGGTCTTGGTCGCATAGGCGGAAAGCTCCACCTTGGCGGCCTTGCCGTTTTCAAACAGGAAGAGCATGTAGCCGCTGTAATCGGTGGTCACCACCATGTAAACCGCGCTCTCCCCTTCCTCAAAGCCGAGCTTTGCGGCTACATAATCCCCCAGCGCGCTGGCCTTGGTGTCGCCGAAGTCGGACGCCTTAGCCTTATAAACCGTCGCTTTATCGGTGAAGAAAAGAAGATCGCATCGGTTGGTGGTCTCCACCGTCTGGACGATCTCGTCTCCCTCCTTGAGCTTGTGCGCGCTGCTCATCCGCAGGGACTGGGGTGTAATTTTTTTGAAATATCCCTCCCGGGTGAAAAAGAGCGTACACGGATAATCCGGGATTTCCTCCTCGACGTCCGTTTCCGTCTCCTCGATATCGGAAGCGTACAGCAGCTCGCTCCGCCGGGGCTGTCCGTATTTCTTCGCCACCTCGGTCAGCTCGCCGATGATGATGTTCCGCACCTTGGCCGCGCTTTTCAGGATCGACTCCATCTCGTCGATCTCCTTTTCCAGACGGCTGATCTCCTCGGTGCGCTTGAGGATGTATTCCCGGTTCAGGTGGCGCAGTCGGATTTCCGCTACATACTCGGCCTGTATCTCGTCGATGCCGAAACCGATCATCAGGTTGGGGATGACCTCCCCCTCCTCCTCGGTGGCGCGGATAATCCGGATCGCTTCGTCGATATCCAGCAGAATCTTCGCCAGGCCTTTGAGCAGGTGGAGCTTTTCCTTCGCCCTGGTCAGGTCGTAATAGACCCGCCGGCGGACGGATTCGGTACGGAACGCCGTCCATTCCTCGAGGATTTCCCGCACTCCCATCACCTTCGGCACACCGGCGATCAGAATATTGAAGTTGCAGGCAAAGCTGTCCTCCAGCGGGGTAAGGGCAAACAGCCGGTTCATCAGCTTGTCGGGGTCCACGCCCCGCTTAAGGTCAATGGTGATTTTCAGGCCGTCCAGCCCGATTTCATTGCGGACGTCCGCAATCTCCCGGACTTTTCCGTTTTTGACCAGCTCGATCAGCTTAGCGATGATCGCCTCCACCGTCGTGGTGGACGGAATCTGAGTAACGTCAATGCAGTTGGCCGCCTTGTCATAGCTGTAGACCGAGCGTACCTTGATGCTCCCCCGGCCGGTCTGGTAGACCCTTTCGATTTCCTCCCGCCGGTAAACGATCCGTCCCCCGCCGGGAAAATCCGGCGCGAGTAGCGTAGAGGCAACGTCGTGCTCCGGGTCCTTCATCAGGGCAATGGCGGTCTCGCACACCTCGCGGAGATTGAAGGAGCAGATGGCGCTGGCCATACCGACCGCGATGCCGAGGTTGTTGTTCACCAGAATCGAGGGAAAGCTCACCGGCAGAAGGGTGGGTTCCTTCATCGTGTTGTCGTAGTTGTCGACAAAATCCACGGTATCCTTGTCGATGTCCCGGAACAGCTCGCCCGCGATCGGCTCCAGCTTCGCCTCGGTATACCGGGAGGCCGCATACTCCATATCGCTGGAATACGCCCGGCCGAAATTGCCCTTGGAGTCCACATAGGGGTGGAGCAACGCCTGATAGCCGCGAGACAGGCGGACCATCGTCTCATAAATCGCCGCGTCGCCGTGGGGGTTCAGCTTCATCGTCTCCCCCACGATATTGGCGGATTTGGTGCGCGCGCCGGTCAGCAGCCCTTTTTTATACATCGTATACAGCAGCTTCCGGTGGGACGGCTTAAAGCCGTCGATCTCCGGAATGGCGCGGGAAAGGATGACGCTCATCGCATAGGGCATGTAGTTGGTTTCCAGCGTTTCGACGATCCGCTGATCCTCCACCAGCCCCGCGCCGGCAATATGCGCATTTTCCGGCAGCTTGTCCACCTGCGCCACGGTTTTCTTGGTTTTCTTCGCCATCGTTCATTCAGGCCTTTCCCGGTAATTTCAAAAGCGTTTCTGTCGTTCCGCCTTAACTGACGTCCACCATATCGAGATACAGGCTGCCCCGTTCCGCGATAAAGTCTTTCCGCCCGCTCAGGTTGTCCCCCAGCAGGACATCGAACATCCGGGAGGTCGCCTCCGCCTCGTCCGGCATCACCTGAATCAAACGCCGGGTGGCCGGATTCATGGTGGTCAGGGACATCATGTCCGGGTCGTTCTCACCCAGTCCCTTGGAGCGCTGGAGGGTGTATTTCGCATTCCCCAGCTCCGCGACGATTTCGGCTTTCTCTTTATCGCTGTAGGCGAAATAGGTGTCGGTTTTGGTGGTAATCTCATACAGAGGAGTTTCCGCGATAAAGACCTTCCCCCGCTCGATCAGGGTCGGGGTAAGACGATAAAGCATGGTCAGAATCAGGGTTCGGATTTGGAAGCCGTCTACGTCCGCATCGGTACAGATAATAATCTTATTCCACCGCAGAAGTTCCATATCGAAGGTAGCGAGGTCCTTATTCGCTTTGCTCTTGACCTCCACCCCGCAGCCGAGCACCTTGAGCAGGTCGGTGATGATCTCATTCTTGAATATTTTATCGTATTCCGCCTTCAGGCAGTTCAGAATTTTGCCCCGCAGCGGGATGATTCCCTGGAAATCCGGGTTGCGGGCCTGGATACAGGCGCCCATAGCGGATTTCCCTTCCACGATGAAAAGCTCCCGTTCGGACACATCCTTACTGCGGCAGTCCACGAAGCTCTGCACCCGGGAGGTCAGGTCATTCCCCGACTGGAGGGTCTTTTTAAGATTGAGGCGGGTGGTTTCCGCCTTTTCGCGGGAACGCTTGTTGATCAGCACCTGCTCCGCGAGCTTTCCCGCCTCCAGCGCATTTTCGATAAAATACACCTCGAGGTTATGGCGCAGGAACTCGGTCATAGCCTCCTGGATAAAGCGGTTATTAATCGCTTTCTTGGTCTGGTTCTCATAAGAAGTCTGGGTCGAGAAGGAGGAAGAGACCAGGATCAGGCAGTCGGCCACATCCTGAAAGCTGATCTTGCTTTCGTTTTTAAGATATTTTCCATTCTGCTTCAGATAGGCGTCGATCTGGGAAACAAAGGCGGAGCGCACCGCCTTTTCCGGGGAACCGCCGTGCTCCAGCCAGCTGGAATTGTGATAGTATTCCTGCAAAAAGCGTTTATTGGAAAAGCAGCAGGCGACGTTCAGCCTCACCTTGTATTCCGGCTTGTCCTCCCGGTCCCGGCCGCGGCGTTCCCCTGTCCAGAGCTGTACGCCGGTCAGGGCGTCTTCCCCCGCCAGTTCCCTCACATAATCCTCGATACCGTTCCGGTACAGGAACTCCTCCTCGTCAAAACTCCGCCCGTTCTGGCTGCGGAGGATAAAGAGCAGGTTCGGGTTGACGATCGCCTGCCGCTTGAGGATATCCCGATAATACTCGACCGGCACGTTGATGTCGGTGAACACCTCGAGGTCCGGCTTCCAGCGGATGACGGTGCCGGTATCCTTTCGGACATACGGTTCTTTCTTCAGCCCGCCGATGTTTTCGCCGTGCTCAAAATGCAGCGTATATTTGAACCCGTCCCGGCGGACCTCCACATCCATGTATTCGGAGGAATACTGGGTCGCGCAGGCGCCAAGGCCATTTAGACCGAGGGAAAATTCATAGCTCTCTCCCTCGTTGGTGTTGTATTTTCCTCCGGCGTACAGCTCGCAGAAAATCAGCTCCCAGTTATACCGTTCCTCCTTGGGGTTGTAGTCCACCGGCATCCCGCGGCCGAAGTCCTGCACCTCAATGGAACCGTCCTCGAACCGGGTGGTGACAATCTTATTGCCGTGTCCCTCCCGCGCCTCGTCAATCGAATTGGAGAGAATTTCAAACACCGCGTGTTCGCAGCCATCCAGACCGTCCGAGCCGAAAATAACCGCCGGCCGTTTCCGGACGCGGTCCGCCCCCTTCAGCGAGGTGATGCTGTCGTTGCCATAGCTTTGCTTTCTCGGAGCCATTCGCTTGTTCCTTCCTTTTATTTCTGCTTTATTTCTGTAAATCCGCGCGGGAAATGTTTTTAACGGTATTACGATATTCTCGAGCACTATTCCTTAACACATTGTATTATATTACCGTATTTTCAGCCGATATGTCAAGCGGGCCGTTGTTTCTGTTTGTTTTCTGGAGAAAAGATGAAAAGAGAAAAAACGCCTTGACAAAAAAAACGTTTCGCCCTATCGTTGAAAAGGAAGTTTCGATAAACAGCTTTGCAAAGGAGGTCGCGCCGGATGCGGCAGGAATACAGCGAAGATTGCTTCCCTATCCTGCGGGATTTTCTCGGGTACATGGAGGTCGTCAAGGGCCGGTCGGCCGGCACGGTGGAAAATTACTTTGCCGACCTGCGGGTGTTTTTCCGCTATATCAAGCAGCTGAGAGGACTGGCGCCGGCGACCATGCCGGAGGAGGAAATTCCGATCAGCGACGTCGATATCGACTTGATCCGTTCCATCACCCTGCAGGATATCTACGAATACATGAGCTATGCCAAAAACGAGCGGCAAAACCATGATAAGGCGCTGGCGCGGAAAGCCTGCTCCCTGCGGGTATTTTTCCGCCATCTGACGAATTATACCCATCAGCTCGACTATAATCCGGTCCAGAACCTGGACACGCCGAAAGTCCGGAAAGCTCTGCCGAAATACCTGACGCTGGAACAAAGTATTGCCCTGCTCCAAAGCGTGAACGGGGAGTTTGCCCAACGGGATTACTGTATGCTGACCCTCCTGCTTAACTGCGGACTCCGCCGCGCGGAGCTGGCGGGGCTGAACGTGACCGACATCCGCAGCGACAACACCCTGCGGGTGCTCGGCAAGGGGAACAAGGAGCGGGTGGTCTATCTGAACGACGCCTGTCAGGACGCGATCCGGCAATATCTGCCCACCCGTCCGGTGGACGGCGTAGAGAAAAAGGACCGCAACGCCCTGTTCTACAGCCGCCTGAAAAAACGGATCAGCGTCGACGGCGTGCATTATGTCGTGAAGGGATACCTCTCCCGGCTGGAGGGACTGGAGGGCTATTCCACCCACAAGCTACGCCACACCGCCGCCACCCTGATGTACCAGCACGGCGGAGTGGATATCCGGGTACTCAAGGATGTCCTCGGCCACGAAAACCTCGGCACCACCGAAATTTACACCCACCTGTCCAGCGAGCAGGTGAAAAACGCGGCGGAGGCCAATCCGCTGGCGCATATCAAACCGCGAAAGAAGAAAGTTTCGCTCTCTTCCGGCGATGGGACGCCGGAAGAAGAGAAAAAGAATCAGGCGGACAAATAACCCTTCGCTGCAGAGCAAAAACGCCTGCGGACCGCGAAAAGCGGACCGCAGGCGTTTTTGAATTCGGAAGGCACTGGTAATTGTTTGATAGTGAAAACTCACATCGTTATACCGCTCTAAAATTTTTTCTCTTCAATCTCTTCAATAGGTGTTTATCTTTTCTTATTTGCTCTGTATTCTCCAGGCGACACGCCCTCCCGCGTGGAAAATGTATGAAAGAAATGGGCGCTGTCGTAAAAGCCGACCCGCGCCGCGATCTCGTATAGACTGAGATTCGTCCCTGACAGCAGCGCCTTTGCTTTCTCGACTCGATAACCGATCAGATAAGCCCGCAATGTTTGACCGGTTTCCTCTCGAAACAACCGAGAAAGATAGGCGGCCGTTACATGTACGTTTTCAGCAATCTCCCGGGCACTGATCTTCTCGCCATAATGAAGCGCGATATATTCCTGAGCTAGTCGGCAGTAATCTCCGCCCGTCTTACGGGAATTGGCCTTTCGGAAGGGAATTAGAAACTTCTGCCACACGTCAGCTCTGACTACATGTACATAAAAGCAGACGCAGGTGTTGTTTTTCATATCCCAGAAAGCAAGTTCCAGAGAAACCGGTCGGTCAACCTTTACAGCAAAACGGATGCAGGCTGTACTCAGAAAGTTACGCAGCTCCACCCGTCCTTCGCTTTTAATCCAACAATCAGGAGGAGCTTCATTCTGCATACAGAGACGCACGGTTTCACCAAATTTTCTTAGCCGCTCTCCTCTCTCTGCGACGGAGGAAGGCAGGCTTCCGTTTTTCCTGCCAACTCGGGCTGCGGGAAATGTGCCGATAATCCGAAAGGGATAAGAAGACGACGCCCGACTGCTTAATATCTGAATATCGCTGAATTCCATCCGGTTCGGCCATTCTGTCTTTTCCGCCGGCCGCAGACACACGGCGTCAGTCTCTGTGATTACCGAGTTGCTGGCCGGATCAGACAACCGGAATAATGCAAGCAGTATTTCGTTGACAGAAAACTTTATTGCGTTATTATAACCTGCTGTATGCTCACGAATCTCCGTCTCAATTTCCCGGACGAAAAACGGTATTTTCCCATGACCTTCCGTATGTATCAGCCGCGGCAGGAGAATATCCAGCTCTTCAATCGGCGGACTGACAGGAAAGCTTGTCTCATTATACAGGTAACTGCGGTCGGCATAGACGGGAACGGTGTGATAATTTTTAGCCCAGATATTTTCCCCCTCCGATTTCCAAAAGCCGGTGACCGATTGAATGCCATCCAGCGACTGAAGCATTTCCTTTCGGACGCCTCTTTTCCCGATAGAAAATCGGATATTGGAAAAGCATGCATGAGAAATATAGGAATTAATGCCAAGGTAGCCGCCGCGAAATTCCGGTACAGAAAGCGTTCCCACCGACTCCCCGTTGGCGTAATAGGACAAGGTACCGTTTGAATCCAGCACGACTTTTAGATGATTGGTTTGCCCTAATCGGCATTGTTCAGACGACAGGGAAATCTGAACAGCGCCGTACTCTCCGAAGATATGCGCCAGCTTTGATTCAATATCATAGGAGGCGCAACTCCAGTTCTTCGCACTGCCGAAACCGAATACCAGTCCGACAGCTACTCCTCTTTCGATCGTCACATCTGTTTCCAGTTCAAAGGGAGTATTCGGAGGAACATACCATTTGCTGACGGCCAAACTGTTCTGCGAGTAATAATCCGCCCATACGCCGAAATATCGAAATTCAAACAGGAGATATGCCGCACCCTTCTGCGGTGTCAAAACAAGCAGCCTGCCGGCAGGGCAAAAGCACACGTCCGCTTTTTTTGCTGTAAAAGCAAAGCATTCCTCCGTGCCGTCTTCCATGATCTCACAGCGTATTTCCCCTTTTAAAACATAGAGCAGCTTATGATGCTCGCTTTCCCGCCTTGCCGGCAGGCTGTCGCTTTCCGTACAATATTCACTATTTGACATGCTGAGAATCAGATGAGAGAAATTTTGCAAATTAGAGGGGGTCAGCAGAACTTTTGACATAAAGGCATCCCTCCCTTCCCCTAAAAACATATTATCGGGCTTTTACTGCCTTGTCAATTTTCTTTTGAATATTTTCAAAAACCAAGAAAATTTACCTCATATTTTACAATACATCCTCCTCAATATTTACAATGCTCATCCTTTTCTCTCATGCTATCATGAATCTACCGGTCACAAGAAAGAAGAAGGAAAGGAAGGAATCTTATGAATCATTCAACCCACATCAAAAAAGTGGGAGCGGTCGGTCTGATCTGCTGTTTCCTGGCAAGTCTGACTCCTGGGTTCATCGCTTCGGGCAGCAGTACGGTTACCGACAAAATCACGGCAGTATCCGTCCTGTCCGGCGATTGGAGCTCAACCTCCTGTTATGCCAAAAACCGCGGAATGGACAACTGCCTGGCGATCAGCAATATCCGCATCCCGGCCTCTACTCCATTTACTTATGAGGCGGACATCAGCGTTGAAAGCGGATCGGCCGGCGCGCTTGCATTCGGTATTGCTGACGACGGCTCCAGCTACAGCTGCCTCAACGTGGACAAAAGCGCCAACCTGTCAGTGGTATTCGGGCAATATGGCTCTTTTGAAAAACCCCTGTCGGAAGCTCAGCGGGGACAGACCACCTGCCATCTAAAGCTGGTGCTGGATTCCTCCATGAAGCTGTCCTATTCTGTAGACGGCGAAGAGGTCGGCTCCATTCAGACGGAAAGCGGTGTTGCCGGATATCTGGGGCTGAATACCTATTATGCGAACGCTCTTTTTGAAAACGTCGTTTATGCGTTGGATGGCGAGTCAAAACCGGTTACCGGACTTTCTGGTCACACAGGAAGCTGGTCGAACGCCTTCACGGGAAATAATCGCTCTTCAGAAAATTGCATAGCGATGAGCGCGGTCTCCATCCCCGCCGATACGTCCTTCACCTATGAAGCAGACGTACATATTTCCGATGGTCTGGCGGCTTCCCTGGTGTTCGGTACGGGAAGCGACGGCAGCGGTCTCAGCGCCGCTTGCGTGGATCGGGGAAGCAACCTGGCGCATGTATTCGGGCAGTACGGCTCCTTCAACCAACCTCTTGCCAGCGGGCAGGAGTCGCAATTCTCCTATCACATGAAGGTGGAATATGCGGACGGAACGCTCCGCTATTATCTGGATGGCAGCCTGGTCGGTTCTCTGGATAACGTTTCCATCCGGGAAGGATTACTCGGTCTGTGTACCTACCTGGCCAAGGCAACATTTTACAATATACAATATTCCACCGAAACGGACGAACCGGAAGAACCGCCGACAAAACCAGACCTCCCGGAGGAGGGACTTGCTCCGGTCACCGGCTGGAGCGCCGTTTCCGGTGTCTGGAACGAAGCCGACGGGGTTATACAGGCTGAAAACCGCAACATGGAAAACTGTATTTTCCGCAGCGGCGTTCATATTCCTGCCAACACCGCATTCCTGTATGAGGCAGACGTCACTGTGCAGGACGGTTGCGCCGGAGCGCTGGTTTTTGGGTATCAAAACGAAGGGAGCTGGAGCGCGGCCTCCTACGATATCTCTGCCCGGCTGGCGCATGTGTTCGGCCTCTACGGCTCCTTTAACAAAGAACTCACTACGCAGCAGCTCTCCGTCTCCACCCATCGTCTGAAGCTGTATCTGGATACCACAATGAAGCTCTCCTATTATGTGGACGATAGGCTGGTCGGCGCAACCCAGCTATCCTCGTTCGATGGCGGATACCTCGGACTGAACACCTACCTTGCAAACGTCACATTTTCCAATGTCCAATATACCATTCTGGAAGCGCCGAAGCTCACTGGGCTCTCCTTTACCGAGGGCGCTTTCTATGAAAAATTCGAGCCCGGACGCCTATCCTATACGGCAAAAGTGGACACATCCGTTTCCGCGATTTCTCTGACTGCTGGGACGGAAAGCGGGACAACCCTCGAAATTAACGGTTTCCCGGCTGAAAACGGCGTACCCTTTTCCGTTCCTCTGGAAAAAGGAGAAAACACGATCTCCGTCAAACTCACCGACCGGAATGGGGTGACCAATACCGTGACGATTACCATTATCCAAGTCGACCGCACACAGCAGTATACCGACACCTATCGGCCACAGCTTCATTATACAGCGGAAGCCAACTGGATTAACGACCCGAACGGTCTGGTTTATGACGCTTCCACCGGTCTGTATCATCTGTATTACCAATATTCCCACAGCGTCAACGCTGGTGTACGCACCTCTTGGGGGCACGCTACATCCACCGATCTGATGCATTGGACCGAGATGCCCGTCGCTATTTTGCCGGACAGCCTTGGCCTGATCTGGTCTGGCTCCTGCGTCATTGACCGGAACAATACCTCCGGGCTTTTCGACGACAGCACCGCTCCAGATTCCCGTATCGTGGCGCTGTATTCCTACGACCGGCAATACCAGGCGCTCGCCTACTCCACCGACGGCGGCGTAAGCTTTATCAAATACGAAGGAAATCCCGTCATTCCCAATCCTGATCGTCAGTACGGCGTTGATTTTCGTGATCCGAAGGTGGTATGGATCGAAGATACCGTATACGAAAACGGTGGAATCTGGCTAATGATCGTCGGCTGCGCCCCCTACCGCCTGTTTACTTCGCCAGATCTGATTCACTGGACTTATAACAGCGACATTCAGCCGAAGGATGGTTCAAAGTTTGGCGGAGAATGCCCGGATCTATTTCCTCTGGCGGTGGACGGCAATGAGAACAACATCAAATGGGTCATGTGCGCCGGCGGACTAAAATACATCATTGGCGATTTAATCAGGGAAGATGGCGTGTTCCGCTTTGTCGCTCAAAGCGATATCCTTCAGCCGCTCAATGGAAACATGGGAACGGTCTATGCCTCGCAGACCTTCTATAACGCTCCTCAGGGGCGGCGCATTATGGTCAGCTGGTTGCGGGATACCCATAATCCCAACTACGAAGACAAAAAGTGGACCGGTGCACAGTCCATTCCCTATGAGCTGAAGCTCGTCACGGTAAATGGCCAGATTCAGCTGACGACCGCCCCGGTTTCCGAACTGGATAATCTGCGTAGTGAGACACCGGTTTTTGAACTATCCGATTTTCTGATTAACCCGGACAGTAAAAATATCCTTGAAGGCGTCGAGGGGACCGTATTCGATTTGGAAGCGGTGATTAACCTGAACGATGCGGACGGTTTTACGTTCCATGTCCGTGATTCCGGCGGCGAATACACCGAAGTTTCATACAGCCGCCTGACCAGACAGCTGCAGGTGAAAAATACCCGCGCCGGGCTGAACCCCACTGCAAATACGATGCGTCTGCTCCCCATGGAAGGCAACCGCATCAAAATCCGGATTATTCTGGATAACTCGATTATCGATGTATTTGGAAACGATGGGGAGGCGGCTATTACTTCGTATCTATTCTCTCAAAACAATGGGAAGGCGCTTAGCTTTTCTGCAGATGGCAGCCCCCTTAAGCTGGAGTCTCTACGAATTTACGAGCTTTCCTCTATCTGGAAAAACAGCTATGACATGTCGGTGAAAACACCCTCTGTCCTACCGACCAGTCCCTCCTCCCCCTCTTCGACGGAGACGACTGATTCGTCGGAAATTACGTCCTCCTCGAAGACGGATTCTTCTACAGACACAACGATCCCTGCAGAAACCGACTCGTCCTCTCAGGCAACGGCAGGCAGTCCGGCCACCGGGCATAAGGGCGCCCTTTTCCCGGCCATCGGCGCCTTTCTTCTTTCCCTGATGGGCGCTCTCTGTCTGAAAAAGCGCCGCCGCATGCTTAATCCATAATTCAAGCCCAAGAAATGCCAAGGAGGGACGAACCGCTGGTTCGTCCCTCCTTGGCGTTTCCTATTTCATGCGCTTGCTACATGATCGGCCTTATATCGTGCCGTCGTCGTCCGTGTCCTTGTTCCGGCGCTGCTTGCTGCGGAGACGGGCCATCTCCTGCTCCGAATACTGGCGGGGGAAGGTTTTCGCCGGCTTTTCCTCTTCCTCTTCGTCCGGAACGACATCCTGGAAAACCGGTTCCTCCTCGTCCTGAGGGCGGTCGTTTTCTTCGTCGATATTCAGCGCACGTTTGGCTTCCAGATCTTCCCCGGGGTGATCGCGGTAATAGGGATCAATCATCAGCTTTTTGATAAGGGGAAAGATGTTGTACTGAATAAGATACGACCGGAACGCCGGGAAAAAGAGGACGTAAACGATCAGTATCACCGGAATCGCCACAAGCATATTGACAAAGAACAAGGCAACCGCTCCCGCGTAAAACAGGGCGAGCACCAAAAAGATCAGAAGGTTCCGCTTCAGTCCCGCAATCGCCAGAATCGCGCTGTTTTTATAGATCTGCTTCACGCTGAGCTTAAAGGTGATCATAATCATATAAATATAATATTTCATGAAGGTGAAGATCAGCGCGATGGACAAAATGATCGCCAGAAACACATAATCCAGAACCTTATTCTGCGCCTGATTGAAATAGAAAAAGAGCACGTCGAAAACGACCACTGCGGTCAGGATCAGGTTGATGATTCCCACCGGAAGCGCCTGCTTCCAGTTCTTTTTGATGGTATCAAAAAAATCGCCCGCGATAAACGCATGCTTCTCCCGCGCAAAATTCCGGGTGATATAGGTAAGCCCCGCGTTACCGAGCCCCACTGTCACCAGAGGAAGGGATACCAGCACAAACAGCAGATTCGCCAGAATCAGCTTCCAGAACTTCCGGAAATAAATCTCAAAAAAGACCACGAACCCCTTTTTCTTCGGGCCGTTCTTTTTGACGCCGGGTCCCGGTTTGTTGTAATCGAACAGTCCAAAAAATCCTGCCACGCCATTCACTCCTTTTTTACTTCCTGCTTTTTCAAATCGTTTTATGCGAATTTATGCGAAAGGCATTCGCCTTTACTTAACGAAACAACCCGGTAAAGGCCAGCCGCATACCCACGTCCACCACTCCGGCGAGGAACGCCAGGCCGAGAAAGAGGAGGAAGCGGACGCTGTACAGCTTGAAATCTCCCCACAGGCCCCCCATGGAAGCGCCGGGCAGGATTTGCCGGCTGAAAAGCAGCGACATCCGTGTGGACTCCATCCCGCCAAGCACCAGCGCCGCCGCCGCGATCAGCGTATGGGGAACCACCAGCAGCGCCGCCGCCGCAATCCCCTGCGCCCCAGTCGAGTAATAGTAGGCTTCCGACATCCCGAGCCCCAATCCAAAGAAAAGAGGGACCAGCGCCGTCAACGGCGCTCCGCAGGCGGACAGCCCGAATAGAAACTGCAGCGCCAACAGCAGGATCGTCGAAAAGCAGGAGGAAAACAATGCCGACATGCCGCCTTGGAAATCGTCAGGTACCGAGCGTACCTCCAGCATCGTGCGCAGTTCTTCGCCGATCAGGCTGTGTGAAAACGCATAAACCGCCACGCCGAAAACCACGCCGGCCAGAAACAGCACGGTAAAAAAGAGCAGCCGCCGGTTGGCCGCGAAAAATCCGCCCAACGGGCGGCGCGCCGGCCTTCCAAGCGAACCGCCGCTAGGTACAAAAGGGCCCGGAAGGGCCGGAATACGCTCCCTGTTTGTCCTGTTCATAAACAGCCTCCTCCGCATGGGCAGTTTGTCCGGAGTTTCGCTGCAGCTGCTTCAGCGCTCCGTCTGCTCCATACCTATGCAATTCCGGAAGCGTCTATGCCTGAAAAGGCGTTATGCTTTACTGTTTTGCATCCTCATCCGCCAGCGCGGCCTTGATCATGATGGCGCATTCCAGGCGTTTCTTTTCCAGCTCGCAGGATAGCCTGTGGGAGCGGAGAATGTCTCCCTCATACTGCTGATTATTGGCGTTGCAGCCGCCGGAGCAGTAAAATTTTGCCCAGCAGGTACGGCAGCTCTGCTTATCGTATACGGTGGAATGGGCAAAGCGATCCTTCATCTCCAGATTATACTCCCCGGTCAGCACATCGCCCATCCGCCATTCCGGCTGGCCGACAAACTGATGACAGGGAAACACCCCGCCGTCGGGGTCCACCGCCGCGTATTCGTTGCCGCAGCCGCAGCCTCGCAGCCGTTTGATCGCGCAGGGCCCCTGGTCAAGATCCAGCATGAAATGGAAGAAATTGAAGCCCTCGCCCGCCTTCTTTTTCGCAAGAACGGCTTTGACCAGCGTATCGTATTCTTCAAAAACCCGAGGCAGATCCTCCTCCCGGATGGAGAATGGCAGCTTCGGATCGCTGACTACCGGCTCCACCGACACCTGATCGAAGCCGAGCGACGCCATGTGAAGGACATCGGTGGTAAAATCCAGGTTATTTTTGGTGAAAGTTCCGCGAACATAATAATCCCGGTCCCCCCGCTGAGCCACAAAACGCTGATACTTCGGCACGATGGCGTCGTAGCTTCCCTTTCCTCCGGCGTTCGGACGCATCGCGTCATTGATTTCCCGCCGTCCGTCGAGAGACAGCACGACGTTGTTCATTTCCCGATTGAGATATTCCGCAATTTCATCATTCAGCAGCACGCCGTTAGTGGTCATTGTAAAGCGAAAAACCTTGCCATGCTTTTTCTCCAGTCCGCGGGCATACTCCACCGTTTCCTTTACCACGCCGAAATTCATCAGCGGCTCCCCGCCGAAAAAATCCAGCTCCAGGTTCCGCCGTCCCTGGGAGCGCTCGATCAGGAAGTCGATCGCCGCCCTGGCTACCTCGGCGCTCATGATCTTCTTTTCCCCGCCGTACACGCCCTGTCCGGCGAAGCAGTATTTGCAGCGCAGGTTGCAGTCATGGGACACATGCAGGCACATCGCCTTGAGGGGGGAGCGCACCATACGGTCGGCAAACTGCTCATAATCATCTTTGCTGAAAAGCTGGCCGGCGCGGTGAAGCGCAAGCAGCTCGTCGTAGGTTTCGCGGATTTCCTCCGCCGGATATTGTTCCGCCAGCGCGTCCACAACGGACGGCGGGCAGGTTTCCTCCATGGTTTCGCTGTTTTCGTCCAGCTGGCCAAGCAAGTCGTATACCAGATCGTCCACGACGTGGACGGCTCCGCTATTTACATCCAGAACAATGGCGTACCCATTGTTTTGAAAACGATGAATCATCGCTGTTCATGCCCCTTTTTATGTATCCTTTTATGCAGAAAAACGATGGGGCGGATATCTTTATCCGCCCCATCCGTTATGCTCCGCTTACTTCTCGCACTTCTGGTTGGCGACGGTGCAAGAGGTCTTGCAGGCCGACTGGCAGGAAGCCTGGCACTCGCCGCAGCCACCCTTGGCAGCCGTTTCCTTCAGATTCTGATGATTGATCGTTTTCACATGCTTCAACACTTTCATGACCCAATCCTCCAAAAAAGATAGATGTCACAGACATCCTTTATTTCGAGTTTACCACAGGCGGCGAGGAATTTCAACGGTTTTCCGCAAAACACGTCACCGCCGGCGGGTATTTACGCCGATGATCCCGCCAACCGCCGCGCAGCCCACCATCACAGCGAGCTTCACCAGCGCATAAATGCCGCGAATATCCTTCAACACGGCAAAACCGGCGATCATCACCAGCAGATAGAGCGCCGCCCCGCAGGCAGCCCCGTACACAATGCCGCGGGAACCGGCCGCTTTGGCGCTGGTCAGCCCGCCGACAAAGGAGCCGGCCGCCGCGGCGATCACCGCCATCGGCGTGACCGCCATCTGTGGAATATCCTGCGCCGCCATAATCGCCGCGCAGAGAAGCAGAATTATCAGACAACAGAACGCGCCGACAACCACGCCGATCAAAATCGGCCGTATCCACCGGGAAACGATGGAATCCTCTTCCTGCCGCGCAGAATGCGCCGTATGCGCTTGATGAGCCTTCATGCTCTGTTCCTCCCCCTTACATTCGCTGTCACGCAACGCTCCGCCGGGCCGAATATCGGCGTTTCCGGCAGCGCTGAAACACTATAGCATATTCCGGGGAAGGACAAAATAGTACACGCCGCCGATAAAAGGGAGCAGACGTTTAGATATCGTCGTCGTCATCGTCGTCGTCATCCGGAGCCGGGCCGTCGTGTACGGTCTCGCAGCTCTGGAGCGCCCATTTCTTGATGGTCATCTTGCTGCGGTCCGCGCCGGTCTCGATCACGAGCGAATCCTCCTTGATATTCAGCACCCGGCCGCAGATGCCCCCGATCGTGGTGATCTCATCCCCCACACGGATGCTGTTGCGCATCTTCTGCTCTTCCTTCTGCTTTTTCTTCTGCGGACGAATCAGCATGAAATACATCAGGACGATCACCAGAAGAAGCGGGACGAAGGTAACCAGCAGGCTGGCCATATTCCCCTGCGTAGTCGCCGGAGCGGTGGTCTCCGCAAGAATTGCGTTCAAATAAGACAAAACAAGCACCTCCAAACAAAATCGTTTTTATTATAAAGGCTTTTTCCACCGATAGCAAGTACAATTTAAATCCGGCGGTCCAAAATACCTGTAAACTTTTTGTGAAGGACTTCAAACGTACCGTTTTCCAGGCTGTCCCGGATTTTTTCCATCAGCGTGTTGTAAAAATACAGGTTATGCATCACGCACAGCCGCATGGCGAGCATCTCCCCGCTTTTGAACAGGTGACGGATATAGGCGCGGGAATGCCGACGGCAGGTGGGACAGCCGCATTCCTCATCCAGCGGCGCGGGGTCGTCCGCATATTTCTGATTGAGCAGGTTGCGGACCCCCTGCCAGGTAAAAACATGACCATGCCGGGCGTTGCGGGAGGGCATGACACAGTCGAACAGGTCTACTCCTCGGTATACCGCTTCCAGGATGTTCACCGGCGTGCCGACCCCCATCAGATACCGGGGACGATCCTTCGGCATATACGGCTCCACCGCTTCGATCACGCGGTACATCTCCTCCGCCGGCTCGCCGACAGCCAGTCCGCCGATCGCGTAGCCGTCCAGCCCCAGACCGGCGATTTCCTTCATATTCTCCACCCGCAGGTCGTCGAAGGTACAGCCCTGGTTGATCCCGAACAGCATCTGCCGGGGATTGACCCGGTCAGGCAGGGCGTTCAGACGGTCCATCTCCGCTTTGCAGCGGTGGAGCCAGCGAACAGTGCGGGCGCAGGAAGCCTTCGCGTAGGCGTATTCCGCCGGATTCTCCACGCATTCGTCAAAGGCCATGGCGATGGTGGAGCCGAGATTCGACTGAATCCGCATGCTTTCCTCCGGCCCGATAAAGAGACGCCGGCCGTCCACATGGGAGGCGAACTCCACGCCTTCTTCCCGGATTTTCCGCAGCTTGGCAAGCGAAAAGACCTGGAAGCCCCCGCTGTCGGTCAGGATCGGCCCCTTCCAGCCGGTAAAGGGCTGCAAGCCACCCATCCTCCGCACCAGCTCGTCCCCCGGACGAACGTGGAGGTGATAGGTATTGCAGAGCTGCACCTGGCATTTCAGCTCCTTCAGATCATAAGCGGAGACCGCTCCCTTGATCGCGCCGCAGGTAGCGACGTTCATGAAGGCCGGCGTCTGTACCGTACCGTGAGGCGTCTCAAAAACGCCCCGCCGGGCGGCGCCCTGCGGGGGGATGGTCTGTAATGCGATCGGCATGGTTCCTTTTCCTCTCTCCCACGTCTTTCGCGCCTTTCCTCTTTTCGGAGAGGGCGCGGCTGTTTCTCATTGGGCTTCCTGAATCGGATTCCAGAGAGCATAGTAGAGTATAGTATATTTTTCCCCGACATGCAAGAACCGGAAGGAACGGAAAATCCGCTGAGGATGCGCCCTGTGGGGGAAAGAAACGGTGTTGTACTCAAATGACGTAAAAGGCTACAGACTGGGAGGGGATTTCAAAAAAGGAGCATTTTGCAATCCCCTCCTTTCCTATCTTACCTCACGCCCTTCCCGTCGCAGGAGCGGAGCGCGCTTTTTCCCGGCCAGCGGGACCCCTCCCCCAGCTCCTCTTCGATACGGAGAAGGCGGTTGTATTTCGCCACCCGTTCGCTCCGGCTGGGAGCGCCGGTCTTGATCTGCCCGGCGTTCATGGCCACCGCCAGATCCGCGATGGTGGTATCCTCCGTTTCGCCCGAACGATGGGATACGACGGCGGTATAGCCCGCTGCCTGCGCCATACGAATGGCGGCCATCGTTTCGCTCAGAGTCCCAATCTGGTTCGGCTTGATCAGGATGGAATTGGCGCAGCCGCGCTCGATCCCCCGGCGGAGACGCCCGGTATTGGTGACAAAGAAATCGTCTCCCACCAGCTGGAGGGAGCCTCCGAGCTCGGCAGTCAGCTTCCGCCATCCCTCCCAATCCTCCTCATCCAGCGGGTCCTCAATGGAACAAATCGGATATTTTCCGCTGAGCTCCGCCCAGTGCCCGATCAGCTCGTCGGCAGTATACCGCTTCTGCTTTTTGGGGAGGAAGTAGCCGCTTTTTGCGGCTTCCGCCGTTTCCGTCTTCCACTCGCTGGCGGCGGCGTCGATTGCCAGGACGAAATCGTCATAGGGACGGTATCCCGCCGCCTCCACCGCCCTCAGCAGGCATTGTATCGCCGCTTCGTCGCTCTCGAGGTTCGGCGCGTACCCGCCTTCGTCGCCTACGGCGGTGGAAAGGCCCTCCGCACGCAGGATGGAGGCCAGCGCGTGGAACACCTCAGCGCACCGGCGCAGCCCCTCCCGGAAAGAAACCGCCCCGACCGGCAGGATCATGAACTCCTGCACGTCAATAGTATTACCCGCGTGGGCCCCGCCGTTGAGAATATTCATCATCGGCAGCGGCAGCGTTCCGGCGTTTGCACCGCCGAGAAAACGGTACAGCGGCATTCCAAAGCCCGCTGCGGCAGCCTTGGCGGCTGCCAGGGAAACGGCCAGCAGCGCGTTGGCGCCAAGATTTTTCTTTTCCGCTGTCCCGTCCAGCTGGCACAGGGTTCCGTCGATATCCGCCGTGTCGGCCGCGTCCCGGCCGACCAGCGCTTCCCGGATGACGGAATTGATGTTTCCGGCGGCGCGGGTCACGCCCTTTCCTCCATACCGGGAAGGATCGCCGTCCCGCAGCTCCAACGCCTCAAACCGGCCGGTAGAAGCGCCGCTTGGTACAGCGGCGCTTCCCGTGCTGCCGTCTTCCAGCGTAACTACAGCCTCCACTGTCGGGTTCCCGCGGGAATCCAGAATCTCCCGTCCATGAATATCACAAATCGTCTGTTTCATGCTGCTGTCAATCCTTTCTCAAAATCATTCAAATTGATCCTGTCTTTTCTTACAAAAAGAAGTATGCCCGGCCAAATGCGGAATTTACCGAGATGGGGCTCTTTTCGCGTTTTTTCTGTCGCCTCTTTCGCGGCGACCAACGGAACTATTGAAATCCGACGTTCTTCGCAGTATAATTGAGTACATGCAGTATGCACGGGCTAACCCATGGAATATGAACGGCCCGTGCCACCCAAAAGAAAGGATGTTGATTTCCATGCTGAGTCAAAAGGTAGCGGCGCTGCTGAATACGCAGGTGAACAAGGAGCTGTATTCGGCGTATCTGTATCTCGAATTTTCCAATTTTTATGTAGAGCAGGGACTGAGCGGGTTTGCCAACTGGTACCGAATCCAGGCGCAGGAGGAACGGGATCACGCTCTCCTGATGCTTCAGTACCTCCAGAATAACGGCGAGAAGGTTACGCTGGAAGCCATCGATAAGCCAAAAGCGGAGCTGAATGAAAACATGGACCCGCTGACGACCGGCCTGGCGCATGAACAGTATGTGACCGGTCTGATTCATACGATCTACGAAGCGGCGTATGGGGAGAAGGACTTCCGCACCATGCAGTTCCTGGATTGGTTCGTTAAGGAGCAGGGCGAAGAGGAAACCAACGCCGGCGACCTGATCAAGAAAATGGAGCTGTTCGGCTCCGATCCCAAGGGCCTGTATATGCTGGATCAGGAGATGGGCGCCCGGGTATATACCGCTCCTTCTCTAACGCTCTAATTCGGTTGTTGAAGAAACCGTCCCCGGTAAACGGGAACGGTTTCTTTTTTATCGGTCTTTGTCGGCTTTTCGGCCGTCTTAGAACAGGCTATTTCCCCTATTCCATGGTTTTCAGCGCCTGAGACAGCGGGATTTTTTCGATCTTCCGCATCTGGATTCCATGCACCACCAGATAACAGGCCGCCCCGATGCCGAGCATCGCCGGATAAATCCATGGGGCAACGTAATACGTCAGCCAGCCGGAAAAATCCTGCATCATCACATAGTAAATCCCGCGGATGACCGTCTGGCAGAGAGGAACGGAAACCACAAGGGATACCCCCACAACGATAGCCGTCGCGGTGTTATAAAGCCGTCCCGCTTCCCGGTTCGTGTATCCAAGGATCTTCAGCATGGAAATAGAAAAAGCGTTTTTCTCGACGACCAGCTTTGCCAGCAGATAGATCATCAGAATATACAGGATTACGGCAAACCCGCCGAACATCGGGAAAATCAGCCCCATGGAATCCTCCAGCTGATCGGCAATAATGGTCAGGTCGTGCTCGGTAATGACGGAGGCGATATACGCCTCCTCAATATCGGTCAGCCGGCTGTCGGTAAAATAACCGCTGAAATCGTCCGTTTCCTTGTCAAAGGCGGTATTGAACTCTTCCCGCGGCATAAAAACACAGAGAGCCGCCGGATAATGATAGCTGCCCGATACAGTGAAGGTATATTCCTCCTCCCCGAATTTCTGATGCAGCGTAATGCGGTCGCCAACCCTGACTCCGTATTTCTCCATGAAGCCGTCGGAAAGGAGAACGCCGTCTTCCGAAAACGTCATATCGGTTAAGTATTTTGAATCCGGTGAGACACCGTAAACGGTAATTTCCTCATCGTGGTCGTTCCGCAGGGCGGTGACGGCGTATTTTTCCGCGCCTTCCGTTCGGGTTTCCATCGGCGCTTTCAGAAGATACTGATACGCGGATGCTTCGGAGTTCACCACTTCCGATTTGAAATTCCGGAGGAGCGGCGAAAACAAAAGCCCGAACATCAGCAGCACGCTGGCGAAAAAAATCCCTGCGAACATGGTCGCGAAAGCCGGCAGATTCTGAAGGATCACGCGTATGCGAAACCGGGAAAGGAAGGTCCCTCTCGACAGGCGCACAACCTTTTTCTTTTGCCGCTTTTTCAGTTCATGGCGCAAAAACTGGAGCGGCGGCAGGGACAGCGAAACGGACAGTACCAGCAGGTTCACCGACAGAACAATCCCGCACGGAACGAGCGTGGTCAGCAAAAACGCCTCGGCGTTCCAAATCGTCGTATACGTCGGCAGCGAATAGCTATGGTAATACATGCCGACGATCACGTTTTTCATTGCGGTATATCCCAGAATATTGCCAACAACCGCCGCTGCCAGCGTAATCAGCATGGGCATGGCCAGATAGTGCCGGAGAAGCTCCCCCTTTGTATACCCGGAAGCACGAAGCGTACCGATAACAGAAGCCTCCTGTTCAATGGAGCCGCGGGTGGTAACGGCAAAAATGAAAGCCAGCACCACCATGACGATATAGAGCAGCCACTGGATCATCACCTTGTCGCCGCCCATATCGTCGCCGGTAAACATAATCGCCTGGTTATCGGGACGGGCGACGAAATTGGTGAGCACGGCAGTTTCGGCGATGGTTTTCAGCAGCTCGTCCGCCTTTTCCTCCTGCTCCGGCTCGGATAAGCTCTGGTCGTCATTGCGCCAGGCGTAACAGTAATGCAGTCCGGATTCTCCCAGCTCTTCAAAAGCTCCTTCGGTGACCAGCGCCACGGTGAATTTATTGGCGTCGAACATCATATCCGTGTTGTTTTTGAACAGGGCGCTGTAATCGGACAGCGCCACCAGGCCGCAGATAGTCCATTCCCGGTCGCTCAAGTTCAGCGTATCGCCGACGGACAGGCCGTTGTTCTCGGCGTACAAGCGGTCTATGGCGATATCGCTTTCCAATTCCGGCAGGCGGCCGCTCATCAGGTCCGCACGATTGACCTCACCACGGGGCTTGTACACCCGTACGGTATGCTCTTCTTCGCTTTCCTTGTCTTTATAAAAGAGCTCGTAAACAGATACCCCTTTCTTATCCAGCGCCTTCAAGGTCGCTTGCTCCGCCTGAGAGGCCAGGGTGAAATGCCCGTTTTCAACGGCATAGGCGGTAAAGCTGTCGTCGTAGGCTCGTTTCATGCTGCCGTCAGCCACCAGAAAACCGGAGCAGAAGCCGATGGTCAGAGTGAGGAATAAAAATAGGGCGACCGCTTTGCCGATATCCGTCCTCAGCTCCCTCGGCAGGCGTTTATACAACGGATTTTTCACAAAAACGCCCCCTCACCATTCCAGGTCGGCTGCCGGAATTTTTTCCGTGTTCCGGATATCGTGACGGATGCCGCCGTCCCGCAGCTTGACCACCTGATCCGCCATCTGCCGAATGGCGTCGTTGTGGGTGACCAGGATGACCGTGTTGCCGTACTGACGGTTGACGTCCTCGATCAGCTTTAGGATTTCCTTGGAGGTTTGGTAATCCAGCGCGCCGGTTGGCTCGTCGCACAGCAGAATATCCGGGTTTTTGACGATGGCCCGTCCGATGGCGGTGCGCTGCTGCTGCCCTCCCGAAAGCTGGCTGGGGATTTTATCCCTGTGCTCCCACAGCCCCAGCGTTTTCAGCAGGTCGTCCAGCGGCAACGGCCGGTCGCTGAGATAAGCGCCGACCTCGACGTTTTCCTTTACCGTCAAATTGGGAATCAGATTGTAGGACTGAAAAACATAGCCGAGATGTTTCCGGCGGTAAAGGGATAGTTGCTTTTCGTTCATCCCTTCCATCCGTTCGCCGCCTATGCCAATCGATCCGCTGTCGGCGGTCTCAATACCGCCGATAATGTTAAGCAGGGTGGATTTTCCGGAACCGGAGGGACCGAGCAGCACACAGATATGCCCTTTTTCCACCGCGCAGGTGATGCCCTTCAGCACTTCGGAGCGGCTCTCGCCGTCCCCAAAGGATTTCCGGATATTCTCAAGCTCAAGATACATGATTGTTTCCTTCTTTCCCTCACTTTTCCCGTGCGATTGTTGTATTTTTTATCTTCGAAACAGCGAAAAGCCCTTTTTCTCATAGGACTCAACCTGAAGCGAAAGAACGCGATACCCCGTTTCCTCAACGACCTCCTTCAGCTTATCCAGGCTCTCTTCCGTCATCTCCTGTTCCGTAAGGAGCACCGTTTGGCCCGCGCTGTGGGAGGAAGTAACCTTTTTCACCCGAAAAGCATTCCTGACCGCTTCGTTGACATGCGCCTCACACATTCCACATTGCATACCGTCTACCTGCATAGTAATCTTCCACATAGCAACCTCCATTTCGCCGCTTGCAGCATCCGCACGAATAATGGAACCTCGCACCGTACGACGCGAATGGCCGGCAGCTTCCGCGGCACGATTTATTCGATCGGTTAGCCAACGCTAACCTTCTGCCAAAATATAATGGATACCTTCCGCAACAGTGATTAGTATCCACTAACTCTTTTGCCGCTGTCAGTATACGCTTCCTCCTCCGTTTTGTCAAGAGGCCCGCTTCCGTTCAAAACGATGGGCGCTTCCTCAGGGAAACCACGTTTTTCTTGATATAGAGGAAGCGTTTGTGTTATACTATAAAAATAATAACAGCATAATAGTATAACAGTGGAAAATCCCCAGAGGCGTTTTTTAATTGCGCCGGCGGCAGAAAGCCCAACTCCGGCAGGGCGATGCCATTGCAGTATAAGAAGATAAGACAACGAAAGGCGGAACGGCATTATGCGGATTCAGGAATCTGCTGAAAACTATTTGGAGACCATCCTTATTCTCAAAAATCGTCTCGGGCAGGTTCGCTCGATCGATATTGTGAATGAAATGGCCTTTTCCAAACCCAGCGTCAGTGTGGCGATGAAAAACCTGCGCATTAACGGATACATCGAAATGGACAAGAATGGAAATATCGAACTGCTGGAGAAAGGCCGCGCGATCGCGGAAAAGATTTACGAGCGGCATACCATGCTGACTGACTGGCTGACTGTCCTGGGCGTCGATCCCCAGACAGCGGCGGAGGACGCCTGCCGTATTGAGCACGTAATCAGCGAGGAGACCTTTAAGGCGCTCAAAGCGCACGCTGCGAGAAAATAGAGAGAATTTCGATAAATGGGCCGGAAAGCGGCCAGACATCTGCTTTCCGTTTTGCCCAAGCTCCGGCAAAAAACACGGCAGCCGCCTATTGCGGCTGCCGTGTTTTTTCAATATTAGCATATACTACTCTCTTACATGATCAGCATTGCATCTGGAAAAAACGAGCGGTGCAGGGATACTTTCCCTGTACCGCTTTTCTGTATAATTATAATAGCAGACTTCTTCTGGAAAGTAAATACTATACCATAACACAAATCATGTTCTGTTTCTTCGGATTGAGCTTTAATGGTGGGGAACCAGGCTCTCAGTTTTAACAAGTTTTACAATCCATTTGCATCAAGTCAGATACCTGATACTATGCTTTATAATATTCCTTTTCCGCTTGTTGTATCGTGTAGTTCTCGAATGCCACATTTACGGCTTCAAGAAGGTTTCTGCTTTCTTGCTTGGTGTACCCAAGATTTTTACACGCCAAAAGTACATATCCACAGCAGGCGGCATTTGACCATGTGTCATTCCCAAGCAATGCCGAAATCGTATTTAGCCCTTGTCCCTCTTGCATACTTATATCCCCTTTTTGTGGAATGATATAAGTATATGCAACCTTTTGGACAATTATTTCAGTAGCGCCTCCTGTTCTAACCGTACACAACGTTCCAGCATATAGGCGAGGCACTCCGAACAGTCTTTCAGCTCGGCCCTTGCTGTCAATTCCTGCAATTTATGCGAATACTCAAGCGAGAAGGATGTTGTAAACGCCGCAAATGTGACTAACTCTTGCTTATTCATTCGGTGAGGCCGTATGCTGGCGCTAATTTCGCGGCGAAGTCTTGCAAGCATACTGAATCCTCCGTAATCAATATCGCCCCAATGATACCACGGTAACTCTTCAGATGCGTGTGCAACGGCTTGCAGAAATATTTTCTTGGATGGACTGTACTGGCCTCCGTGATAGATAACGAGTTCATCAGACTGGCGATGTTTACTGATATAGTCAAAATAATTTGCTTTATTTTCGATAGATAAAATACATCGCACTCCTTTTGAAAGTGTAATCTGCGCCGCTGCCATGTCTTGTCCATAAACAGTGCTGCCGCCACTTAGATTTGAGAAATCCAGACTTTTCCCATCTGAAAAGTTAAGAGAGAGTGGCCCACAGAACTCGAATTGCTCTGGGTATTTTACAATACCAATTAGATTCAATAGCTGTTCATCTGTAGTTTGGTCATCGCAGTCCAAATACTTTTTCAGAATGCGCAGCAACCGCGCCTCGACAACTCGCTCAAAATGCTTACTGTCACCAAAGCAGCGAACAGAGAACACTCGTTTCAATAGCTCGTTATCCTTGTTGGCGTCTATATACTGCAATGCTTGTAGCAATGAGTTTCGATCCTGTACATTTTCAGGAATCAATGCATGGATTTTCCGCTTTTGCTGGATATATCCACAGATATCTTGTAAAAAGTCTTTTATCCATTGCGATTGAATAGATTCCATACACTCCGCCAACTCGGCTTCAACATTAGAAAGAAAATCATTTTGTGGTTGCCTATGTGCAAAACGATAGGCATTTTGCAATTCCTCCATATTCAGCCAAACTTTTGACAGGATATGGCTTTCTTCGCCCTTCATCCATTCAAAACGGATGAACCCTTTTTGTGCCAATGCCTGTACACATTCATTGATGTGGATGCGCCGCTCACTGTTTTCAATGTCGTAATCCGAGAACTCGCATTTCCCGTTTTCATACAGCTTCAATAGAATCCTTTTTGTTGGTGTTGTAGCTGTGCGAAAAAAGCTACTGCGCTCATATTTGTTCAGAAGTGCCGTGATAAGCTTTTGTTCCATCTCATCATTCATTTTCAAGCCACTCCGATTTTCTGGGATCGAACGCCTTGACACAGGTATGTCTCCCTTCTCTTAGCACACAGAGGTTTCGGTCTACCAATATACCAATATCACCGACTTTTTCGGTGGGTGCAGAGAGAATGACCTGAAAATGGAACTGACGCAACAGCTGTACACTGCGGATAATTCGCTCTCCATCCATCTTGGAAAAAGCTTCATCAAATATGATAAGTCGGGCCGTATTTTGTGTTTTATCTCGTCCACTGCGGTATAGTTGAGCGAAAGAGGCCAGCACTGCAACATAGAACGGGGTCTGTGTTTCACCGCCGGATTTTTTGCCCATTGTCTTGGACAGACGCTGAGATTCGCCCTCTCGATTCACTGATTCCAAATCAAAAGTAAGATAGGTTCTAAAGTCTGTGAACATTTGAACTCGCTTGTCATAATCACTCTTTCCATGCGCTTTTCCATCGCCGTCCTCATTGGTGATAATTGCAAAAAGCTCGGCAATTTCATCCTTATATTTCATATTAAACTGCTCTGAAAAGAGATTATAACCACCTTCCATTTTCATAGGATCGACAAGCATATCATAATAGCGCTTATATTCCGGTCTTGGAATGATTTTGAAACGGAAGCTTTCTTCACCAAAAAAGCTGCCCTTAATCGCTGCGTTGAGCCCCTTGATCTGCGTATCCGCATCCCTGATGTTATTTTCCAAGCGGCTCAAAAAATCCTCGCGAAATTGCTCGAAGGCTTTTTTGCGCGTATCCTCAATGCGTGCTAAATATTCCGGCAGCTTATTTTCAGAGAGCTCTAACCACGCATTATCATAAGCGTCATTTTCCTCTGCCTTTGTATCGTACCCCATGATGTATTTGCGATTGTAGTCCTGACGATATTCAACCAAATTACTCCACGAAAAATTTTTGGCGTTTGTTGAACGGGATAATTCGCGCGGAAACGCTCTGTAGATATCTTCCGCACTTTGTCTGGTGGAAAGTTCCCGCTGGTACCGTGATCCACCTGTGGTTTCCACCCACTCAGAATCATACTTTTGTGCAATGAGTTGTTGTAATGTCTGAATCTCGTCATTCAGGTTTGGAATGGTTTCCTCTTGGCATACGCGCAAATGTTCCTCTAAGGCTCCTTGTTCTTTATTCTTTGCTCTCAAATCTGCTTCAAGGCCTCTAATGGCGCCATCCAATTGGTTTAGATGATTTTTGAGCGCATCAATGGCACTGGTATCAATCGCCGCAAGGCTGGTACGCAATCTCGAGACATCTTGTTCTAGTTCAGGAATGGTTTGCTTCTCTTTCGCGTATACCACTGCTTGCTGGATATCGCTTTCTCCGGGCACAGGAAGTTTGCTACACAAATCAAAACCGGCTTTTGCAGTGGCGCAGACAGAAATTTGATTGGTGAGCACAGCAAGCTCAGCTTTAACAGCATCAAGCCGCCTGCGAATTGCGCTCTGTCCAATGGCGGGCTTTGCCCAGCGTTCCGGATTCATAGCCCTCACAACATAGTTTTGATACAGCATTCCATCATCGGTAACAGCCGTGTTAAAATGACGCAGATCGTTCACCGTTTCGCATTTATGTACCCAGCCTAAAGTGAAATTCAAAAATACCCTTACATCCGAATTGGAGGTTTGTATTTCCTCCGCAAGGCTGCCCGGGTCAGTAGACGGGTTTTTACGGCGCAGTTTTTCAATATCAACAATACCGGTGCCATATAGTTTACGGTCACGTTTCATCGCGTCGAAAACACGCAAAGCATCCCTGAAATACTGGTCAGGAACAATAATATAGTATTTCTGTGTAATTAAATAGCCTTCAATGACATTACGCCAACGGTCGTTTTCAATCTCGGCTGCTTCCGCCACTATAACTACCTTTACCTCTCGCTTTGCGAGAGTGCGGAGTCGTGAAGCAATTGCAGCTTTCAAATCCAAGGCATCCCGCGGGAATTGATAGATTCCGCTTTCCAAGGATTTTTGTTCCTGCTGCAAAGCACTTCGCCTGGCAGACAATCTCTGCTGTTCGTCAACAATGCGCGAACTAAGCTCGATGATATGTTTACTGAGTTCCTGCACAAGGTCTGATAACTCTCGAATCCCATTTTCCCCAGCAGAAAGGACGGCTGTATCGTCAATAGTTGCCAAGCGTTCCGCTTGCTTCAAAAAATCCGCACTTTCCTCGCAGATGTCACGAATCTGTGAATAGAGCAGCGCATCTAAACTGCTTGCTTCAAGAGATGCCAACTTCTCTGACATACCGGTTACACATCGATTCCAGTTCGTAACATATTGGGACAACCGGGCAATTGATTTCTCAAATTCCATGAGAATGCGGTTTATTTGAGCCTCTTTTGCATCAATTTCTGATTGCAACTGCTTAATGGCTTGTTCTGTTTCATCGTTAATCAGTCTTGCACGCAGCTGATTGCTCTCATCTCGCATCTGTGAAAGACGGCTGCTTTGAGCCGCAATGTTTGTTTCGATATCTTGAAGTTCGGCAAGCTGTTCATCCACATGTTTCTGTGTCTTTTCCAGTTCGGATACTTTTATATCCTGCTGTGCACGATCAATCAGATAAGCATAGAGCTGTTCGTCCTGTTTTGCGCGCAGGAACGAACTATGCTCTGTCATGATTCGCTCCAATTGGGCAATTTTCTCTTTTAGGACATTCGCTTCTTCTTCCAAACGTTTATAGCTGCGGATGTTTTCCTGCATTTGACTGATATCCACCGTTTGCTGTGTATCACATACAAACTCCGAAATAAAATCCTGAATATCAACATTGGGATTAAAAGAAACCGCTTTTTTCAGCAAAGAGCCAAACCGATCACGCAATCCGCCCATTTTACCGTAAAATGCCGTGCGAAATTCACGCCCTACATCGGTGGTTCTATGACTTGGATATTTCTCTTTTAAAAATTCCCGTAGCTTTCGAATCTCCCATGGAATTTTATTTTCCACAAATTCGTTTTGTGGAAATCCACCGTCGTACAAGAAAAATAACTTTTGCATATCGTTCTCAGAATACACGTCAAAGCAGCAGCCGCCAGTAAAATACCGGTTCTTCTCCTCGTCGAAAAACTCTAGCGCGATATAGCTGGTAAATCTGCCGTTTCGCAAATACTTAAAGCCGGAGTCTTCGTCATCCCCCAATTCGCCCTTGAGGTAACCCATTAAAGAACGATTGCCTTTTCCGTTAGCCGCTTTATTGAAATAACCGCCACTGGTATCTCCCAAGAGCACAAGCTGCATCGCATCAATAATTGTGGACTTTCCCGATGCATTTTTTCCAGTGAGAAAGTTCAGTGTCTCAAAGGATACTGTCTCATGGGTAAAGTAATGCCAATGTATCAGAAGCAGTCTGGTTAGTTTCTTCATACCGACTCCTCCCTTTTGTCATTATCCTGTATTTCATTGTTTTTCATTTCTTCCAGTTCTATCATCATGTCGTTGATCCCCTGATTGGATACCATTGACAAGATAGAAGGTAAAATAAGAAGCTGATTTCCCTCATTACTCCACGTACTATCCATTTTTTGCAAGACATTATAGTGCGCCAATGTTCGTTGGGCATCTAATCGCTCTTTCTGACTGGTTTTTCCCTTTTCCAAAAGCCCAAGCATGCGCATCTTTTCCACGATGGTCTGCGTATCCGTTCGCACCGTATGAAATTGTCCGGATTCCTCTCTGTGCTCCTCATAGATAAGACGACAAGTATAAAGAAACAGTGTAGTAAATCGGTCCACACGCAAGCGGTTATGGTCATATATGTTGATGAGGGATACGACCCCATAGTTATCGTCTTTCTCTAATTTCCAGCCCGTCACAGAAAAGTACTCCTGCATCACAGAAAATAATCTTGAAATCATCATGTAATCGCTGCTTGGCATTGTCATCTGCTGGCTGCTCTGATACTCATAGCGGACAAGATAAGTATGAGACAAGAGATAGTTGCTCAGACGCCGAAACTCGCCCTTTTCATAAGAAGATAGTTTTTCAAAATCTTCATTCCACATGGGACAGACCCTCCTTTTTTCGGATTATCATGCGCGGAATGCGATAGCCATTTCGTTCCGTTGTTCCATCGGCCAATTCTACTGTATAGGTTGCCTCTGGATCGCCCGCTCGCAGGACGGCTAACAGCAGTAAAATGAAATCCGAATCTTCATCTATCGCAACATTTTCACTGGTAATTTCACTATTTCCCTGTGCAAACAGTTTTTCCACATACGCACAGACCCTGGAAATTGGATAGCCGTTTTTAATTTGTTCCATCATCCCGCTCATCAAATCGTTGGACACTTCCTCTGAAGAATCCACCTCCAAAGGTGTGGTATCCATCCTCCGGCTTCTGACACTTTTATGATAGAGGGACTTCCCGTCAAAGAACTCCTGGCGGTTGACATTAATATTCCGTTCCATCATAACACCTATCGTTTCCTGCTGCGCTATATCACTTGTGGCATAGGCCTTCAGAAGCTGCGCCAGTTTTCCCTTAATGGTTTGATCGGCCGTCATTAAGTAACGAATTTTTTCAATGGAGCTTTTGGTATAGGTACTATGTTTGCGGTCGATTTCTGTGATAATGTCGCCCACTGACTGATAGGCATCCAGCACATAGTTCATTGCCGCAACAATGTCCCTCTGGACCTCCTCGGGATGTTCATATTTTTTTATGGTCATGGCTCGATCGCACATGTTTTGCATCAGGGCGGCATCACCCAGAATATCTATCAGAAGATTTTGAATCGGAACCATATACCGATGGATAGAGTCCATGGTTTTGATGGGGTGATAAATTTGGTCAGACATTTTCTTATAGCTTTCAAAGTGATTCTGAAGTAAATCGTTGATACCACTTTGGTTTTCAATTCCTCGTAAATAACTGCGAATTCCATGATAAAGGCTACGGAGCTGGTATTGCAATTGCTCCGTATTTGTTTTTGCAGAGAGTACGGCCTCGTACATCTGATCCGTATGATCCGATTTAGCTTGCTTTAGACCTGAATACGTAGCAAAAACAAGAGAGTTATATTCCTGTACATCGCCAGTCTCCAGTTCACTTAAAAGCTTCATTACCGGGATTGCATAGGGCTGCGGTGTAATGATTTCTATAAAAGAGCCATCCAAAAACTCTTTTTCCACCCATCCGGTTTTGATAAAACGACCAAGTATCAGTCTGGCTTTTCCGCTGAATGTCAAACTTCCTTCGATAATTTCATCATCTTCTTCGGGCGTAAAGTCTTTATCTTCCTGCAAGGAGATAAGGGCAGAAATATAGTCATCCACCCGAATGTTTAGTTCAAATTGAAACATTTTATGTAAAAGCAGCAACGCTTCTACATATATTTCTCGATTTGTTGATACCAAGACCGAAAAAAAGTTACTGGGCAACACATCAAAAACAGCCATTTTCTCACCACTTTTCTTTGCTGAATTAGTATCTAAAATAACAGGGAAGACGTTCTATACTGCCATAATAAATCCAAATTTCTTTTCTCCGCGAATCTCATCAAAACAGATCTAGCCGATAACGATGGTCGCCGTTAATTCCATAAGTCTCAGAAGGCTGTTCCAAAAGAAATCCATAAATTCGTTGTTGCAAATATTCTTAATATTTCCCGCTGGGCAGTGATTCCCATAAATTACGATGACTATTTTAATTCCCAAGCCATTTCTTTTCGTCCAGTATCGCTTCAAATTGAATTGTCCAAAGCCTCATTTCCTCATGTACTATTTTGATTCTCTAGGACTCATCTTTCGTTAACATCGGTACACGATCAGGCGCACCTGTTTACCAGACAGGCATTGATCCTCATAGGCACAATCGGTAAAATGACAAAACGACCACTCGCTGAACCATTCAAGTAATGCGTCCACCCGATGGACAATATCATTATAGACCCCATACCAATCGCCCCACTCATTCCACTCGAAATAAGCATAATCTTTTTTATCATCCTCTGACAAGGCGTCATATTCTTGTTTAGTGAGCCAATTGACGATTTCCTCCAGCTCCCCGATTTCAAACGCAGCCAGCATACATTTTAAGACATAGCCTTGATACCGAAAGGGCCTGTCCTTTTTCACTCGACTTTTCACGCTCTTCCCATAGTTAACAAGAAAGACGCTTTTTTATAATACTGCTGATAGGTCATGTTGAGACCAGTATATGTTTCATCGTCATCGTGGTCAAATGTTTCTCTAAGCTCTGGGCTCAGATCCATCGGCTTTCCACACATATACCGATCATTCTCTAATTCGTCGTATGTGTCTCTAAGCCATGACTTTCCCCCTACGATAGGGCAAACCCTCAATGACCCATCCGGCTCCTTGATTAGTGGACTTATGTTATACCATTTGTCGCCGACATGGGCTTCCGCATAAATCGAATAATAAGTACCCACGCAAATCTCCTCCTCCGTCGCCTTTTCAATATCTCTCGGCGTTATTAATTTTTTCATGAAGAACATAGAGCTTTTCCCGTTTTCCTTCACTTGTTCCACCGATACGCATGATTTCCGATACGACCTCATCTATCGAGCACTGATATAGCAAGTTCTTAACAACCACTTATCTTTCTCTTCTTTCTATTGGCACCTATATCAGCATCCCTTTTTCAACGCAATGACACTCATAAAGAATCCGCAGTAATCTCCACCTGTTTCCCACTAAAAGCAACTCCATACTTAAAGATCGTTTTAACCCCCTTAGCAGTCATATCGGTATCGTACTTACGATCCTTAATCTGCGCCAAAGCCGTCTCTGAAAGCTGCTTTAGTTTATCTCCAGAGAAATTCCTGGCCGCCTTGAGTTCAATCAAAATGCCCGGCATATTCTCTACCTTAGGCAATAATTGAATATCATATCGGCGTATTCCAATGATGCACAAAGACTGCAAAAGGAGATGCACAGGCTTCTTTTCCAATCGGCAAGCTGCTACGATACTGCCGGGGAAAATTTTTACCATGGTTTTGTTCTGGGGCTTTGCGCCATGATGGATAACCGCTACTATATCAGCTCGAATGGAGAATCAGGCGAGGGCCGCTTCCTGAATCGAGATCGCGGTAGCCTGGGGAATGATATCGGTTAATTTTTGCAGGATCTCCTTGTTATAGACAAACGCAATTTCTTGGTTGGGCAACGCCACCTCACACATGTAGTCGCCGCTAAATGCAGGATCTACCCTTACGACCTTTAGATAGCCGGCAACCAGAAGAAAGCTGTACACGGAGGAAGGATTATTTCGAATCTGGGGATAAATGACCCCAGTATCAATATACGTCAGGAAAGATTCCCCCTGCAATAAAGCGTTGAGGCGTTCATAGATATCTTCTCCTGCATGCGCCAAAACTTCACCGATTATCTCATTGCTGCCGGTTGATTGCCAAAAGGCCTTGGGTTGACAGCCATTACTAAAATAGTTGATTACAGACCATGGGTTAAATATTTCCGAATCTCCAAACCGATACCCGTCGTACCAGGCGCAGATTTCCTCGTACTTCTCCTCTGCATGGTAATAGCGGGCAATCGCTTTTACCTCTTCCGGCGTAAAACCAAAATATTCACTATATCGGTTGTCCAATATGGAATTCACTTTTAAATTGTTTAAGCCGCTGAAAATGCTCTCTTTGGCCACACGAAGAATGCCCGTTAAAAAGCCATAGGAAAGATACCGGTTATCCTTCAGACCGCCTGAAAAGAGGTTGCGCATAAAGAGAATCACTTTATCATAAAAGCCCCTCATATGCCCCTGCTGGATCGGCGTGTCATACTCGTCGATTATAATAATCGGCGGAATACCGTAGTGCTCGTCCAGCATTTGAGAGAGCCTTTGCAGAGACATTATCATGTCCGTACTGTTCGCTTTCTCTTCCAAAACGGTTTTAAAGTATGATTTCTCATATTTGCTGCACTGCTCGCTTTCCAAGAGCTCGCTGTGGCGTTCAAACTCCTGTCTCAGAATCTTTGAGATTTGATCATAGGTCTCCTCCCAGGTGTCCCGTTTCACATCCTTAAAGGTGATGAAAATCACTGGGTATTTTCCCTGATAGTCGCGATATTTTTTACCGCAAGACCAAATCTTTTTATCTCTGAAATAAACAGAGGTATCTTCGTCCGTCTTTTCAAAGAAGGTACGGATCATATCCATATTCAAGGTCTTGCCAAAACGGCGCGGACGGGTAAACAGAGATACCATCGGCCTCTCGTCCAGAAAATCCTTGATCATCATAGTTTTATCGACATAGTAGTACTCGGACGAGGCCAGACGATAATCTGAAATTCCAACCGGCAACGGTAGGTCAGGCAATGTTTTGGTTTTTCTATACGCACCGGTTTTAATCCGGCTGTCAGTAGGTTTTTGGGCCTCTATAGGAATCACCCAACTGCGGCCCTTTTTGTATGCTCCTTCTATCCGTCCTTCTTTGCATAGGACAGTTACTCGACGCTCCGTGATTCCCCAAAGCTTTGCTGCTTCCTTTACAGTCATTGTGTTACTCATTGCCGCACCTCCAAGCTTTTCAGATATAGTATACCACTATAGCAGAACAAAATCAACAATATTCGGAATAAAATCAAACGTAATGCCTGACTTTATTCTTTTTGGTGTTATCTTACCCATTTCTTGTTTTCCATTCAGGTTTGTTGTGCTATACTAAAAGCACTGTTTAGCCCACAGGTTTTCTATTTATTCAGAAGAACTGTTTATAGGAGTGAATATACAATGACTTATATAACAGATGATACGCACAGGGATTTTACCGATGGGAAAATTTATGATTTCGAGGGGTTATCCTGTTTGGCAGTCGGGGGTGCTTACAGCATTGATAAATACTATCGCCTTATGAGGGCGTAGCCATGGTGCCCTGATTAACAGCCCTTAAGTGAAACCAAAAAACAGGCAGAAGAAAAGCTATCTTCAATAGGGAATAAAATGGATGTGGTTCTCATGTATAAACCTATCCTCTTAAATATGAGCCAATAGAAGTTTTCCTGCCTTTTGTTGATCAATCCAGCGTGGATATAAACACTGAAAAATGTCTGGGTCGGATTGAAGAGACAATCTTATACCGAAAATGGTACTTCGAATTAGGTTTTTAAAAAATATCGGAGATAATGAAATGGAAAATGTAAAGTTCGTCGCGCCTCAAATAGACAATTACATAAGACGGCTTCGCAACGGTAGCAGCGCATTTGACGAGGCCGCTCTCGCCTTGATAGATACGCTTTATTTGGAATTAGATAAAATTGTTCCCTGCGGCGATAACAATCTCCATGAACTTTGGCTGTGTGCAGAACGCGGAACGATCGAAGACTTCGGCAACTATGAGGAGATGCTCGCGGACGGAGAAATTGAAACTCGTGAGGAATGGGAAAATTGGTGGCACAGTGAATATCCCGAAGAAAAAGTCTGGTATCATTTGGCTGCTGTAGAATACAACGATTTTCGTACCGTTCTTGTCCAGCATGAGTCCGTCATTCAAATCAATCCGCATGAAATAAGTCCGTGGGGCCATGATGTGATGCCATTTGTAAAATGGCTGATTCAATCGGTTAAAAGCTGTATTACCTGTTTACAGGAACATACTTACAATGAGATGGTCAATCTCAAACTACCGCCGCAACATAGGACGGGAACCATTCTTCGTAGTGACTACTGGGACATTTTTCCTAAATACCGGCAAGAGTACCTGAGCGACATTTCATCAGAAGACATTCATGACTTTCTCAAATATATACTGATACAAGAACAAACTGAAGAACCCATATCACGAATTCCAAACCTGACAGCCGGAATGTTTTATGAATACTGCTCCCTGGGGTACCAAGCCAATCACTATGATGGCTGCAACACGTTATCTCCCAAAGAACAGTATTACAATGCCGATGGCAGAGACGAGGGCCTTCGAGACATTGACGAGGATTCTCTGGAGGCTTTTCATAATTGGCTGCATAACAGGCAAAGAGGCGGCCATCCTTGGGAGGTATGCCGTGGAGGAAACGCAACACATATCTCTTTATATGTACGGGAAGACGAAAAAGGATTCTATTTAGTCGTAACCGGGAAATCCTATGGCCGCTCTATAGAAGCAATAAAGTTCTATCTAGCTCTGGCCCGTAAAAACATTCCAGTTTGGCTGAACGATGGTAGCGCAATGGCTGCCCGTATCATGGCAAGCGATAGGATCGGCATCATGCCCGAAGGGATTATGCCTTATTACTGCGAGAGCTATTTTCCTGAAGAATACATTCTGGATTTCATCAACCTGCCTGAAGAAAGGCGCGAACAGGTTGCCGCGCATGTTGTCTGGCAGCCAATTCCAGAGCAGAGACTTTACCGCCGTGGGAATTGAACTTTTATTACATTCAAATTCTTTCATATTTCAAGTGAACTTCTTGTAAACATTTTTATTGAGGAGGTATTCACTTGAATAAGAAAAAGGAATATGAAAACATATTATTGCAGGAATATGAGATTTCCGATATTGATCAATTGATTGCCCAATACCGATGCAAAATAGAAATTGGCATTTTCTGTACTTCCTGGGATGCTGCTCAAACAAATAAAAAGCTTGCTCGTTCCCTGCATGAAATTCAAACAAATCACCTTAGATCAGTAGAGTAACATTGTCCTTTAGGTGACCTTTATTGAGATTTTGCAAGATAGAAGTAGTAAGTTTCGTGTAAAACTGGTTTGTATAGATTGTAGGGCCAATACGAATCATAGTAGGAGACAAAATATACAACTATATATTTTGTTTTTAACTCATCAAGCCAAGAAATAGGACTTTATAAGGCCCCTATTACCCGAGGTGTGTAGATCTTATATACACGCCTCGGGTAATAGCTTACATAGATATTCTTCTGGAAAAACCACATTGGAATGGTTTGAATCATTGTATTCAGGCAAATATCTGTCCACATCAGGAATAATCCTCTGGATGATGGTTGCCATATCAGCATATACATCTGCAGTAAACGAGGCTTTTGCATGACCTAAAGAACGTGAAACTTCCCTTAAACTACAGTTTTCCTTCAACAATAGCGTGGTATAGCTATGGCGCAGCCCATGCCACTTTATATCCGGAAGGCCATGTTCTTTCAGCAAAGTCTTAAAGGGCTTCCAAAAATAGTTTTTGGTACGCGGCCTTCCATAAGAGGAACAACAGATAAAATCAAGGTCTTGAAATGCTTTTTTTCGCCTGCTTCGCAACATCTCGTATCTCGTCCTCTCTTCCATGACTGCTTCCAATACAATCTGAGGCAATCTCAACACCCGGTCCCCAGACGGAGTTTTCGTAGAGACCTCCTGTTTTATCCGAGGCATACCGGAAGAGGAAGCAGGAATCTTTTCAAGCTGCCGCTGTACATGAATCGTTTTTCGTATGTAATCCACGTCTGAATATTTAAGACCCACAATCTCCCCCATTCGTAATCCTAGAAGGGCTGCGAAGAGAATCGGCAGGTATAGGGATGTACTCTTACCGCAGACGAGGAGCTGTTTCATTTGCCATTGGGTGAATACAGATTGCTTCTGGTCAAAGGGTCCCTCCTTTCTTCTTTTTAGTCTGATTCTTGTAGAAGGATCCGTAGAAATACAATGATTTTCCAGCGCGTACTTCATGGAAGTGGTAACAACTGTCTTTATAATTCTTGCAACGCTGTATGAATGTTCCGCTATCATAAATAGCAACGTTTCTATTCCTCTTCGGTCTATTTGGCAAATTGCTTTCTCGTTCCAATAGGGGATTATATAGTTATAGACGCAGTTCCTATAAGTACGGTAGGAATCCTCCTTTAGCTGTGGACGTTTTACTTCCTCCAGCCAATACTGATAAAAATCAGAAACACTGATCGTATCATCTATAATGAAAGTATTATTATAGAAAGCGGCAATCAATTTCTCCCTCTCCGTCTCCGCGTCTTTCAGGCTATCAAATCCTCCCTTCCATTTGCATTGTCTCTCATGTTGAAAAATAAGTGTTATTTCAAATCCATATCCTGTTTTATTCTCTGAAATCCTGCCTACTTCCCAATCCAACAAGTTTCCATTGTTTCGTATCGCCAACATTTTCCCGTTTATTCCGCAAATATCTGATCCATCCTTTCTGCCAAATCTGTTCTCGTATCAGCCAAACTGCTGTAACGATCATAAACATCCTCAATTGTAGAGTATCCCAATAGACCTTTTAATTGCAGAAAGCTCACTTGACCATGCTCCAATAAAATTGCAGCATACTGATCCCGCAAATCCTGTACGGATATGGATGGCAAACCTGCTTTTTTACATAATCGGGAAAGCATGTTGTTCATATAAGCGGGGCTTCTTCTGTTCCCGTCCTTTTGGCAACTAATATAGCCGAAATCATGATATTGGTTCCTATACCTTTTTTTATTCACGCCTATTGCCACTTTCCTGTATTGAAGCTCTCTGAATATAAGCATGAACCGATAAGACCCGGTTGCTGGATGGCGCGCCTAAGTTCTTCTCTGTCTGGCTTAATTCCTCCGCCTCTACCGTATCAGGTTGTACCTGTCGCTGCACATGCACTGTCTTTTCATTTATGTCAAAATTCGTAAATTTGAGCCCATAGATTTCTCCTTTCTTTAACCCGCATAAAAGAGCTAACAGCAATTCAAGCCTACCCTCACACGCGAACACAGCACGAAATAGTGTTTTTCGTTGTTCCTCATCCAAACGAACTAATTCTTTTTTTCGTCGAGCCGGTTTCTTAACATGATCCATGGGATTATAAGCAATCAATTCTTGTCGGAATGCATCCCCAATCGCCATACTAAAAAGCTCATAGAGTTTTTCTCCATATGAGGCTCTCGGCTTTGCAATTGCCGCTATCAGCTGCGATAGGTAATTTGAGTTGATGCTTCCCAATACAACATCGTCTATTTCCGGCAAAATGAGTTCTAAAACGCGTTCATAAACCAAACGGGTAACGCCTTTTATGCTAGTTCGATTTTCAAACCATTCCCGCAGATAATCTCGAAACGCCAAACGACTGGCACGCAGGCCCGGCTGCTCTGCTTCATTATTCTGCTTTCTCCGCTCCTCAAATAGAAAGGCGGCATATTCCGCCTCTTCTTTGGTCGCAAAGCCTCCTTTTTTCATATACTTGATTTTCCCTTCTTCGTTCACTTCTTTATAGCGGAAATACCATGAATTCCTTTCATAAATGACAGTATTTTTCTTGCGCATTTTTACGCCCCTTTCAAAGTTATGGCAATATCCGACTTCTGTTCAGACAAAAATCCGGTATGCATTATTTTAACATGACATTGGTTACTCATCCTCCAGGCCCATCCCAATCTCCTGTATGTATTCATCAATAATCTCGCCACAATCCCATACCGGCCATCCGTCCTCAGATGTTTCAATATCATCCGAACTGGATAACCCATCGTCTCCTATAAACCACGATGAAAATAACATCTCATCTTTTGCCGGATCATAGTAGATATACCCGACTCTTTTTGCAAATTTCAATGCTTTTCTCAATACTTCCTTTACAAATTCAGGTTCTTTCATGGGATATTCCACCGCGCCTTTAAAGATTGATACGACATGTGCCTCGCTCATCAGGCTCAGTCTGAGTCTGCCGTAGCGCTCAATAATATACTGTACAGCATTCATGTATGCAGAGAATACAGCTTCAGATACCTTTGGTTTTGCCACCTGTTTTAGCCATGCGTCAAAGAACTCCTTCACTCTCAGATTAGGATTAATAACGTAAGAATGATTTCTAAGGCTTTTCTCATGTTCCTTTCGGGATTGCTTCGCTTCCTCAGCCGAACTGCAGGATGGTCCTGAAAGCTGGACTATACGACCATCCTTGTAAATCAGCTGAATTTCAAAACCGTACCTATTCCCTGTTTGTGCCGCTTCCGTAATGTTAAAATCGATGTAACGGTCTTTCAAAAATTGATTCATTTCAGCTCCTCCTTTTATGTATTAAGATGATTCCTTGTGAGATGCGAAAACATAGCAAAGTGATTTCCCCATCCAACGTAAATATGAAAGACATTGAGACAGAATCAGTTTTATTGACTTAGACAGAAACTCCCCCTTGGATGATGATTTCATCACCCAAGGGGGAGTTTACTTTACCTTAAGATTAGAGATCCTTATACTGCTCAGCCGTCAGCAGTTTTTGTAATGTGGTATATTTGGGTGCTCGCGTTGAAGCCGCTGAGATTCCTCCTAATGGTACTGGGTTCTCCAGTTCAATTGCTTGCCCTTCGAAATGAATGAGATATTTTTTCTCACTTTCATCATACTCAAAACCATTTTGAGCTATCTTCGCATAGTGTGTTATTTTTGAAATCGGCGCCCCCACATAGATAGCAATATATTTGAGGTTGGGAAGCCGGTCTTTTCGGATGCGGACATAGTACCATTTATTTTCGTCCAAAAATGCCTCTCGAAAACCTTCCTCATGTGCCGGGAAAACGACAGTATCAAAAGTCTCGTTATCAGAGTTCCTTGTCTCTATCTCAATTCCTTCATCTTCAAAAATTTGCATAGCATCCTGAACATAGGCTTCAATTGCATCTTCGATAATCATGTTTCTGGAAGTACTCCTGCCAGATTGTCTGGAAAGCGTCCTCGCAATTGCGTCCAGTTGATCGATACATTCTGTTTTTAATGAAATCGTTATCTGCTTTTTGGGCTGCACTTCCAGAGCCTTTAACCGTTTTTGAATCGACTTTTCCATGTTACTCATCAGGCGTATCCCCTATAAATTATTTTATAGGTATATAATACCGGATAAGCGCCAGGATGTCAATACCATAAATTAAAAACTATAAAATATTTTATAATACTAAATCATAGCATTCCCGTTTACTTCGTTGGCTTATTTATTTCCTTCAGTTTCTTTCATCTTCAACTTGAATCCATTGAAGACGAAAGGAGTGCGCATATGGCACATAGGAAGAAAGGCAGCCTGTCCTCATTAAAAGCTAAAAAAGCCGCGCTGTACATCCTAGTTTCGACCATATACCAAATCGACAAAGACAGCCTGAAGGTACAGGAACGGGAACTCATCAATTACGCAAAATTTGTCTTGAACATCAATGACTATGAAACTTTTTGCGACGCCGGATATTCCGCGAAAAATACGGACCGTCCTGACTACCAGAAGATGATGAGTAAACTTTGAACCGGGGAGTTTTCTCATCTTGTCGTTTGGAAGATCGACCGTATCAGCAGGAACCTGTTGGACTTCGCTGAAATGTACCAGGAACTGAAAGATTTAGGTGTTACATTCATCGGCAAAAATGAGCAATTTGACACCTCCTCCGCTATCGGCAAAGCAATGCTGAAAATCATTCTGGTTTTTGCAGAGCTGGAACGACAGATGACGTCGGAACGGGTGACCGCCGTCATGATTTCCCGGGCAGAAAGCGGCTCCTGGAATGGCGGCAAGGTTCCGCTGGGATACATTCATGACAAAGAGAAGAAAGCTTTTCACATCCATCCGGAACAGGCGGAAGTCGTAAAGCTGATCTTTAACACCTATGAGCGAATGTAATCTTCAACGGCTGTGGCAAAGTTCTTAAACGAAAAAGACATTACGACAAAGGCCGGTAATAAGTGGAATCCCTCCACTGTTTGCCTCATCCTGCGCAATCCAGTATATAAGGGCACGATGGTCTACAACAAACGAAGAATCTCTGAGACCGGCAAACTCAAGCCGGAAGACGAATGGATCACCGTCGTTCATCACCATGCAGCTATTATCGAACCGGAACAGTTTGAACGAGGGCCATACTGCAAAAAAATAGGATTGGTTCCGACCGCTCCACCTACTATCGCGGAAACTGCCATGTCTTGGCCGGCCTGCTTTATTGTGATTACTGCGGCTCGATGATGGCCGCACAGATCGGAAAACCGCTGAAGTCAAAGGGCGGGATTGTTCCCAGCAACTATTCCTGCTATAACAAGCGGCAAGGACTATGCGAAAACCCGTTTACCAGTGATTCAACAATAGGCCCCTTTATTTTGAATTATGTGGCTAATATGTACCGAATTTAGAAAATCTTTGGAAAAGCCACCTCTCTTGAAACCTTGGAAAAGAAGCTGTTACGTGGAGAGGCATTTAATACCGTCGCATGTATCGAACGGACTGGATTAACACAGCTATATCACGCGCTAAGGCGTTCACTTTTTTTTGAAAATCCAGATTACTACAATCCCAATCTGCCGGACAAAGCGGCTACTCCGGATGAAAAAGCGATACTTCTCAGCGAAAAAAGCAGTCATGAGAGGGCGCTAAGCCGTCTGCACCAGCTTTACATGTATTCTGATTCCGATCTCGATGAAAAGGAGTATTTTGAGGAAAAGCGCAAGCTTGAAGCGAAGTTGGAAGAGATCAATAAGAAACTCTCGGAGCTGCAAAACAAAGAAGCAGCCGATACCTCCGACGAATATTTTGCAGCGCTGGTCAGCAATTTTATCCTGGAAAACAGCCTGAAAGAAGAGCGCTACATTGACTACTTCGCACTTCAAAAAAAGATTGATCCAATGGAGCTAAAGCTTTTCTTAAATGCGGTTCCCTCCAAATGCTTTATTCGTCAGGGCCGTGTTGTGTCCATCATTTTCAAAAACGGTTTCGAACACCGATTTGTCTACAAAGATGAGGAGGTGAAAAAGCATGCCTAAAGCCGCGCTTTATGTACGCGTTTCAACCGTCATGCAGTTGGAAAAAGAAAGCCGTGTCATTCAAAAAAGCGATTTGATCTGTTACTGTAAGGAGGTGCTTGGTATCTCCAACTACACGGTTTTTGAAGATGCTGGATTTTCGGCCGGTTCTACAGATCGTCCAGATTATCAAGCCATGATGCAGCGCATACGGGCCGGCGAATTTACTCATCTGGTTGTATGGAAAATTGACCGCATCAGCCGAAATATTATAGATTTCACGGACATGTATCAGGAGCTACAAGCGTTGGATATCACTTTTATCAGCTTAGCAGAGCAATTCGATACTTCCAGCATTATTGGGCAGGCGTTGCTGAAGATGATTCTAATCTTTGCGGAATTGGAGAGGCACAATGCAGCGGAAATATCCAAAGCCGTTCTTCTTTCAAAAGCTGGAGCCGGGGAATATACCGGCTTCCGAATTCCCTTTGGGTATCGGAGAGATTCAGCGACCAAGGAGTATTCTATTGAAGAATCAGAGGCTAATATCATCCGCATGATTTTTGACATGTTTGATCAGGGAACCACAGTTTACGCCATTACAAAACACCTCAACAGCCTCCCTCTGAAGGAACGGATCAAGAAAAAATGGCAGATGCCTACAATTGAGCGCATGCTTACGAATATCTCCTATACAGGCGCTCTGCGATACAACTACCGCAGCTATACCTCGAAGAAAGAACGCGTTATAAACGATGAGAAGGATTGGGTCCTCGTTGAAAACGACCGCCCAGCTATTATCACCAAGGAACAATTTGAGCGGTGCCAACGGAGATATACCGAGCGAAAAGATACGGTCTATCATGTGCGCAAACCGCTTTTTGCCGATCTGCTGATTTGCAATACCGATAAGCTTCTTCTATGGAAAAAGGAAAACAAACGAAAATTCTCTTCACCAGCTGTTTACTGGTGTCCACATTGTTTTTCAAATCGACTATCTGATGAAGAGGTCGGCAGCTTTATACTGAACTATCTGCTCAATTTACTGCGGGCACAGGAGACCCTATCCCCTACAGCCTCGTTGCTTTCATTAAAGCGGATGCTTCTTCGAGGAAAGGACTTTAAGAATGTAGCTAATATTATGAATCTGGAGGAAATTAAGGGTTCGCTTTTCAATAGCCAGAACTCCTCAGCAGGCAATTATGAATACAGACAGCGCAAGTTGCGATTCGAGATACAGCGAAAAGAACGGGAATTGGAGAGGCTGGCCTCTTCTTCTGATGTGTCAAGTACTCAAGCAGAGCAATTAAGAACCACTATTGAGAAATACTCATCAGAGCTCAAGTAATTAGTAAATAACACAGGGACACAAACCACACCGCAGGTTGACTATCTGAAAAAGTGCTATGAATTCTATATGCAACATAACCTGTATCATGTACCGGGTATTGATTTCTCGGATTGTTTGAAGAATATTCTGTTCTATGATTTGAAGCACTTTTTTCAGGATGTGATTACAGGGATATATGTTAAAAATGGGAAAATCATGGCAATTGAGTTTTGTACAGAGCAGGAGAAAGGAAAAATACATCTCTTTAGCTGACAATACGCTCAATTACAAAGAGGGGGATACCGTTTTGTCGAATGCCGATAAGGAAGTATTGAAAACAAACCAACTTAACGGCTGACAGACAAGTTGCAAAAAAGCGGTATCACACTATTTTTAGTGCGATACCGCTTTTTACTGCCGTATAACTCCCTGTAACAAATTACCACCTAGTGTTTTTCGTGCTTATGATTAGCTAAAGTTTTTCCAGCCTTACTTTTAGCACCTTTACTTGAAGATTTTGCTGCTAACGTTTTTCCAGCAGCCCCAACTTTTCCACCATGATGAACAGCCATGTTTTTACCTCCTTTTCATGCTCTTGGCAGTTTAAGTAAATTATCCCGAATTGTATCGTTAGGCTCTGAACGGACATATTTTTCGCCTCTAGAGCTTAACGCAGGCACTACGTCAGGATAAGGAGAAATGCAGACTTTGATACTTCCCGGATTTTCCTTTAAATAATCATAAAGAACTGATTTTTTGAAATATCCAGGATTATTGCAACCGTCAACGTATATCTCTGCGATTTCCTGAATATTGTTTGAGTTTTTGCACCCGTATTCCATTTTAATTCTTTTTGCGTACATCATAATATGTACCTCCTACTAAAAAATTTTCAGACAGTTTGGTATCTTGTATATGACGACACAACAGGCGCAAGATATAGCGATTGTATTTTTAATGTTATAATGCTAAAATAAATACAGGAAGTCGGCATTAAATCCATGTGAAAGTGTCGTCAGAGAGGACAACAGAGCGTGAGTGCGAATCATAATCTGTTGTCTCTTTTATACAGTTACCGTTCCATCTGTGCAACACTAGTATAACACACATGCTCCTTTAATGCAACACCTTTTTGTTGCTTTTGTGGAACAGTCGTGTTATACTCTTTTTGAAAGGAGCGTTTATATGGAAAATTCATTTGGAAAATATCTTGCCAATTTAAGAGAGCAGAAATCAATTAGTCAAAGAAAATTGGCTGAATTAGCCGGAGTAACTAACTCAACAATCAGTCGACTTGAAGCGGATTTAGTAAAACCTGACTTAAAAACTCTTGAAAAACTTGCTAACGCTTTAAGAATTGATAAAACATTGTTACTAACAAAATGCGGGTACAGTGAAATTCCAGAGGAATTTGTTATAATTGCACGTAAAACAGGAGAATTATCGAAGGAGAAGCGAGCCGAAGCATATAAAATATTTAATGAAACTATTGATAAATTCCTCTTGGAAGATGACGATGAGGAGGATTGATTATGCACTTCGATTGGGCAAAAATTACCTCCTTAGCGTATTTAACGCTGTTAGAACTTGATATACATGAATTTCCTATACCTGCTAAAAAAATTAAATGTAAAGACGTTATAATTAGTAGTTACCAAAAGTATGCTAAAAAAACAGGACTACCCCTTGAAAAAATAACACTTGGACATGAATTAGAAGATGCTTTTCTCCTTAAAGGTTTACGTCCTGGTATAACGTTAATTTTATATAATAAAGAAAAATACGGCCCGAGAATGAAACATACTTTGTGGCATGAGATTGGACACATCAAATGTGGACATAAAAAACATAGCGAGCAAGAAGAAATCGAAGCACATTTTTTTGCAGCACAAGCTAATGCTCCAAATGTCTTAATTAAAGCCATATCTCAACGAGGATATTCTATCAATGTTCCTTTTTTGATGGAGTGTTTTGGATTAAGCAAAGAAGCAGCGGAGAAAAAAATAGAATATTTACAAAAATACAGTTTCAATCATAGTAATGAATATGATGACCTCGTACTATTACAATTTTCTCAATATATGAGCCAAAAATATCCCCCAAAAACTAATCGTTATTATGATGATTATTTTGAAGATATGGAAAAGGAACGTCAAAGTTGGTATTGATATGATGGATTTGTTACGCACTAAAACGTTATTTCCGAGGGCATGAATATAAAACCATTACCCACGCCCTTGTTGAGTCCTCAAAGCCGCATAAATCAAGGAAAAATCAACCTCTATTGCGTAACATTCATAATGAGTTGAGAGCGCAAGCGGTCTATCCGATTGCGCTCTCTTGACTGCCCGACAGCAAAGGCGGAAACAGCCGTCAAGGACGCGAAGCGCGAAGTTTATCCTTGACGGCTGTTTTTGGCTTTGCTACTCGCTATCTGTCAAAACGAAACTTGAAGATAGCCTGTATAAGCTGTGCTTTCAGACGGTCTTGTATCTCGTCATTGATACGTCCTTGGTACATAGAAAGGTGCTTAATACGCGGCGTGTAGTGCCGCAATACTGCGTCTATTGCTTCCGGTTCTCCGGCGACAGCTTTTTCAATGATTCCAAAAGGTATTAACTTCTTATTCCTCATGCTCTGTTTTCTCCCACTCTTTTCTTAACTGTTTCAATGCTGCCAACTTCCAATAGTTGACTGTACTTCTGCTGCGTCCGTACTCATTTCCGATTTTTGTATCGGTATAGCCAAGAAAGAAATACATCAGTAGGACAGTACGCCTTTGCTCCGGTAATCTGGATAATGCGTCGGCCAATCGCTTACTTACCACAATAATCTCTTGACCTTTCACAACAAATACCGTTGGCGTATCGTATTGTTCAAAGTAACGATCCATTGTAAATGGCTCAAATGGCGTTTCGGACATCAGATAGTCAAGTGATACTTCCCGTTTCTGTTTCCGTCCGAAATCGCGGTATGCGTTGATTGCCGCATTACGAAGAACGACATTACAAAAAGCTGCGAAAGTGTACTCGATATGTTCCATGAATTGTTCGGAATACCTCATCATAACTCACCCCCTTTCTTCCCAGTAGGGGGCTATTACAACAAACGCCCATGTAGCATAAAGCCGCATGAGCGTTTGAGTAATATGAATTATTAAAACATACTATATGAGCTAACAGTTCATATTCATAGATAGAAAGATACCCGGCGGTGGTCGGGCTTTTTTTAATAAACAGGAAATTGTTGTACTTTGTCGATATGCTTTATACATCATGACGGCTACCTCCTTTAGCCGCCATTCAACATAAGCAAGGGTCATCGAACAGGCAAATCAAAACCACCCGTTGAACGGGTGGTTTGAACAGGCCCTATAAGGGCCTAATACCTGTGGTAGCATCCTAAAGGATGCACTGAAAGGTCTGACAATCACACATTTACCTCTGGCAGCCCCCTGCTCGGGGGCTGTTTTATTTGCCCTGTTTCTCCGGCTTACCCGTAAACGGGTCGATATATTCCTTAAGACTGATTTGATCATTCATAATGTCATCTTATAATTGGTTTTGGATATACTCTTTGATTGCCGTTTCATACTTCCCTACGGTATCT
>ERZ827520.504-NODE-504-length-61669-cov-26.183854_pt1 | contig 61669 bp, 54 predicted proteins | sample MGYA00519581_ERZ827520 | MGnify/ENA primary metagenome ERZ827520 (study PRJEB31778, sample SAMEA3449339) | human gut metagenome | biome: human gut; feature: human-associated habitat; material: faeces | place: United Kingdom | collected 2010/2012 ... | reverse complement strand
CGGCGGAAATATTTTGCAGTTCTTCGATCTGCTTTTTTGCCGCAGCGATTTCTTCCTCGCGTTTTTGGATCATGCGGTCGTAGCGTGAAATTCTGCCGGTGCATACGGGCAGCTTCGGCGGCATCGGCATCTTCGCCATCCCGGAGATGGGCCGCTTCTACCGCCATGTCCTCGTCCAGAAGCGCTACCCGCACCACGGCGCGGTGGCCTTCGGCCACTACGGCAAGCTCCTGTTCGAGGTCTTCAAGTTCCTCGGCGTGGGCGATATCGCCTATAATCAGCCCAAGTCCCTCCCGTATCCCACGGAAAACCCGTTCGCCTGAGCTGCCGGCATTTCCGGACTCTTCCCTGTCGTGCAGCGAGCACAACCGCGGGGGCTGGGTTCGCGTTTGAAAAGGCTGCGTGATGCGGCGCGCGCTTCGGCGGATCTTTTCCGCCGAAGCTGTTTGCCGAATTGTGCGCAGCTTCCTAAAATTCATTTTTTCTGTATATCGGAATGCCGGAGGCTCCGGCCGCGCCGTCTGCGCGATGGCCGCGGCGGCGTCCGGTGCGCCGCTTTCCGCAAAACCGGAACGGCGATTCGGCTTGTATTTTCAGTCATTTTTTTAATTTTCAGAAGGGCTTGACAAATGCGGCCGGAATCCGTACAATGACTGGGCGTGCAGCAAAGCACCCGCTCGGGCGGAAGCCTCCGGCGGGCGCTTTGTATGCTGCGTGCGCATTTTGAATATTTAACCGTTTTGGGGGCTCCGTTTTGCAGACGCTGTCCGCGCCCCCGGCATACCGCAGTCAGAGCATGGTTTTATTTTTCGGATAGAACCGTGCTTTTCCCTTGCGGTATTTTCTGCGGCCGCGCCCGCAGACCGACCTTGTTGACAAGACCGGAAGGTCTTTGATCATTCCGCATCCCAATTTCACAAAAACAAAAAAGGAGCTTTTCTGAAATGGCAAACAACAAAAGCAAAAAGACCGGCCTTGTGATCGGCATTGCGGTGGCAGTGCTCGCCATCGCGCTGGTCGTTGTGAAGGTCATCGTCCCGTCCGCGAACTATTCCGCAGCGGAAAAAATGCTGGCTGCCGAGGACTATGACGGCGCGATCGCCGCTTTTACGGCACTCGGCAATTATAAGGACGCAGCCGCCCGCGCAGAGGACGCCGCGGCTCGCCAGCTCGAAGGCAAGTATGCCCGTGAAACGATCGCGGCAGGCTGGAACCACACCGTTGCCCTGCGGGCAGACGGCACGGTCGCTGCCGCCGGTGAAAACGGCGACGGTCAGTGCGATGTCTCCGACTGGACGGACATCGTGGCTGTGAGCTGCGGCGAGCGCCACACGGTCGGCCTGAAGGCAGACGGCACCGTGGTCGCTGCGGGCAGCAACAGCGACGGTCAGTGCGACGTCTCCGACTGGACGGACATCGTCGCCATCAGCTGCGGCCGCTATTTCACGGTCGGTCTGAAGGCGGACGGCACGGTTGTCTGCGTCGGCAACAACGCATACCGTCAGAGCGGTGTCTCCGCGTGGAGCGGCATCGTTGCCATCCAGTGCGGCGATGACCATGTGCTCGGCCTGAAGGAAGACGGCACCGTGGTCGCGCTCGGCGACAAGTCCGGCGGCCGCTGCGACGTCTCCGAGTGGAGCGGCATCGTTTCCCTCGCTGCCGGAAGCACGCATTCGATCGGCCTGAAGGCAGACGGCACCGTCGTCGCTGCGGGCAGCAACGACAAGGGTCAGTGCGACGTCTCCGACTGGACGGACATCGTCTCTGTCAGCTGCGGCACCGGCTACACGGTCGGTCTGAAGGCAGACGGCACCGTTGTTGCCGCCGGCAAGCTGGATTATGAGCAGGGCGACTGCACCAACTGGAGCGGCATCGTGGCTGTCAGCTGCAGAAAGCATCACACCCTCGGCCTGAAGGCAGACGGCACCGTCACCGCCATCGGCAGAAACAAGGAAGGCCAGTGCGACGTCTCCGGCTGGACGGACCTCAAGCTCCCCATCCGCTAACATCATAATACGCCTTTTCATCCCTGAGCCCGCAAGGGCTCAGGGATTTTCTCGCCTGAACGAAAAATACAAAAAATCCAGATATCCCCGTTTTTTCGTCTTGATTTCCGGCGGGCGATGTGTTACATTGAGCTTGCCTATAAATGTCTCCTTTGTGACGACAAAATCATGCAGACCGCGCTGACGCCGAACCGGCACAATGCGCCGGTCTGTCTTTTCCCGCTTTGGGCATGTATATACAAAACCGGCGCAGCCTCTCCCCTTCAGATCCGGAGCGGCTGTGCTGTTTGCACGCTCACGGCACACAAACAGGAGGCAGAAACATTTCATAAACAGGAGGAGAAAACAAACATGAACAAACGGATCTTGTGCATCCTGCTCGCCATGATCATGGTCGTGGGATTGCTCCCGGCAGCGGCATTTGCCGCCGAGGGCAGCGATGCAGCACGCTTTCCGTACCGCTACGACGCCAGAAACGGCGAGACAGCCGTAAAGCTGTCCCACCCGCAGGTCGCGCCGAACGCGAGCACGGGCAGCCGCAGAACAAACGACGGCCTTGTTGATTACGCCGGCAACGGCGTCCTCAGCGCCGACATTGGCAGCGCGGACGATTCCGGCTGCCGCGGCCAGTCCTACTCCTGGTCTGCCATAGGCTATGGCGACTGGATCTACACGGGCCTTCTCTACAACGCCCTGGGGCAAACCGTCCAGCTGATGGACAGCGGCCTCGGCCACAAGTATGACCCCGAGCTTCTGCCCGGCATCCTGAACGTCATTTTTAACGGTGACTTCTTCACGCAGGAAGCAGACGGCAAAACCTCCAGTGGTGCGCTCGTCAAGCTCAACGTCAAAACCGGCGAGGTGAAGATCCTGCTCTCCAGCAGCTCGGAAGGAAACGCGAAGCACGACGTCAGCTTCCGCAACGCCGTGGAATACCATGGCAAGTTCTACTTCTGCGGCTCGGTCGATCACGCGCCCCAGATCTGGCAGGTCGATCCCGAGACGGACGAGTGCAAGAAGGTCTACGGCATGGACGTCCGTGAGTTCTACGAAGGCTTCCAGCAGCACATCTCCGCCGGCATCCGCGGCATGTGTGTATACGAGGACGAGCTGATCATCAGCTGCGTGATGAAGAACGAAGACGGCGTCTTTGCCCCGCAGATCTGCTCCACAACCGATCCGGAAAAGGGCTTCACGGTCATCGCAACGCAGGAGCAACTCTTCAACTATCCCGCGTTCCATTTCCCGGACAGCATCTACGGCGGCTCCATCTGGGAGATCGTCGAGTTCAACAACAAGCTCTACGTCTCCATCTGCACCGGCACGCCGGAGAACATGCCCAAAGAGAACACCATGCAGTCCTTCGCCATCGTCTGCGGCGAAAAGCAGTCCGACGGCTCCTGGAACTGGCGTCCGGTCGTCGGTGACATGGAAAAAGACGGCGCAAAATACACCTTCGGCATCGATCCCGCGCGTACCTGCTCCGGCGCAGGCGTTCTGACGGTGCTCGGCGACCACCTCTACATCGGCGAGTACAATGACGAGGAGATCGCGCTGATCCAGATCATGTTCAACCTCGACTTCGCCTTCATGAACGAAAACCTGAGGCAGTCCGTGAACCTTTACCGCATGGACAAAGCGGAGCGCATCGAGCTGGTCGTCGGCGACAAGACGGAGATGTTCCCCGAGGGCAGCCTCTCCGGGCTCGGCTCCGGCTTCGGCCACAATGAAAACCAGTATATCTGGCGCATGACCGTCCACAACAACAAGCTCTACTGCGGCACGTTTGACACCAGCAGCCTGCTTGAGCCGGTCGGCCAGTTCTCCAACGGCGATCTGGCGAGCTGGACGCCCGAGGAGTGGCATCGCCTGTTCGTTTACGTCCGCGAGCTTCTGAAGCTGCTGCGCGAGAAGGATGACTCCGGCGAGGGCAATGCGCTCTCCGACGCGGAGCAGGCCCGCGAGGACGTCGGCACGCTGTTCGAGGTCTTTGACACCGCAGCCCTTTCCGCGATCGACGACGACCGGGACGGTGCAGCGGCGCTGCTCACGGCCGAGGACGATCTGCTGGCGCAGACGCTTGCCGAGCTCCCCGAGGACTGCTTCCGCACCCGCAGCGGCAGCGCCAACGAGGCCGCCATTGCCGAGGCACTGGAAGCGTCCTTCGGCGGTACGGCAGGCTTCGCACTCGGCGGCGAGGACGAGGACGACAACGGCCTCTACGACTGGGAGGATCTCGCCAGGTTCATGCGGGAGCTGATCGAGATTGCCCGGAAGGTCGTTGTGACCGCAGCGTATATGAACCGCGCCGAGCGCGGCTGCGACATTTTCGTTTCGGAAGACGGCACGAATTTTGAGACCATCACGACAGACGGCTTCGGAGATCCCTACAACCACGGCCTGCGCGTGTTCGCAGAGACGGACGAGGGTCTCGGCTTCGGCACCGCCAACCCGTTCTACGGCACGCAGTGGTGGTACACCGTGGACACCGCTGCACCGCAGACGTACAGCGTCACCGTAAACGGCAGCCATGCGCAGACCACCGGCGCCGGTACATACAAAGAGGGCGACACCGTCTCCATCTTTGCCGGCAGCCGCAGCGGCTACGCCTTTGACGGCTGGACATCCGAGGATGTGACGGTCGCAGATGCCGCTGCAAGCAGCACGCAGTTTAAAATGCCCGCCCGCAATGTGACCGTCACGGCAGCCTGGCGCGAACTCGGCGGCTCCGGCAGCGGCTCCGGCAGCGGCACCGGAAGCACCGCTTCCGTCTACCCCATCGTCGTTCTGGACAGCAAAAACGGCGGCGTGACCGCCAGCCACAAATCGGCAGCTGCGGGCACGACCATCACCCTGACCGCAAAAGCCGACAAGGGCTTCGCCCTTCAGTCGCTCACGGCGCGTGACAGCCGCGGCAAGGAGCTCAAGCTGACTGCCGAGGGCGGCGGCAAGTACACCTTCACGATGCCCGCCAGTCAGGTCACCGTCACGGCGGTCTTTGCAGGCGGCGCGTCCTTCACCGACGTTCCCGCCGGCAGCTACTATGAGGACGCCGTGATCTGGGCCGTCTCCAACGGCATCACGACCGGCGTGAGCGCGAGCCGCTTCGATCCCGACGGCATCTGCACCCGTGCGCAGGCCGTCGCCTTCCTGTGGCGTGCCGCCGGCAGCCCTGCACCCGCATCCCGCACGATGCCCTTCACCGACGTCCCCGCAGGCAGCTATTATTATGACGCTGTTTTGTGGGCCGTCGAGAACGACATCACCAAGGGCACGAGCGCTGCGACGTTCAGCCCGGATGCGACCTGCTCCCGTGCACAGATCGTCACCTTCCTGTGGCGCACCCGGAACGCTCCGGCCGTTGGCAGCAGCAATCCCTTTGCGGACGTTGCCGCAAACGCCTACTACGCGGACGCGGTTTTGTGGGCCGTCAAAAATGACGTGACCAAGGGCACGAGCAGCACGCTGTTCAGCCCGGATGCAAACTGCACCCGCGCACAGATCGTAACGTTCATCTACAGAGCCTTCGCAGAATAAAACAATCGGCGGTCAAGCCCAACCGGGCTTGACCGCCGATTTTTTTGTTTTTGCAGCTTTGATGGAGGACATTCGGTGCCGCAGGCGGCCTATCCGATGCCCTTTGTGGGGGCGCATGGGTCGTGCATCTCGTCCGCATACTGCCGCTCGATGATCTTCACGGTCATCAGCATGGTGATGACGTTGAGCACACCGTCCACGATCAGAGAAACGCCGAGCAGCCGCCCCATCATCGAAATGCGCGCGCTCGGGCGGAAGATCAGCGCGCAGCCGAAGCACGCCGTCACGATCGCAGCGACCAGCAGCAGCGGCCACTGCCGGATGCCGAACGGCCCGGCCTCCACGGAGATCTGCACCTTAATGAGCCCGTCCGTCAGGATCAGAATGCCGAGCACCGTACAGAAAAACGCCAGCGAGCCCTCGGTGTGCAGCAGCAGGCTGCTCCCCAGCACCAGCATCAGGACGCCGGAGGACAGGTCATTTTCAAACGCCAGCCGGAACAGATCCTTTGAAAAATAGCCGAGCAGCTTGATCGCTCCGAACGCGATCAGCATCAGCCCGCACAGGATCCCGACCGTGTGCATGGACGCCTCCGGGTGAACGATCACAAGGACGCCCATCATACACAAGAGCGCGGATATCACCAGATATCCGATTTTTGCCGCCTTCATCGGTGCAGCAGAGCGCACGGCAGCCACCTCCTTTTTCTGTCCGTCAGTATACCACGCCGCCGACCCGGCGAACATGGACAAAACCTGCCGCAATGTTACCAAATGCCACACTTGGGGGGTATTTGTCCAAAAACGCCACACCGTGGGATGCTTTGGCCATTGCGGGCTTGGGATGCGGCATGTAGAATCGAGGCATAAGGTGTGATTGGCACACGGCTTGCAGGCACCTGCAAGCTCGCGGCGCGTTTTGCGCTGCGCCGCCGCTGCTCGATATGCCCTCCGCGGCGTCCCTGACGGCAGCCGGAAACACCGGTGTGTGCGATGGGGGGTTCCGGTCTGCCGCATTCGCGTCCGGAGGGCAGTAGGGCAGCACCGCACAATATAAACCGGTCACCGGTCAAAGGAGATGCCTTATGCAGACGAATTTCATTCTATCCTGTGAATCCACGGTCGATCTTCCGTATTCCTATATCAGCGGGCGCGACATTCCCGTTCTCTTTTACTCCTACAGCGTTGACGGCGAGTCGTATGTGGACGACATGCTTCAGGACCCGCAGACGCTTTCCCGGTTTTATGGCTTCCTCGACGCCGGGAAGCTCCCCTCGACCTCGCAGATCAACGAGTTTTGCTATCTGGAGTTTTTTGAGCAGCTGCTCCAGCGCGGAGACGTGCTGCACATCGCGTTCGGAACCGGCATGACGCAGTCCGCCGTGAACGCCGAACGCGCCGCCGCGCAGCTTCGCGAGCGGTATCCCGAGCGGAAGCTCCTTGTCGTGGACTCGCTTTGCAGCTCCTCGGGCTACGGCATGCTGGTCGATTATGCCGCCGACATGCGCGACGAGGGGTTCTCCATCGAGCAGACCCAGCAGTGGCTTCTGGAAAACCGCAAAAACATCCACCATCAGTTTTACTCCACGGAGCTTGCGCATTACCGCCGCAGCGGACGCATGTCCGGCCCCACCGCCATGATCGCCACGATCCTCGGCATCTGCCCGATCATGCGTCTGGACGACAAAGGGCGCATCATCGCCTACGGCAAGGTGCGCGGAAAGGCGGCCGCCGTCAAAACGACCGTTGATACGATGGAGCGCTTCGCGCAGGACGGCGCAGAATATGCCGGAAAGTGCTTCATCTGCCACTCGCGGTGTCCGGAGGACGCCGAAAAAACACGCGCCGCCGTTGAGGCGCGCTTCCCGAACCTGCGCGGCAAGATCCGCATCTGCGAGATCGGCACCATCATCGCCTCCCACTGCGGCCCCGGCACGGTGGCGGTATTCTTCCTCGGCGCCGAGCGCGCGCCGGAATAACAAACAGCCGCAAGGCTTCTGACAGAAAGGTGAGCAACATGCAAAAGGTAAGGCAATGTGTTCGCGGCGACCAGACGCGCTGGCGGGCGTGGTTCTGGGCGGTGTGCGAGGTGTTCGCGCTGTGCTCCATGCTGCGCTCGTTGCGGCTGGGCGTGGTGTCAGACGCGCTGGTGTGTCTGCTGGTGTGCTTCGGCGCGGCACTGCCGTATGTCTTTGAGGTATACGGCTACCGCCTTTCCAATGCGCTGTTCGTCTTTGGCCTGTCCTACCTGCTGGCATCCATGTCCGGCCGGATCTACAAGCTGTACTATCTCATCGCGCATTGGGACAAGCTCCTGCATTTCTGCGGAGGCGTGGTGTTCGCGCTGCTCGGCGCGTATCTGCCCGTGCTGATCGATGAAAAGTACACAGACGACCGCCTGCTGCGCGTGCTGTTTGCGCTCATGCTCTCCATCTCCGTCTCCGCCCTTTGGGAGTTCTACGAATTTGCCATGGACCGCTGGTTCGGGACGGACATGCAGCGCGACACCCTCGTATACGCCATCCATTCCTACGATCTCGGCGAGGCCACCGGCGTCATCGGCAGCATCGACCGGATCGAAAGCGTCATCGTCAACGGCGTTCCGCTCGAGGGCTACATCGACATCGGCCTGATCGACACCATGGGCGACATGATGATCGAGACGCTGGGCGCGGCCGTCTACGCAGCCGTGTTCGCGCTGGACAAGGATCGCCACCCCGCCTTCACCCGCGTTCCTGCGACCGCCTGCAGGAAAAAGCATCCCGCGCATGTGCCGGCCGGATAACGTGCAGCCGGAAAACCGGCAAATCCGGCTCGCAAGAGGGGCGCTTGCGCTGGTGTGGATCGCGATCATCGGCGCGTGCGTTCTGAAGCGGGACGCCTTTACGCTGGAGGGCATTTTGTCCTACACCCCGCGCCAGCCGCTGCTTGCGGCGCTGCTTCTGCTGGCGCTGTTCGCCGTCAAGAGCCTGAGCGTCTTTCTCTACAGCGGATTTTTGTTTGCGGCCAGCGGCATTCTGTTTCCGCTGCCCGCGGCGATCGCGGTCAATCTCGCGGGCGCCGCCGTCATGGTCAGCCTCCCCTACTGGCTGGGAAAAAGCCTCGGCACGCAGGCGGTGCAGTACATTCTGCGGCGCTGGCCCAGAGCCGCGATGCTCCACGCGCTTCACAAGGACAGCAATTTCTTCTTCGTGCTGATCGTCCGGCTTCTGGGCATTCTGCCCGCGGACGTGGTCAGCGCCTATATGGGCGCAATCGGCGTGCGCTATCGGGAATATCTCCCCGCGTGTCTGCTCGGCTTCCTGCCGACGTGCGTGCTGTTTCCCATCATGGGCATGAGCATCTCTGACGTGCGCTCCCCGCAATTTCTCATGGCAGCGGGCATCGGCCTTGCCGCCACGCTGGCCTCCTGCACCGCGTTTTATTTCTACCGAAAACAACATATCCAAAAAGAACACGGTCTTGCACCGGAAAGGACGAGTGAACCATGAGTATTACCGAGAAAATCTCCCATGCAGCCGAGCGCAAGGCGTTTGAGACGATTCTCGAGTCGATGCTGAAAAAGGGCCAGACGCAGGACGTGGGCGACCTTGCCGAGCAGCTCATCGACATGATCCAGAAGATCCACAAGGGCACGTGGAGCGACAAGTCCTATGAGACGCTGCGCATGGTCGCAGAGAACCCCGACGGAAAATGGGCGCGCTACACCCAGCGCATCATCCGCGAAAACGACCCCTACATCCTCAAGACCTTCCTGACGAACGTGGCCTATGAGGGCGGCTTCCGCGGCTACCAGACGGCGCAGGAAAACGCGAGAAAATACGGCATCAACGTGCCGTGGCTCATCCTGATGGACCCGACCTCCGCCTGCAACATGCACTGCACCGGCTGCTGGGCGGCGGAATACGGCCACAAGCAGAGCCTCAGCTTTGAGGAGATGGACAGAGTCCTGACCGAGGCCAAAGAACTTGGCACCCATGCGTGCCTCTTTACCGGCGGCGAGCCGCTGCTGCGGAAAAAGGACATCATCCGCCTGTGCGAAAAGCACCGCGACATGGCCTTCCACGCCTTTACGAACGGCACGCTCATCGACGACGAGTTCTGCAAGGAGATGCTGCGCGTGGGCAACTTCTTCGTCTCCATCAGCATCGAGGGCTTCGAGGAGGCCAACGACGGCCGCCGCGGCGACGGCCACTTCCAGAAGGCGCTGGACGCCATGGATCTCATGCGCCGCTACCGCATCCCCTTCGGCGTGTCCATCTGCTACACCAGCCAGAACTATAAGGTGGTCACCAGTGACGAATTCCTTGATCTGCTGATCTCCAAGGGCTGCGTCTTTGCGTGGTATTTCCACTACATGCCCGTGGGCGTGAGCGCCTCGACCGAGCTGCTGCCGACGCCGGAGCAGAGAGCCTACATGAAAGACCGCGTGCGCGAGATCCGCGGGCTGACCGGCGGCAAGGAGCTGTACTGCATCGACTTCCAGAACGACGGCGAATTTGCCGGCGGCTGCGTGGCGGGCGGCAGAATTTACTGCCACATCAACGCCGCGGGCGACGTCGAGCCGTGCGTCTTTATCCACTATTCCGGCGCGAACATCCGCGAAAAGAGCTTCCTCGAATGCCTTCAGCAGCCGCTGTTCAAGCTCTACCGCGAGGGTCAGCCCTTTCATGACAACCATCTGCGCCCCTGCCCGATGCTGGAAAACCCGGAGCTGCTGCCGAAGATGGTTGCCGAGAGCGGCGCACATTCTACCGACCTCGAAGCCCCGGAGAGCGCCGAGCATCTTTGCGAAAAGTGCAGAGCCTACGCCGAATGCTGGACGCTCGAGGCGGACAAGCTGTGGGCCGAGAACCACGGTTCCTGCTGAGCCGGAAATCTGAACGCTGCAAAGGAGGATACATTCTATGAAGAACACCATCAAAGAGCGGCTTGCGAGCTGTCCGTGCCTGAAAAGCCGCCGATCCGCCTTTTTGACCGGCGCTGCCGTCGCGGCCGGCGGCCTGCTCGTGTGCAGGCTCCGCCGCAGACAGCACAAGCGGCAGCGCAGCACGGACTGACATTCTATTTTGCCATTTCCCTTTTTTCCATCTCCCTTTCCATGGCCAGAGCGCCCCGGCACAGAAAACCCGTGCCGGGGCGCTTTGCAGTCTGTCAAAAAACCTCGTAGAGTTTCGCCGCGCACGGCGATGCGCACCACGTGGTTCCCCCTCGCGGCATAGCCGCTTCGGCCTACGCTAAAAAAGTGCCGCCGGCACTTTTTCTGAACGCTGCGGCATCGGACAAAACACACTACGGGATGCAAGTGTGGAATTTGGACGCGAACCGCGCACAAATTATGCGCGCTGCATCTCGCAGCCTTTTCAAACGCGAACCCAGCTCCGCGGTTCGCGTTTGAGAGCTTGTCAAAAAGACTTTTTGACAAGCTCAGCGCCCGCCGGGTATCCGGCGGGCGCTTTGCGTCGCTATGTGGTTTGTCTTCCGGACCGGGCGTTACTGCTTGACCTGATCGGTCGCCTCGGAGATCTTCAGGAAGCGAAGCATCATCGTGGCTGCCTCGGCGCGGGTCGCGCCGCCGTTCGGGTCAAGGCGCGTTGCGCTCTTGCCGGTCATGATGCCGCGGCTGTAAGCCCACGACACTGCCTCGCCAGCCCAGGAGGCGATCTCCGCGCGGTCGGCGAAGTCGGGCATGGTGGTGCCGTTTGCCTTGACGCTCACGCCCTTATACTGCGCATAGCGCCAGAGGATGGCTGCCATCTGCTGACGGGTGATGGGGTCGTTCGGCGCGAAGGTCGTGGCGGAGTAGCCGTTCACGATGCTCTTGGCCGAGGCCCAGTTGACCGCGTCCTCATAATAGCTGCCCTTCACGACATCCGTGAAGCTGCTTCTTGCCGAAACGGCCTGCTGACCGTCCATACGGTACAGGATCGTGACCAGCATCGCGCGGGTCAGGCCGCTGTCGGGTGCGAACTTCGTCGCAGAAATACCGGTCATGTGACCAAGCTCAACCATTTCCATCACAGAATCATAGAACCAGTCGCCGCGGCGGACGTCGTCAAACTGCGGACGGCTTGCGCCGGGCTTTGCTGCGGGTTTGTTTTCGGGGCTGCCGGTGGTGACGTTGTAGGTCGGGATCTCCAGCGTGATCTCAAACGACTTCTTGCCGGAGCCTGCGCCTGCACCGTCCTGCATGACGTCGAGCGTCAGGGTCGTGGCCGTCGTCTCCTCCAGGCCGTCATAGCTGAACAGAAGGCTTGCCGCCGTGCCGGTGTAGGGCGTCTCGGATGCGTAGCCGACGGTGACCTTGCCCTTGGCCTTCACGCCGCTGTGGAGCGTCATGCCGCCGTAGCTCACGCCTTCGAGCTTCATGAGCTTTTCGTCATAGCAGACGCTGAACAGGCCGTTGGTGCTCTCGCCCGCCGCGATGGGAACGAGGACCGTCTTTGCGTTCGGGTCCACTCTGACAGCCGCCGCGTTCTGCTTGCTGCCGCTTTCGACCTTGACCGCGTTCAGACCGCCGGCCTTTTCCGCCTTCGCGCTGATCGGAATCATGGAGTCGGTCTCGGCATTGTAGCGCAGCGTCGGGACGGGCGCGGCCGTGGCTGCGGGCAGGTTGGACTCGACATGCAGCAGCGCTGCCGGCCAGACGTCCTTGCCGTAGCTGCCGATCTCGGTGGAAACGTAGCGCTGGATGCTCTCGTCAAAGACGAGGCGGAACAGCGTGCAGGTGGAGCCGTTGAAGATCGAGGCGTAGAGCGCGCCGTCGCTGCCGACGGTCAGCGAGGAATAGCCCGCGAAATACTCATCGGTCGGGATGTTGATCTTCATGTCGGTCGGGGTGATCGAGCCGATGAAGCTGGTGCGGGTCGAGCCCCAGCTCTCCTCCTCGTAGACGTTCAGGCGGTGGATGCGGCAGCTGCTGTCGAGGACGTAGAGAACCTCGCTGTCATACTCCTGCGTCGACCAGCCGTAGTAGTCCTCCACTTCGACCTTTTCGGTGCCGCCGGTGGCAATGCCGACGACGATCGCGTTCATGCTGCGTGCCTGCCAGTTCGTATCCTTCATCGGGTCGAACGGGAGGATCAGATAGCCCTCGCGGACGGCGTAGACCTTGTTCACGCCGTCTTTGGAGTAGACGTTGCTGTACGCCATGTCATACAGCGGGTAGTTGTTGTCGTAGTATGCGGAGGTGCTCGGTTCGAGGTCCAGACCGGTCTCGGCGCTCAGTCTGTGCATGGTGCCGGAAGTGGAGGTCAGCAGATAGAACTCGTTTGCACCGGGGATCTCGGCGATGCACTTGGTGTAATAGCTCTTGTCCAGTGCAACGGTCTCCTCCCACGTATGCTCGCCGCCGGCCAGATTCCATGTGTACATGGTGGGCTTGCCGGTCGCGTCCATCAGAACGCCGTCCACGGTCAGGTCAAGCGCCTCGACCGTCACCTTGCAGTCGGCATAGACCGCCGCGTTGTCAGCAGCGCTGACACGGATGGTCGCCTTGCCGACGCCGACGCCGGTGACGACGCCCTTGGCGTCCACGGTGGCGATGTCCGGGTTGAGGGAGGTGTAGGTTACATTGCGTTCCTTCTCGCTCAGGTTCCACGGCAGGACCTGAACCTCAAGCTGTGCGGTGTAGCCCTGCTGCACGGTCACGCTGCTGCGGTCAAAGGCCACGCGCTCGACGATGCCCTTGGACTCGGTCCAGCTGTCGTCCACCGTCCAGTCGGGGAAGAACAGTCCGGTCACTTCGTTGGAAAGCGAGATATTCGGCTTGGTCCAGGTCTTTGCGACCGGGTCGATCTCATTGTAGTTGACATAGTAGCCGGCCTTTGCGATCCAGGTGACGACCTTGCGCTCGGTGTCGTATTCCATGGTCTGGTACTCGCCGTTGAAGTTGAGGGAGCTGCTGGAGGCATTTGCGACCAGCTCCGGCTCTGCGAGGGTGTCGAGCGTGAAGCTGTAAACGCCGCTGAATTCGGTGGAATCGCTGGCGTTGGCCTTGAACTTGCCGCAGTAGAACTTCTCGCCGTCAAAGCCGAGCGTCTTGGTGAAGCCCGCCTTGCCGCCGATGTAGCCGTGCTCCGTCGTCGCGGCAGTCATCTTGTCGAAGGAGATGAGCAGGCCGTCGCCGGTCACGCCATAGATGCGGTCGGTCTTTGCGTCATACGCCATGTCCCGGAGGACATAGCCCAGACGGCAGACATAGCTCAGGCCGTCAAGATCATCCGCCGGAGCGACATAGAGCTTGCCGGTGTCGCCGGTCACGTAGACATAGCTGCCCACGGCTGCCGCGGCATACGGCATGATGGTCGCGTAATCGCTCAGCGTATCGGTCGACCAGTAGTAGCCCTTGCCGGGATACGCGGTGAACCATCTGCCGCTGCGCGTATCGAAGTAGATGCGCGTCGGGCGCGGGCCGGGTGTGCCGATGGTCTGCTTGAGCTTGTAGGTCACGGAGTTTGCGGCATAGTCGGTGACCTGGATCACGAAGCGGTAGCCGCTGATGTTGCCAAGCGGGATCTCGATCGTGACGCTTTCGCCGGGCTTTGCATCCTCGGGCGCTGCAACGCGGTTGAGGATCTTGCGGCCGGTGTTGTCGAACAGGATCGCGCCTGCGAGATACTGGTCGTCCTTCGCCGTCAGGCGCAGAACGTTCTTTTCGGTGTCAACAACGACGCTCTGCTCGTCAAGGACGGGCGCTTCGTTATCGATGGTGAACTGGACGGTCTTGCTGGCGCCTTCGCCGAGCGCATCCCAGTCCACGCTGCCGTTTTCATCGACATACAGCTCCGGAGCTGCGGTCAGCGTCAGCTCGCCGTGCTCGCCGGGCTTCATGTCGGGAGAAAGGCCGATCTCCAGCGTGGCGTCGCCGCCGATCCAGTTCTGGATGGAATAATAGAAGTAGGCCGCAGGCAGCTCGCCCTCATAGACGGGCTCCATCAGCGCCTCGCCGGTCGTGGTGTTGACCGCCGTTGCACGCAGAGCCGCCGCGTTGCGGACGGGCGCGAACTTCCAGCCGTAGAAGTAGTCGCCGCGTTCAAGGTTGATGGCGTTGCGCTCGGGATGGTAGACCGCGTCCGGCGTGACGGGGTTGCCGCCGAAGTAGTACGCCGAGTAGGGCTTGTCGCCGTAGACCAGACCCACGGCATTGGCGTTGTACGCGCCGAGGTACGGGGCGCGGAGCTCCTCGGGATCGGCGTTGTCCGCCACATCAAACATCGAGGCCTCCGTCCAGCTTCCGTAGAAGCCGAGCACCGGCAGCGACAGCGTCGGGGCGATCACACCGTCGTCAACGGTGGCTGCCGCCGCGAAGATGTACGCCTCGAGATAGGCGCCGGCGGGATAACTGTTCTTGGAAAGGGCTGCGCGGTCGGCATCGGAAAGTGCGATGCGGACATCCACGCTCACGCTGCCGTTCGCGGGAACGGTCACGTAGCCCTGATACAGGTGCAGCATGCAGTAGACATCGTATGTATCGACCTTGCCGTCGCCGTTGAGGTCAGCCTTGTCCATGTAACGGATCTCGCTTCTCGCGCCGGTCACATAGTCCAGAAGCGCCTGCGCATCGGAGCGGTTCACGACGCCGTCGCCGTTGAAGTCGCAGTTGGTCAGGGCGCTGTCTGCCTCCATGACGGACTTGCCGCCTACGGTGAAGTCCACGTCCGGGGTCAGCATACGGGTGTTGGTGCTGAGGAAGTCCACGCCGCCGTCGGTGTAGAGATCCTGCGTAAAGACGTCGCCGGACAGGCGGTATGCCATGTCCTCGCCGGTGAGGTTATTGAGGCTGAAGCGGAAGGTGTAGACGCCTTCGCGCGCCGCGTCCTCGCCCAGCTCGACCTTGACCTTGCCGTCGGGCATGCCGTCCACGGTCATAAAGACCGGAGTCTGGACAGCCGCGAGCACGTTTGCAAAGCCGGAGCCCTGCTGGAAGACGGGGAAGTAGTTGCCGTTGCCCGCTTCACTGCGCATCGGCACGGAGGTGGACATCAGAAGCGCCTGCGTCAGCGCGCGGCTGGTGAGGCCGCTGACGGTGATCTCGTTTTCACGAAGGTACTGCTGTACCAGCGCCGCCATACCGGCGACCTGCGGAGCCGCCATCGACGTGCCGCTCATCAGCTCGTACTGGTCGGTCGCGGACGTGCCGCCGTTGACGGAGTAGATGCTGCCGCCGGGGGCGGAGATCTCGGGCTTCAGGGACAGGTCGCCCGGAACGCCCCAGGAGCTGAAGGAGCTCATGCTGAGGTATTCGGACTGGAGATAGTTCGCCGTCTCCTTGCCGTAGACCGTCACGGTGCCGGTGTAATAGGTGAGGCCGTCCGCGGTCGTGTGCACCTCGCCGTTTTCCTTGGCAAGAGCGCCGGCTGCCGCAGAGGCAAACACGGCGGGAGCCTTGTAGCTGTAGCCGCTGAGGTCCATGTTGATGAGGCCGGATTCAAAGTTGTAGATCACGGTCGCTGCCGCGCCGAGCTTCGCCGCGGTGCTCGCCTTTTCGACCAGGTTGATCGCGCCGCGCTTGCAGAACACGATCTTGCCCGTCAGATCCATCCCGGCGTAGTCTTCTTCCGCGCCGAGCCCGTCGATGAAGAGGTACGGATACGCCGTGCCGGAGCCGTCGGCGGTGGTGTCCAGCGTCGTCATCGAGGCGTTGCCGAACGGCGTGCCGATGGCGTTGGTCAGCGTCTCTGCGTAGACGATCGACGAACCGGCGATCTCGAGCTTGGCGCTGATCATGCCGTCGTTGTCCACGGAGGCAACGGTCAGAGCGTTCGTATAAGAGCCGGGCGCGCCGACGGTGTCAAAGTTCACGCCGTCGGAGTACAGATCGCCAGGCGTGGTATACTGTGCCCAGTAGGAGCTGTTGCCGGCGGAGATCACGCAGACAAGGCCGCTTTCGGTCAGGCTGTCCATGATCTTTGTATAGGCGTCCTCGGAGCTGCGCGCCGTACCGGCGGCTGCCGAGCCGAGAGAGAGGTTGACCGAGTCTGCACCGAGCAGGATGGCGTCTTCGATGCCGGCCATGATGTCGGCGTCATACGCGCCGCCGCCTGCGCCGAAGACCTTCATGACCAGAAGCTGCGCGTCGGGCGCGGCACCGGCCACATGTACGCTTTCGAGTGCGTCCACATACGCGCCGTCCTTCTTGAGGTAGCGGTTCGCCGCCGAGATACCGGCAACGTGGGAGCCGTGCTCGCCCTGCGCGTCATGGTCGTGGGTGATGTCGAGGTTGACATCGACGTAGTTATAGCCAAAGGGGACCTTTTCGTTGACGTAAAGCTGCTCCGCCGTCAGATTGCCGGAGGCCTTCGCGTAGGCGTTGAGCTTTTCCAGAACGGAAGCGGTGTCCGCTGCCGTCATCAGCTTGTAGGTGCGGCCGTTTTCGGCCTCGTCCTCGGCGATGGCGTGTGCAAAGGCGTCGGCATCAAAGGACTGATGGTCAACGTCCAGGCCCGTATCGATGACCGCAATGCGCATGCCTGCGCCGTTGTAGCCCTCGAGCCAGCTTGCCTGCGCACCGGTCATCTGGCCGGAGACGGCGGTATGCGGCTGATAGGTGCCGCCGACGGAAACCACATCCGGAAGATAGCGGGTCTCCTCCACAACGCAGTCCACACCGTTCACCGCGGCGATCTTCTCGATCGCGCTGCGCGGCACGTTCGCGGAAATGATGTTTGCCGCAAGCGTCAGATTCCACACAACGTCCATCTTGCGGCCCTCGAGCGCCTGACGCTCGATGCGCTCACACAGCTGGTCCTGTGCGCTCTGAAGGCGCGCGCGATACTGCATCGCGCTGGCGTTTTCGGCGATGTTTTCCGCCGCGAAGCCCGCATCCAGCGTGGACGCGTCCTTCAGCACGATGGAAACACGCACCATTTCATCCTCCTGCATGTCCGCCTCGCGGTCGCTGAAGAATCCAGCGTCGTCGGCGTCGCCGAAGGACTGCATGACATTCATCGATTCGGCGAGCTCCAGCTCGTCCTCTGCGACCTTCTCAGCCGTCAGGGGAACCAGCGTGTCGCTCACGCGGCTTTCCGCTGCCAGTGCGGGGCTTACGAGGCCGGTGGCCAGCACAAGCGCCAGAAGCAGGGAAAGGAGTCGGGTGAACTGCTTTCTTTTCATGATTGTACCTCCCGAATTTCCGTCTATCAGCGCCGAACAGTTATGTTCCATGCTGATATGGCATATAAGCATTATACGGTTTCCCACATCCACCTGTCAAGAGCAGTTTTTGCCTTATCCCAAAAAAGAAGCAGCGCCCGGGAACCGTTTTTTGTTGTATTTGACAAATGCGCTTTTTGCGTGTAATAATATAGCAACCCGATCGCGGCCGCATTTCTGTGCGCGGCTGCGGAGAAAGAAGGTTGCGCGGATGGCGCCTATGGAATATACACCGGAACTGAATCTGATCCTGGAGGCACTCTGCTACCTCGGACTGCGCGCCAACGAAGCCGGCCGCCAGACGCTGGAGGAGCGCTTTTGCAGCCGCGGCAACACCGACGTTGCCCGCTTCCGCGCGCTTTACGCGCCGTTTGAGCAGATGCGGCGCGAGCTGGACCGGCTCACCGGTCTGCCGCAGGCGGAGGTGCAGGCGCTGTTCGGCGACATCATGGGCGATTCCTACCAGACCAACGGCTGCTACTCGCCGCCGATGCTGCTGCTTCTGCCGCTGGCCTGCGGCCACCGCGGCGATCTTGCCGGATTCCGCGAAAAGGCGCTCGCCTGCACGCCCGATGAGACCGCGCGGAGCATTCTCATTTCGCTCGACATGACGGACCTGCTCGGCCCGGATGCGTGCGGTGCAGAGGCGGTGCTGCTGGAGCGGCTGCTCTCGTCCGATCTTCCCAAGAGCGCGCGCATCAAGCTGCTGAACGTGCAGAAAAATTCCCGCGCCGTGCTCGAGCGCGCGCTTCCGCTGCTGGAAAAGACGGTGGATGCGCTCACGCAGCTCCTGCCGGAGCTGACGAAGCGGACGGAGCTTCTGACGCGCGAGGTAAACGCCGTCGGCTGTGAGGCATGTCTTCGCGAGATCTCCACCTTCCCTGCCGGAAAGGCCGTCTGTCACCTGCGCCCGCTCGTCGTCGATCCGGGCACGAATCTCTGCCTTGACGCGCCCGCCGCAGACGGCAGCTACACGATCTACTGCGGCGTCATGCGCGCGCCGCTGTGGCATTTGCAGATCTCCTCGCAGGCCAGCCTCGACCAGATCTACGAGTGCATCCGGCTGCTCGGCGACCGGACGCGATTTGATATTTTCTGCTATTTGCAGAACCATCCCGCCTATGGACAGGAGCTTTCCAAGCACTTCGGCCTCGCGCGCAACACCATCCATCACCACATGAGCCAGATGTTCAAGGCCGGGCTCGTCAACTGCACGATGGAGGGCACGCGCGTCTATTACAGCATCGCCAAGGACCGCTACAGCCGCCTGCTCGACCAGCAGCGCGCGCTGCTGCTCGGCGGATATCCCTCGCAGGAGTGAACAGCGCATAAAAAGCGCCCTATGCACGGCTGTGCATAGGGCAGTTCTGTCTGTCAAAAAACCTCGTAGAGTTTCGCCGCGCACGGCGAAATAAAATGTGAATCGGTTTTGTCTGGCGGCGTGTACGTCAGACAAAACACGCTACGCCCGGAAAGTGTGGAATTTGTGCGCAAGCAGCGCACAAATTATGCGCGCAGCCGGGTGCAGCCTTTTCAAACGCGAACCAAGCCCCGCGGTTCGCGTTTGAGAGCTTGTCAAAAAACACTTTTTTGACAAGCTCAGCGCCCTATGCACGGCTGTGCATAGGGCTGTTCTGTCTGTCAAAAGCTTTGCAGCGTTCGCGCTTATTCCGCTTCCAGCGCCATGAGCTTGTCGATGCGGCGCTGGTGGCGCTCCGCGCCGGAAAACGGCGTGTCCAGCCATGTGTCCACGATCTCCAGCGCCAGCATCTCTCCGACGACGCCCGCGCCGAGCGCCATCATGTTGGTGTCGTTGTGCTCGCGGGTCATCCGCGCGGACATAAGGTCGCTGAGCAGCGCGCAGCGGATGCCGCGCACCTTGTTTGCGGCGATCGAGACGCCGATGCCGGTGGTGCAGGTGACGATGCCCCGTTCACAGTCTCCCGAGGCGACCGCTCTTGCTGCCGGGCCCGCAAAATCCGGGTAGTCACAGCTGGTCTTGTCATAGCAGCCGAAGTCCACATAGGTGTCTCCGCGTGCGTCGAGACGGCGCTTGATGGCCTCCTTGAGCTCCAGTGCGCCATGGTCGCAGGCAAGTGCAATTTTCATACGAATCTTCCTTCCATGTTCTCTGCGGGCATTGCCCGTTGTTATTTTTTGTGCCGCCGTCAATCCGCGGCGCTGCCGCGGATGGTGCCGCCGCCGAGCACCACGTCGCCGTCATACAAGACGGCGGCCTGCCCGGGCGTGACGGCGCGCTGCGGCTCGTCAAACAGCAGCTCCGCGCCCTCCTGCGTCAGATGGACGGTGCAGGCGGCGGTTTTGGGCGTGTAGCGGAGCTTTGCCTGCGCACGCAGGCCCTCCGGCGGCGCGTCAAACGCGATCCAGTTGAGGTCGCGCACAAACACGCGGCGGGAGAAAAGCGCCTCATTTGGCCCGATGATGACGTCGCTGCCGCGCTTGTCCACAACATAGATGCGCGTGCCGTAGGGGATGTCCAGACCGCGCCGCTGGCCGAGCGTATACGCCTCCTGCCCGCGGTGCGGGCCGAAGTCGCGCCCGTCCATGCCGAGAAAATGCCCCGGCTGCGGCCGGACGCCATGCTCCATCAAAAAGCGCATGTAATCCCCGTCGGGGACGAAGCAGATGTCCTGACTGTCGTGCTTCTGCGCGACGGCAAGCCCGAGCGACTGCGCAAGCGCACGCGCCTCCGCCTTCGTCATCTCGCCCATCGGCAGCAGCACGCGCGAAAGCCGCTCCTGCGAGAGGCTGTAGAGCATGTAGCTCTGATCCTTTGCCGCGTCACGCGCGCGCAGCAGCAGCCAGCGGCCGCTGCCGCGGTCGCGCTCGATGCGGGCATAGTGCCCGGTCGCCATTTTGTCATAGCCGAGCGCGTGCGCCTCGTCCAGAAAAAGGCCGAATTTGATGGTTTTGTTGCAGATCACGCAGGGATTCGGCGTCTGCCCCGCCTGATAGGTCCGGATAAACGGCGTCTGCACAAGGCGGAAAAATTCCTCCCGCCAGTGAAATTCGTGAAACTCGATCCCGAGCCGCTCCGCCGAGCGGCAGGCGTCGGCAAGCTCCGCCTCGGCGCTGTCGTGCAGCACCATCGTCGCTCCGCCGACCGTGTGGCCCGCCTGCATCAGCAGCGCCGCCGTCACCGCGCTGTCCACACCGCCGGAGAGCGCGGTCAGAACCCGGCTCATCGGCTTGCCTCCTGTGCGCCGCGGGCAAGATCGGCCAGCGTCCAGCGGCGCAGATAGTCGTTGATCGTGCGGTCGAGCCCCTCCCACATCGGGCGCGTGGGGCAGCAGTCCGCGCGGTCACAGCATTCGCCGTCCTTCATGCAGCCGACCGGCGCGAGCGTGCCCTCGCACAGCCGCACGATCTCCTCGGCGGTGTAGTCCTCCGGCTTTCGCGCAAGGCGGTAGCCGCCGCCCTTGCCGCGCAGCGCCTGAAGATACCCGGCGCGGCTGAGCACGACCAGAATGCTTTCCAGATATTTTTCGGATATTTCCTGCCGCGCGGCGATCTCCGTCAGCGGCACATAACGCCCCTCACCGCGCGTGGCAAGGTCGATCATCACCCGCAGCGCGTAGCGGCCCTTTGTCGATACGATCATTGGTGTCCTCCTGTGCGGCAGCCGGCGCCGCCGCGTTCTGAAACCTACTATATCACTGGACAATAGGCTTTTCAATTATAATTTACTTTTTCGGGCGGCTATGGTACAATAAAAAACAGAAGAAACAGCCTGCGGCGCCGGAAGCATTTCCGCCGCGCGTGCGGCACGGACTGTGGAGGATCGCCATGCAGCACCGCTTTTTTGCGCTCATTTCGCGTATGCGCTACATCGCCCGCTGGGGTCTGATGCGCAATTCGTTTCAGGAGAACATTCAGGAGCACAGCCACATGGTCGCCGTGCTGGCGCACGGGCTTGCGCTCATCGGGCGGGACATCCTCCACGATGAAAGCACGCCCGACCCCGACCGCTGCGCCTCGGCGGCGCTGTTTCATGACGCCTCGGAGATCCTGACCGGCGACCTGCCGACACCCATCAAGTATTATAACCCCGAGATCCGCGGCGCGTACAAGCAGATCGAGGCCGTGAGCTGCCGAAAGCTCCTCGCGCTGCTGCCGGACGCGCTGCAAGAGAGCTATGCGCCGCTGCTGCTCGAATCCGATGAGGCTGTTGGCCGCATCGTCAAGGCCGCGGACAAGCTCTCGGCGCACATCAAGTGCCTCGAGGAGCTGAAGGCCGGAAATGCCGAGTTTGAATCCGCCGCCGCGCAGACGCGGCAGGCGCTCATCGAGATGCGGCTTCCGTGTCTGGACTATTTCATGGCGCATTTCCTGGACAGCTTCAGGCTGACGCTCGACGAGCTGGAATAGCGCCCGTCACCGGCCCGTTATTTCCTCCGCAAGCCGCCGCAGCGCGCCTTGCAGCGCCTCCGGCTCGGCATCGGCGTAGTCGAGCACGATGCAGCGCGCTGCCTCCGGCTCCGGCGCTCCGGCATAGAAATCCGCCAGCAGCGCCGCGTGCAGCCCGGCCTGCCGCAAAAGCGCCCGCAGGCGCTCCGGCTCCGGCGCGCCCGGCGCCTCCAGCACGAAATGAAGGCCCGCGCCCGCGTCATGGACGCGGAAGCACCCGGCGCACGGCGGCTGCGCCAGCGCGTCCAGAAGCGTGCCGCGCACGGCGCGGTAATGCTTTTTCATGCGGTTCAGGTGCTTTTCAAAGTAGCCCTCCGCCAGAAAGCGCGTCAGCGTCATCTGTTCAAAGCTCGGGACGGTGCAGCTGTAAAAGCCCATCGTCTCCCGCCAGCGCGCGAGCAGCGCCTTCGGCAGGATCATGTAGCTGATGCGCAGCGCCGGCGCGATGGTGCGCGAGAACGTGTTCATGTAGATGACGCGGCCGCTCTGGTCCATGCTCTGCATGGTCGGGATGGGCAGTCCCGTGAAGCGGAATTCCGAGTCGTAATCGTCCTCGATCAGATACCGCTCCGGCCCCTCCGTCAGCCAGCGCATGAGCGCCTGACGGCGCGTGATCGGCATGACCGTCCCGGTCGGATAGTGGTGCGAGGGCGAGATGTGCAGCACATCCGCGCCGCTCTGCCCGACCAGCGCAGGCAGCACGCCGTCGCCGTCCATCCGGATCAGGCGCATCTGCACGCCGTTTGCCTGATAGACACGCGCGATCTTGCGGTGTCCCGGCTCCTCCAGCGCAAAAATTTTTTCCCGCCCGAGGAACTGGATCAGCAGATTGTAAAAATACTCCGCGCCCGCGCCGATGTAGACCTGCTCCGGCGACACGCGGACGCCCCGCTGACGATACAGCTCGCCCGCGACCGCCTCACGCAGCGCCCAAAGCCCCGCATCCGGGACGCTTTGCAGCAGGTCTCCCCGCCGGTCGAGCAGCACCCCGCGCATCAGCCGCGCCCAGACGGAAAACGGAAACTGCCGCGCGGGCGGCGTCTGCGCCGCAGACGGCTCCGGCGCGTCCGGCGCCGCAGGCTCCGGCTCCGGCAGAGGCGGCGCGGCAGGCGTGACGGCCTCGACAAAATACCCCGCCCGCTCGCGCGAGGTGACATAGCCCTCGGCAAGGAGCTGGGCGTAGGCGGTCTCCACCGTCACGCGGCTCACGCCGAGATGCTCGGAAAGGGCGCGGCCGGACGGCAGCTTCCCGCCGCCGGGCAGCACGCCGGAGAGAATGTCCGCCTTCAGCGCGCGGTAGAGCTGTTCATAGAGCGGCGCGCCGCCGCGGTCAAGAGAATAGGTCTGGATCATGTTCTGGCCCTATCAAATAATATTTTTCTGGCGATTTCTTTCATACCAGAATGTGCTATGATACTAGCATATCACAAAAAGAAAAGCAAGCGTACCGCTTGCGGAGGGGAAACTGGTATGAAAACTTCACCGATCTATAAGCTTGTCCTGACAGCGCTGCTGGCCGCGATGGCCTGCGTGGCGACCATGGTCATCCGCGTGCCGACGGTCGCGGGCTACACGAATCTCGGCGACTGCGTTTGCCTGCTGGCAGGTCTTGTGCTCGGGCCGTGGTACGGCTTTGCTGCCGCCGGCGTCGGCAGCGGTCTTGCCGATCTGCTCGCGGGCTATGCCCACTATGTCCCCGGCACGTTCGTCATCAAGGGTCTTGTGGCGCTGATCGCGGCGTTCATGGTGCGGCCGATCCTGAAAAAGGACGAAAAGCTCCCGTTCTGGAAGCTGGCGCTGTGCGAGCTGCCCTCTGAGGCGTTCATGGTCGCAGGCTATTTCGGCTATAAGGCGCTGATCCTGCAGAAGGGTCTTGCCGCCGCAGCCTCCATCCCCAACAATCTGGTGCAGGGCGCGCTCGGCATTGCGCTTTCTGTGCTGCTGTACACGGTGCTCTGCCGTGTTCCCGACGTTCATAAAACCTTTTGGAAGGGTGTTTGATCACAATGTATGAAGAAATCACTGCTCAGGCAAAACAGGCTGTCACGGAGCTGCTGGACGCGGCGAAGCTGACGCCGGGCAAGCTGCTCGTCATCGGCTGCTCGTCAAGCGAGATGGTCGGCGCGCGCATCGGCAAGGGTTCGAGTCTCGAAGCCGCGCAGGCTGCGTTTGCGGGCATCTATCCCGTTTTGCAGGCGCGCGGCATCGCGCTCGCGGTGCAGTGCTGCGAGCATCTCAACCGCGCGCTGGTCGTCGAGCGCGACGTCGCGGAGGCGCACGGCTTTGAGATCGTAAACGCCGTGCCGCAGGTACACGCGGGCGGCTCGTTTGCCGTGACCGCATGGGCGAGTTTCCGCGATCCCGTGCTGGTCGAGACGATCGTGGCGGACGCCGGACTGGACATCGGCGGCACGCTGATCGGTATGCATCTGCGCCGCGTGGCGGTGCCGGTGCGGCTGTCGCTCAAGAAGATCGGCGAGGCAAACCTCCTCTGCGCGCGTACCCGCCCGAAGTACATCGGCGGCGAAAGAGCAGTTTATCAGGCAATGTGAAGAACGCAAGCGCCCCGCAGCTATTTTGCTGCGGGGCGCTTGCGCTTGTCAAAAAAGCCTTTTTGACAAGCGCTCAAACGCAAACAGTGGGACTGGTTTCGCGTTTGAAAAGGCTGCATGTGATCGCGGGGAAGCGCTCCTCATAAACGGTGACGCGCCATGTGATCGCGCCCTCGACCGGCTCAAAGTGCGGCGCGGAGCAAGCCGCGCGGCAGCCTTTGGCGCCTTTGCCGCCGAGAATGATGGTGGTCGGGCCGTCCGCTCCGCCGATGATGCCGACGCTGGCCGCCGCGGCCGCGTCCTCCGGCGGCGTGATCTCAAGCGGCTGGTCGGCCTCGGCGCAGTCGGTGAGCGTGAAGCGCCCCGCCGGTTCGGGCGAGAGCGTGTAGGTCATGCATGTAAAATACCGCGGATAAAACCACCGCGCGGCCTTTGGCGCGGACATCGGCAGCGTCTGCGGCTCGAGCGACTCCACCCGCAGCGTACACGCGCTGCCGTCCGGGAGGGTGAGCACGGCCGTCTCGCCGGGCGCGCGTACCGTGAAGCGCGGCCCTGGGATCGCTGCGGGCTCCGCGCGCAGCTCCAGCGTGAGCGTGCGCAGCGCAGACGGCCTTCGACCGTTCCACGGGAAGCAGTGGCGCATGACGAGCCATGCCGCCTCCGCGTCGAGTTTGTAGTGTGCCGCGACCGCCGCCGCGTCCGCATCGCAGGCGCCGCCCTCCGGCCAGTACACGGCGGAACAGCCCCGGCTGGCGGAAAGCAGCTTTCCATTCGCGGCCAGGCGCGGCCGGACGTCCATGCAAAGCGGGTTTTCCAGCTCGATCTGCGCGCGCTCCTCCGGAGAAAAGCGCTCCGCATCGTCATTTTCGGCGCAAAGCCCCCATTTTTCCGCAAATGCGCGCATCGTCTCCGCCTCGACGCGCATACAGAGATCCAGCACGAGCCCCTTTGCGCAGAGATAGACCGCCGGAACGAGCCACTGCCGCCCTGCCCAGGAAAACCGCGTCCCGAGCGGGAGCTCGGCTCCGGCGCGTCCGCGCTGCATGCCGAAGCCGCCCTCAAAGCAGACCCGCCATGGCGCAGGCGCGGGCGCGGCAGGCTCGAACGGCGCAAACGCCTCGCAGTAGCGCAGCCGCCTGTATTCAAAGCTCCGGTTCAGACCGTCCAGATATGCCCACGGCTCCGGCAGCGGCGTCAGTCCCGTTCCGGTGCGGATGGCCTCCAGAACGCCTTTTTGCGCCGCGTCCGGCGGATTTTCGTCCAGAAATGCGGCAAACTGCGCCGCGTTCCACTGCCACGCCTGCTCCAGCGCAGCCGCGTCGCCGCAGGCCAGCAGCAGCCGCAGAAGATGCTCAAAATCCTCCGCGATCAGGTGGATGTGGTCGGGCGCGCTGTTCATCGGGCTGACGGCAAAGATGCGCGCGCCAAAGCCGCGCACGCGGCAGAAGTGGATGCCGTCCACCCCGGCCCAGCCGAGGATGTCCGCGCCCTTCGGCGTGCAGTCGTAGGGGGTGTTGTCCGCACGGCGCTCGATCCCGAGCGGTGCAAGGTCGATCCCCAGCCGCAGAAATTTTTCATAGCACCGATCCATGTGATCACGGCTCCCTTCAGGCCCTCAGATTACAGATAGTGTAGCCCGCCGCAAGGCGGAAGTCAATCTGCTCTGCCGCCGCCTTGACCGGAAAAATTTTCCCGCGCGACCGGTTTCGACAGACTTTTCAAAACCGCCGTGGTAGTCTATGGGCACAGCTTATCCAATACGAGCGCACTTCATGTCCCGACGCCGCGCTGCCGCGGCGTCAGATCCCACGATCCACCCTTCCCCTGACTCGACCGGTCAGGGGCGCTTTTTTGACGGCACTGTCGAACGCGGGCGCATCGCGCCGCTCAGTATCGAAGGCAGCGCCGCATCCGCCGCTCGGCGCGCTGGAGCGTGCGGCAGACGGTGGATTTGTTCACACCGCGCTCCTGCGCAAGCTCGCGCATGGTTTTCTTTTCGAGATAGTAGCCGATCACGGCGCGGCGCTGAAGCTCGGTCAGCTCGTTTTCCATCACATGCTGGAGGCGCTTTCTCTGCACGTCGCGTGTCATGCGCGGGCCGAGATAGCCGTCATAATCGATATTTTTCATTGCGGTAATAGCCCCTTTCATAATAATGCTCCGTCAGCTCCGCAAGCTCGTTGACCTGCGTCAGCATGGCGGTCAGCACGCTCATCCGCCGGTCGATCCAGAACAGCTCCTCGCGGTCGCGCGTGCGCTTTTTTGCCTGTCGGAGCTGACGCAGGCGCTCGCGCAGCGGCTGCGCCGCCGCGCGGTACTCTGCGGACATCTCCTTAAGGGTCATGGCGCGAGGTCCTCGGCATGGAGGTCCGCAGATTGGCCAGAAAGTATTTGCGCGCATAGTCCGGCAGGCAGTCCATGCAGATCTTGCCGTCCTCCGTCTCGTAGTACGACTGCCCCAGATAGATCTCGCACGCGCACCATGCGCACCAGGCGTAGACCGGCGCAAACTGGTCATAGGGCACATTTCTTCGGTATTTCGCTGACACAAGGCATTCTCCTCTCCGTTTTCAAGTCCGCTGCCCGGCTGATTTGGTATAAATTACCATCCATCTGCCATAAGCATACTACACGAAACGTGTGATGTCAAGCGTGAATTTGAAAATATTGGAATTTTGGAGGGTGCCTATGCTGGGAGCAAGGATCGCGCTGCTGCGCAGGCAGCGCGGCATGAGTCAGAAGGAGCTTGCCGCGCGGCTGGGCGTCAGCCCGAGCGCGGTGGGGATGTATGAGCAGGGACGGCGCGAGCCGGACTGCGCGGGGCTTTTGAAGCTGGCGGAGATCTTCGGCATCAGCGTGGATTTTCTTCTCGGCGGCGGCGCGGCCGCGCCGGAGGACGCGCGCGCCGTCCGGCCGCTCTGGGACGCGGCGCGGGCGCTTCTGGACGGGACGCTGGTGCTACGCGCGGCGGACGGGACGGAGCGGCCGCTTGACGAGGCGGAGCTGGCGGTGCTGCTTGCGGCGCTGCTGGGGCAGACGGATTGACGGCGCGCGCGCCGTCTGCTACAATCTCAGAAAACGGGAAAGGGCGGCGACGGCGATGGAGGAAGCAAAACGGATACTGGACGAGGCGCTCATGCGCGAGGCCATTGCGCTCGCCCGCGAGGCGGACGCCGAGGAGGAGGTCCCGGTCGGCTGCGTGGTGACGCTGGACGGACGCATCGTCGGCCGCGGCAGAAACCGGCGCGAGCGCGGCAGGTCCGCGCTGGCGCACGCCGAGATCGAGGCCATCGCGGAGGCGTGCCGGACGCTCGGCGGCTGGCGTCTGTGGCAGTGTACGCTCTATGTGACGCTCGAGCCGTGCCCGATGTGCGCCGGGGCCATCATGAACGCGCGCATCCCGCGCATCGTCTACGGCGCGAAGGACGCCGTGAACGGCTGCTGCGGCTCGGCGATCGACCTGTTTCTGCTGCCGTGCAGCCAGAAGCCCGAGATCGTGCAGGGCGTTCTGGAGCCGGAGTGCGCGGCGCTGATGTCCGGCTTTTTCCGCCGCCTGCGCGAAAAACGCAAAAAGCCGCCGGTCGTCGGTTAAAACGCAAAAATAAGAGCCATATGCACCCTCGTGCATATGGCTCTTTGTATCTGTGTATCGATCTCACATGGATGCCGCGGCGCGGAGCGCGCCGTGCGTGCAGGGGTCAATCGAGCTTTCCGACCAATTCCCGGTACGGCCCGTCGGCGGAGGAGGTCTCCTTCGCCTGCGCCACATGCGCGGCGAGCTTCTTTTTCGCGGTCTCCGCCGGGATGACGGTGCCCGCGCCCGCAATGCACCCGCCGGGGCATGCCATGCCCTCGAGCAGATAGCCGTCGAGCCTTCCGGCCTTGGCCTGCATCAGGAGCTTGCGGCACTCGCGCAGGCCGTCTGCCCGCTGGGTCCTGATCTCCGCCTCCGGGTGCTCTCTGCGGATGATCTCCTCGACCGCCGCCGCCACGCCGCCTGCCGAGGCAAAGCCCCGTCCGGCGCCGCTGCCGTCCTGCAGGTCGGCCTCCGGCTCGATGGCGGCAAAGTCGATCTCCTTTGCCTCAAAAATGCCCATCAGCTCCTCATACGTCAGGACAAAGTCCACGTCGCTGCGCAGCTCCGCCTGCATGGCCTCGAGCTTTTTCGCGGCGCACGGGCCGACGAACACGACCTTCGCCTCCGGCTGCTCGCGCTTGACGAGCCGCGCGGTGTAGATCATCGGCGTGTAGGTCATGGAGATGTTGCCGGACTCCTGCGGGAAAAGCCTGCGCGCCATCATCCGCCACGACGGGCAGCAGGAGGTCGCGAGGAATTTCTGCTCCGCCGGCACCTTCTCCAAAAAGTCGCGCGCCTCCTCAATGGCGCAGATGTCCGCGCCGGCGGCAACCTCGACGACGCCGGAGAACCCGAGCTGCTTCATCGCGGCGACAAATTTCGGCACGGTCACGTCCTTTCCGAACTGACCGACAAAGGACGGCGCGACGATCGCCACGACCGATTTTTCCTCCAGAATGGCGCGGATGACCTGATAGATCTGGCTCTTGTCCACGATCGCGCCGAACGGGCAGCTCACAAGGCACTGGCCGCAGGCGACGCAGCGGTCATAGTCGATCTGCGCCTTGCCGTATTCGTCCGCGCCGATGGCGTCCATGCCGCACGCCTCCTGACAGGGGCGCTGGAGATGCACGATGGCGTGGTACGGGCAGGCGGCGGCGCACTTTCCGCATTTGATGCACTGGCTCTCCATGATGCGGCAGCGGCCGTTGACAAACTTGATCGCGCCCTTCGGGCAGACCTGCTGGCACGAGGCGGCAAGGCAGCCCTGACACAGCTCGGTCGCATAATACCGGTGCGTCGGGCAGGCGTGACAGGCGTAGGGGATGATGTTGACGAGCGGCGGCTCGTAATACTGCTCGGCGATGGCGGCCTGATCCATGCCCTCGGACAAAAGCGTGCGCTGCTGCACGGGCTGAAGCGACAGTCCCATCGCCAGCCGCACGCGCTCGCCCGCGATGGCGCGTTCGAGGAAGATGGACTCGCGGTGCAGGGGGTTCTGGCCCGGCACGATGCGGAACGGGATGTCCTCCATCTGCGTGTAGTCGCCGGAATAGGCCATTCGGGCAACCTCGGAAAAGACCTTTTTTCGGATGTCGGTGATCAGTGACGGGATTCCTCGCATGGTGATTCCTCCAAAACAGCGCCCTGCGGGCGCGCAAATACAGTGAAAAAAGCCCCGAAAAAACAGAGCGCCGGACGCCCGCCGGTTCCCAGTCGGCAGACGTCCGGGGAAGTTCGCGGCAGGCAGACCCGTGTAGGGGGTACACGGGCGGTCTCGACTACCGGCGAGATACATGAAAACGCTCTCTATTTTGAACCGCCGCCGCCTCCCATCGCGGCAGCGATTACAAACAAAAATCCGCACAGCCATCACCAGCCGCACGGAACGAGAGCCCTCCCACCAGCAGATCGGAAAGCAATTCTTCGGCCACGGTAACGGCGTGGACACGGGACAGCGTTCAGCGTATCTGACTTAGCCCAGGTGGGCATCACAGTGACCGGCTCGCGGGGCCTTGCACCCCATTCCGCCTGCGGCAAGTGCCGCACACGCTATCCGACTATTCGGTTGTGACCATTATATCACACTTCCCGCGTTTTGCAATGCTTTTTTGTAAAAAACCGAAAATCGCCTGCGGCGGCTCCGCTGTTCGGAGCCGCCGCAGACGCAGACTGTCGGCTCATGCCCGGCGCTCGCGCAGGAGTCTGCCGAGGATGTCGCTCTTTCGGAACGACAGATACAGCGGCACGCCGAGGATATACAAAACGGCAACCTCGCCCGCCGCGACCTGTGCGCCCATCAGCGCAAAGCCCGACCAGAACGTTTCCGGCGTATAGACGAAGGAAAGCATCGCGCCGACCATAACGGCGTTTGCAAGCACCGTCGGGACCGGCAGCAGCCACGCTTTTTTCATCCGCGCCGTCAGCAGGCAGCCGATCAGCGTTGCCGCCGAGCCGACCACGATGTCCAGCACCGAGACGGTAGAGAAAATGTTGGCGATCACGCACCCGAGCGTCAGCCCGACCGTCAGGCTCGGCTCCAGCGCCACCAGCAGGCACAGCGCGTCGGCGATGCGGAACTGGATGTCGCCGTAGGCGAACGAGGCCGTCAGGATGGTGATCGCGGCGTAAAGTCCCGCCACGACGCCGTTCAGCGCGATTTGTCTTGTGTTCAGTTTTTTCATGTGTTTTGTCCTTTCCGCGGAACAAAAAATGGGCGCAAAGCGCCCATCCTGTTCCCTAGTTTTGTTTTAAGACAGGATGGTTACGAACTGTCTGCGCCGGAGGCGCTATGAAATTGCCTGTGTATTGTACACAAGTAATTCAGACTGTCAAAAAACCTCGTAGAGTTCGCGCCCGCAGGCGCGAATAAAGTGTGAATCGGTTTTGTCCGGGGGCGTGTACCTCGGACAAAACACACTACGGGATGCAAGTGTGGAATTTGTGCGCGATCCGCGCACAAATTATGCGCGCCGCATCACGCAGCCTTTTCAAACGCGAACCCAGCCCCGCGGTTCGCGTTTGAGAGCTTGTCAAAAAGACATTTTTGACAAGCTCAATTGCCTGTGTATTGTACACAGGCAGTTTTCATTTGTCAACCTCAAAGGACGCGCGTGCCTGCGACATATTTTTCCCGGATGCAGCGCTCGTCGGCCAGATAGACCAGCCGCTCCAGCCGCGCGCGGACGGAAAGCGCCTGCGGGTGGTCAAGGCCGCTGTCGTCCATGACGACGGCGTCCGCCTCGTAGCCCTCGCGGAACGCGCCGACCTTGCCGAAAAACTCGCCGCCGCCCGCCGTCGCGAGATAGAACGCGCGCTCAAACGACAGCGCCGGGACCGACTGGTCCTGAAGCCGCCAGCGGAGCTTGGAGGCCTGGATGGCGTGCATCATCGCACGCAGGATGCTCTCATGGCTGCCGCCCGCCACGTCGGTGGCGAGGCCGACCTTGAGGCCGTTCTCCAGGAACTTGCTGACCGGCGCGACGCCGGAGGAAAGATTCATGTTCGATTCCGGCGAATGCGCGATGAACACGCCGTTTTCCTTCATCATCTCCTGCTCCAGCTCGCCCGAGTGGACGCAGTGCGCCATGATGCAGCGGTGGTCGCCGCCGAACAGACCGAACTGGCGGTAGGCGTCGCCGTAGCACTTCGAGCGCGGGCAGAGCTCCTGCACCCACGCGATCTCGCTGAAATTTTCGGACAGGTGGCTCTGCACGGGCACATCGTACTGCCGCCGCAGCCCGCTGAGGGCGTACATGAGATCGTCGGTACACGACGGGATGAAGCGCGGCGTCAGGATGGGCTTCGTGCGCTCAAATTTCTGCGCCGCCTCGAGCCACGCCGCCGTGTCGCGCACGGCCTGATTTTTCGAGATCTCGCGCAGATAGACCGGGCAGTTGCGGTTCATGTTGACCTTGCCGACATAGGTGCGCAGGCCGCTGTTTTCCAGCAGCTCCATCAGATGCAGCGTCGCGGGCACATGGATGGTCGCAAAAACGGCGGCGCGGGTGGTCGTGCTGCGGAGCAGATGCTCCGTGAACGAGGCATACGCGCGGTGCGCATACTCCAGATCCTGATATTTCGATTCCTCGGGGAAGGTGTAGGTGTTGAGCCACTCGAGAAGCTCCATGTCCATGCCCAGCCCGCGGAAGGCAAACTGCGGCGCGTGGATGTGCAGATCCGTCATGCCGGGCAGGATGAGGCAGTCGCCGCAGTCTCGCAGCGGCAGCGCCGAAAAGCGGCTCGGCAGCGCCGAAAACACGCCGCGCACCAGCCCGTCCTCCACGACAAGAAAGCCGTTTTCCGTGATCTCGATGCGATCCATCGTCCCGCTCGTACAAATCTGCCCCTTCAAGACAAAGCTGTTCATGCTCCGCCCCTCCTTCTGGCCTGTTTTCTGCCGTTCGGCATGCCCGAACTGTGTATTGTGCCCAAAGGCAGTCCAAATATTATAGCACATATCCGTCATTTCTCCCACTTTATTTATTTGTGATTCTTTACAAACTTTTTTCGCCATCCCTGTTCAAAACGTCAAGACGTGATTTTTCCTAAAAATTTTTTAGGTTTTTGGCGCGGATTTGTTGAGAATACGGGCCATAGCCTTCAAAAAATTTTTCAAAACATATTGAAACGCTCTCAAACTTGGAGTAAAATAAATGCAGACATTGCGAAGCATTCGTTACTGTCGAAACGGAACCAAAAAATTTTTTTAGGAGGAACAAAAATGAAAAAGATTCTTGCACTGCTTCTGGCCGCTGCGATGCTGTTCGCTCTGGCCGCCTGCTCTTCCAAGCCCGCCGCCAAAGACTTCAAGGTTGGCTTCATCATGCTCCATGATGAAAACTCCACCTACGACCTGAACTTCATCAACGCCGCAAAGCAGGCCTGCGAGACGCTCGGCGTCGAGTACAAGATCCTCACCAACGTCCCCGAGGGACAGGAGTGCTACGACAAGGCTGCCGAGCTTGCCGACGACGGCTGCAACATCATCTTTGCCGACTCCTTCGGCCATGAGGACTATATGATCCAGGCCGCCAAGGAATTCCCCAACGTGCAGTTCTGCCACTCCACCGGCACCAAGGCGCACACCGAGGGCCTTTCCAACTACCACAACGCATTCGCCTCCATCTATGAAGGCCGCTACCTCGCCGGCATCGCCGCCGGTATGAAGCTCAACGAGATGATCGCCAACGGCGACTTCGCCGCTGAGGACGCCAAGATCGGCTACGTCGGCGCGTTCACCTACGCGGAAGTCATCTCCGGCTACACCTCCTTCTTCCTGGGCGCCCGCTCCGTCTGCCCGACCGCCACGATGGAAGTCACCTTCACCGGCAGCTGGTACGACGAGACCGCCGAGAAGGAAGGCGCGCAGAAGCTCATCCAGAACGGCTGCAAGCTCATCAGCCAGCACGCCGACTCCATGGGTGCTCCGACCGCTTGTGAGACTGCCGGCGTTCCCAACGTCTCCTACAACGGCTCCACCGGCGCTGCCTGCCCGAACACCTACATCGTCTCCTCCCGCATTGACTGGGCTCCCTACTATGAGTACGCCATCACCAAGGCCATGAACGGCGAAGCCATCGACGCAGACTGGACCGGCTCGCTGGCGACCGGCTCCGTTGTCCTGACCGAGCTCAACGACAAGGTCGTTGCCCCCGGCACCGCTGAGGCCATCGAAGAAGCGACCAAGAAGCTCGAAAACGGCGAGCTGTTTGTCTTCGACTGCTCCACCTTCACCGTGGACGGCCAGACGCTGACCTCCCACATGGCTGACGTGGACACTGATCCGGACTACACGCCCGACACCGAGGTCATCGTGACCGGCTACTTCGCAGAGTCCTCGTTCCGTTCCGCTCCCTATTTCGATCTGCAGATCGACGGCATCACGCTGCTGGATACCAACTTCGGCTAATCATTCCCCTGCACCATGTCGGGCTGCCCTCGGGCAGCCCGATTTTTCCTTTCAGGGTCTCTGCCGGAGGGCGGTTTCCGCAATGGCGAACGCGCTTTGGCAGAACATGAAAAAATAGTTAGATAGCCAGACTTTTTTTGGCTATTCTGATTTACAAGCCAAAAATCTTATGATAAAATAAACCCATCGCACACATATGCAACGCACGCGCCGGACGGCGCGTTTGAATCTCGGGAATCCATCCCGCACAGAAAGGGTGACCGCCTTGGGAGCTGAATGCGCAATCAAAATGGAGAACATTACAAAGCGGTTCGGAAAGGTGACGGCAAACAACGCCATCAATCTCGAGCTGCACGAGGGCGAGATCCTGTCCCTGCTCGGCGAAAACGGCAGCGGCAAGACCACGCTGATGAACATGCTCTCCGGCATCTATTTCCCCGACGAGGGGCAGATCTACATCCACGGCGAGCCCGTGACCATCGCCTCGCCGAAGGACGCGTTTGAACACGGCATCGGCATGATCCATCAGCACTTCAAGCTGGTCGATCTGTTCACGGCGACGGAGAACATCGTCCTCGGCCTCAAGGAGCCGGGCAAGCTCGATCTGGCCGCCTCATCCAAAAAGGTCAGGGAGATCTGCGACCGGTACGGCTTTGACATCGACCCCAACCAGAAGATCTATGACATGTCCGTCTCGCAGAAGCAGACCGTCGAGATCGTCAAGGTGCTCTATCGCGGCGCCGATATCCTGATCCTCGACGAGCCGACCGCCGTTCTCACGCCGCAGGAGACGGACAAGCTGTTCCAGATCATGCGCAACATGAAGGCCGACGGCAAATCCCTCATCATCATCACGCACAAGCTGCATGAGGTGCTCGCGGTCTCCGACCGCGTCGCCGTCCTCCGCAAGGGCGAATACATCGGCGACGTGCAGACGAAGGACGCCGATCAGCAGTCCCTGACCGACATGATGGTCGGCCACGCCGTCTCGCTGAACATCGACCGGCCCGAGCCGGTGAACGTCCAGCCGCGCCTTGTCATCGAGGGGCTGACCGCCTACGACGAGCTTGGCGTCAAGCGCCTGTCGGACGTCTCGTTCACCGTCAACTCCGGCGAGGTGCTGGGCATCGCGGGTGTCGCAGGCTCCGGCCAGCGTGAGCTTCTCGAGGCCGTCGCGGGACTCTACCCCGTCGCCTCCGGTTCCATCACATTCTACGCCCCCGACGGCAGCGCGCCGAAAAATCTCGTCGGGCTGGACCCGATGGACATCCGCAAGAGCGGCATTTCGATGTCCTTCGTCCCCGAGGACCGGCTGGGCATGGGTCTTGTCGGCTCGATGGGCATGACGGGCAACATGATGCTCCGCTCATGGCGCAAGGGTCAGAGCATTTTCCTCAACCGCAAGGACCCCGAGGCGCTTGCAAACCGCATCTGGGAGGAGCTTGGCGTCGTCACGCCGAGCACCAGCTTCCCCGTCCGCCGCATGTCCGGCGGCAACGTCCAGAAGGTCCTGGTCGGGCGCGAGATCGCGCAGTCGCCTGCCGTTCTGATGACGGCCTACGCGGTGCGCGGACTGGACATCAATACCTCGTACACCATCTACAACCTGCTGACCGAGCAGAAGATGAAGGGCGTCGCCGTCGTCTATGTCGGCGAGGATCTGGACGTGCTGCTGGAGCTGTGCGACCGGATCGTCGTCCTGTGCGGCGGCGAGGTCTCGGGCGTGGTCGACGCCCGCACCACCGACAAGCGCGAGATCGGCCGGCTCATGACCCTCGTGGGAGGAGGCAAAGCGGATGAATAAGAAATCGCTGTTTCACATCACCAAGCGCGACGCCCTGCCGTGGTATCAGGCGTTTGCCATCCGCGGCGCGGCGATTTTGCTCGCGCTGATCGTCTGCGCGCTCGTCACGATGCTGCTGACCGGCGAAAACCCGATCAGCGTCTACGGCACCGTTTTCTACGGCGCGTTCGGAACCGCCCGCAAAACGTGGGTCACGCTCCAGAATCTCGCCGTCCTGCTCGGCATTTCGCTCGCCGTCACGCCCGCGTTCAAGATGCGCTTCTGGAACATCGGCGCGGAGGGTCAGGTTCTGATCGGCTGCCTTGCCACAGCCGCCTGCATGATCTGCCTCGGCGGCAAGCTCCCGAATGCGCTGCTGATCCTCGTCATGCTCGCCGCCGCCATTGCGGCCGGCGCGCTGTGGGGCTTCCTCCCCGCCTTCTTCAAGGCAAAGTGGAACACCAACGAGACGTTGTTCACCCTCATGATGAACTACATCGCCACGCAGCTCGCGGCCTTCTTCATCATCGTCTGGGAAGTCCCGAAGGGCGCGGGAAAGATCGGCATCATCAACCAGAACAGCGAGGCCGGCTGGCTTCCCGTCATCGGCGGGCAGAAGTATCTGCTGGTCATTCTGGTCGTGGCCGTCCTGACCGGCCTGATGTACGTCTACCTCAACTACAGCAAGCACGGCTATGAGATCGCCGTCGTCGGCGAGAGCCGCCGCACCGCGAGCTACGCCGGGATCAAGGTCGATCGCGTCATCGTCCGCACGATGGTGCTCTCCGGCGCGGTCTGCGGCCTGATGGGTCTGATGCTCACCGCCGGCACCGACCACACGCTGACGACCACCATCGTCGGCGGACGCGGCTTCACCGCGGTCATGGTCTCGTGGCTGGCGAAGTTCAACCCGCTCGCCATGGTCTTTACGAGCCTGCTGCTGGTCGTGCTCAGCCGCGGCGCGAGCGAGATCTCCAGCACCTTTGCGCTGAACCACTCCTTCGCAGACATCCTGACCGGCATCATCCTGTTTTTCATCATCGGCTGTGAGTTCTTCCTCAACTATCAGGTCAGCCTGCGCGCGGGCGAAAAGGAGGCGTAAGGAATGTCTTTTGATTTTGCATCTTTTATTCCCCGTGCCGTCATGCAGGGCATCCCGCTGCTCTATGGCAGCACCGGTGAGATCCTGACGGAGAAATCCGGCAACCTGAACCTCGGCATCCCCGGCGTCATGTACGTCGGCGGCATCTGCGGCGTCATCGGCGCGTTCTTCTATGAGCAGGCCGTCCCGGCCGCGGAAATGAGCGCGTGGCTCGCCATCGGCATCCCGATGCTGTGCTCGCTGGCGGGGTCGCTGCTGATGGGGCTTCTCTACTGCCTGCTGACCGTCACGCTCCGTGCCAACCAGAACGTCACCGGCCTTGCCATGACGACCTTCGGCGTCGGCATCGGCAACTTCTTCGGCGGCTCGCTCATCAAGCTCTCCGGAAGCGAGGTCCCGTCCATCGCCCTTTCCGCCACAAGCGGCTATTTCAGCAAGGCCCTGCCGTTTGCCGCAAAGCTCGGCTGGTTCGGGCAGATCTTCCTGTCCTACGGCTTCCTCGCCTATCTCGCGATCGTCATCGCGCTGCTGGCGTCGTACTTCCTCAAGCATACCCGCCCGGGCCTGTATCTGCGCGCCGTCGGCGAGAGCGCCGCGACCGCGGACGCCGCCGGCATCAACGTCACAAGGTACAAGTATCTTGCCACCTGCGTCGGCAGCATGATCGCCGGTCTCGGCGGGCTGTATTACGTCATGGACTACGCCTGCGGCGTCTGGTCGAACAACGCCTTCGGCGACCGCGGCTGGCTCGCCATCGCGCTGGTCATCTTCACGATCTGGCGTCCGAACGTCAGCGTTCTGGCGTCGATCCTGTTCGGCGGCTGCTACATCCTGTACATTTTCATCCCCACCGGCACCAACCTTGCCATCAAGGAGCTGTACAAGATGCTCCCCTATGTCGTCACGCTGGTCGTCCTGATCGTCGTCTCGCTGCGCAAAAAGCGCGAGGATCAGCCGCCCCAGTCGCTCGGCATCGCCTATTTCCGCGAAGAACGATAGACACGAATGGCCCCTGCTTCCGCAGGGGCCATTTCCTCTGTAGGGGCGGACGACTCTGTCCGCCCGCAGAAAATGCACGTTTTTGTGCGCTTTCCGGCGCAATGGCGCTTTGCTCAGATCTCGAAGTCCACGGCTCCGCGTGCCTCGCGGATGGATTTGCACAGCGACGACACCGCGACATGGCGCGGATCGTTCTTATACCGCTCCAGCGCCGCCAGATCGTCAAAATCCGCGATCAGGCAGGCGTCGTAATTGTTCTTTTCCAGAACGTTCACGCCGACCTCCATGCGCCGGATCTCCGGGATCACGCCGTCCAGCGCCTTCAGACCATCGAGAAACGTTTTCATGTTTTCTTCTTCGCCCGCGCGGAATTTCCACATGATGACATGCCGGATCATTTTGTATCCTCCCTTGTATGCTCACACGATGTGATATTCAAAATCTTCAAACCGCAGGCGCATGCCCTCGCACACGCCGTCGGGCAGCAGCGCCAGCGCCACGCGCGTCTGCGACCCGTCGTCCGAAACCAGCACGGCATAGTCGCCGTCGATCTCCCGAACCGTCCGTTCAAACGTCATTGCATTCCCTCCCGTGCCGTCCGCGGCTGTTTTGTATAGCATACCACACAGCAAACGGTTTTGTACATACTTTTCAGGAGGTGCGTTCCATGAAAAAAGCGTTCTGCCTGTTCCTTGCCGCCGCGCTCACACTGACGCTCTGGGCCTGCGGCGCGCCCGAGACCGCCATCCAAAAGCTCGAAAGCCCGCCTGCCGCGCAGGACGCCGAAACCATGCCTGCCGCCGAATTGCCGGACGAGCCGCCCGCGGAAGCACCTGCGCAGCCGCCGGAGCTGCCGGAGGAGGCCCCCGTGCCCGCTGCGGAGCCCGAACCGGAGCCCGAACCGGAGCCTGAACCGGAACCTGCCGCGGAGGAGGCGCTCCCGGAGGAGCCTCCGGCAGAGCCCGCCGCAGCGGAGGAGCTCGCAGAGGAGGCCGCAGAGCCCGCTGCGCCGGAGGAAATACCGGTCGAGGAGCCGCCCGCCGCAGAAGCCGCAGGCGAAAGCGCCTCCGACCACGCCGGACACAGCCAGAGCGGCGCAGGCGTGACCGTTCCCGCGCCGGAGCAGGGCGAAAACCTCGTCTGGATCCCCACGAACGGCGGCACAAAGTACCACACCAACGCCAAGTGCTGCAACATGAAAAATCCGATCCAGGTCACGCTGGAAACGGCGCTCGCAAACGGTTTTACGCCCTGCAAGCGCTGCCACTGAAAGCGGCATACATTTTTTTCTTGCCCTGCGGCGGCTTTTGCGCTATAATAGTGGCATTCAATTTCAAAGGGGGTAATTTTATGACCAGCAAAGTCATCACCATCAGCCGTATGTTTGGCAGCGGCGGCCGCACCATCGGCAAGTCCGTCGCGCAGCGCCTTGGCATCCCCTATTATGATAAAGAGCTTGTCGACGCTGTCGCCAAGGAGAGCGGTTTTTCGCATGAGTTCATCGAGGAGATCGGCGAGTACGCCTCCGTCACGAGCAGCTTCCTGTTCAACATTGCGGTTTCCTCGCACCCGATGGGTCTGATCGATACCATGTCCGTTTCCGACAAGCTCTATGTCTGCCAGACGAATGTCATCCGCGACCTTGCCGACAAGGGTCCGTGCGTGATCGTGGGCCGGTGCGCCGACTTCATTTTGAAGGATCGCCCCGACTGCCTGCACATCTTCATCCACGCCGACATGGAGCACCGCGCCGCGCGTGTGCGTGAGCGCTACGGCGAGACAAAGCAGCCGATAGAAAAGCGCCTTCAGGAGAAGGACAGCAAGCGCAAGATCTACTACAAGCACTACACCAACCGCAACTGGGGCTCGGCACAGAATTATCACCTCTGCCTCAACAGCGGCCTGATCGGTGTGGACAAGTGCACCGACATCATCTGCGACATCGCGGAAATGTTCTGAGCTTGTCAAAAAACCTCGTAGAGTTTCGCCGCGCACGGCGAAATAAAATGTGAATCGGTTTTGTCTGGCGGCGTGTACGTCAGACAAAACACGCTACGCCCGGAAAGTGTGGAATTTGTGCGCAAGCAGCGCACAAATTATGCGCGCAGCCGGGTGCAGCCTTTTCAAACGCGAACCCAGCCACGCGGTTCGCGTTTGAGAGCTTGTCAAAAAGACTTTTTTGACAAGCTCAACCCCCGCCTCTCCGATGGAGAGGCGGGGGGTTTTGCACGGTCATGAACATCGCGCCGGAGCGCTCAAAAAGCGGTGCGGCTGCTACGCCAGCGCCTGATAGCGCCGGAGGATCGCGGCGGCCTGCGCGCGCGTCATGGGCGCTGCCGGGAGCAGCCGGCGGCGCGCATCGCCCTGCAAAATTCCGCTGCCGGCTGCCCACGAAACGGCGTCTCTGGCATAGCCGGAGACCGCGCCCGCATCGGCAAAGCCGTCCAGCGCAGCGGCGGCTCCGGTGTTTTTCCTGCCGTTTTTCTTCGCAAAGCGCCAGAGCAGCACCGCCATCTCCTCGCGTCCGATCGCCGCGTCCGCGCGGAAGGTCATATCCTCCAGCAGTCCTGCCTGCTCCGCCCACGCGAGCGCCGCGCCGTACCAGCGCGCGCTCTGCGGCTCGGTCTGCGGGCGGCCCGCCAGATTGTAGACGAGCTGGAGCGCGGCCGGCCACGTCACCTTCCCGTTCGGGTCCATTTTCCCGTGGCCGATGCCGTTGAGGATCCCGTTTTCACTGGCGTAGCGCATGTCGTCATAGTACCATGCGCCGGGCGTCAGATCCTCAAACGGCAGAAGCGCCCCGGTGACTGTGACCGTACACACGGCGCTGACGCCGCCGCAGCGCACGGTGATGTGCGCCGTGCCCGCCGACAGGCCGACCACGCGGCCGCCTGTCACCGAGGCGACCTCCGGCGCATCCGACTCCCAAAGCATCGTCCAGACGGCCGCCTCCGCAGGCTCGCAGCCCGCCGTCAGTGTGAGGGCGCTTCCCGCCGGAAGCTCCGCCGCCTCCGCCGAGAGCGTGACCGCCTCGACCGGAGTCTGCGTCCACGGGTTTTCCGGACGCGGGTCGGTGGGGTCCCAGCCGCAGTCGTCGGGGACCTTGTCCACGGCGCGCGCCGGCTTTCCAAGCGGGCCGGCCTCGTCGCCGTCGTAGATGGTCACGCACGTTCCGGCAGGGCAGTGATCATAGATCCATTTCGCGTCCGCCGTCTGAAGCCGGACGCAGCCGAGCGACGCGACCTCGCCGAGCAGGTTGTACTCCGACGCGATCAGCGTCGCGGGGTCCGGCTCGGTATAGCAGATGGAGTGGAACAGATAGTGGCCGCTGAACTGCGTGGAATACTGCCCCCACGTGCCGTCGAACATAAAGCACCAGTCCTTTTTGAGGTCGGTGATCGTGAAGCTGCCGAGCGGCGTTGCATGGCCGCGCCGCCCCGTCGAGCAGATCATCGCCTTGTAGGGCACGGTGTATTCCCCGGCGGCATCCTGCGTGTAGACCGTCACGGTGTTCATTTTCCGGTTTACCATAATGTAATATGGACTCTTTTTCTCTGCCGCGGACACAGACGCGGTGAGCGCCGCCGCGCACACAGCGCCAAGCACCATGAGCGCCAGCGCCGCCGCAAAGGCATGCAGCCGTTTTTTCATAGATCATCCTCCCGGGGTCGTTGCAAGTAAGATTCTCTCACAATATAGCGCAGCACCCGCCGAATGTCCAGAAAAAAACGGCGCGAATCGTTTTTCGTTTTCAAAGCCGCCTCCGCGCCGAGGGCTTGACGAAGTGCCACCTGCGCGTGTAGAATAAATGAAAACCGCAGAAAAGAGGAAGTCCATGTCTGACCGGACAGAATTGGTGCGGCAGCTTGCGGAGCTGCCGCTGTATCAGTACGAGTTCTTAAAAACGGACGAGCTGACCTTCACCGAGCGCGTGCGCGACATCTGCCACAGCGAGTGCCCCATGTACAACAGATCGTGGGCGTGCCCGCCCGCCGTCGGAACGGTGGAGGCGTGCCGCGCGCGCTGTATGCGCTTTGACAGCGTGCTTGCCGCCGCGACGATCTGCGAGGTCTCGGACATCGCAAACATCGACGAGACGCTCGCCACCCGCGCCCCGCACGAGGCGCTGACGCACGAGATCGCCGCCATGGTGCGGCAGTGGTGCGGCGGCGAGACGATGGTGCTCTCGACCGAGGCCTGCGCCATCTGCAAGACCTGCGCATGGCCGGACGCGCCGTGCCGCCACCCCGACAAAATGTATCCCTGCGTCGAGAGCCACGGGATCCTCGTCACGGCGCTGGCAGACCGGCTCGGCATGAGCTTTTTTAACGGCAATCTCGTCACATGGTATTCTCTGATCTTCTATAACGACCCGAGCGCGTCCGCGGAAAACAGCGTCCACGGATAGGCCTCCGGCGGGCGCGCGGCAAAGCGCAGCTCCCCGCCGTGTACGGGATGCGGAAAGCGCAGCTCCGCCGACCAGAGCGCGAGCGTGCAGCGGTTTTCGCGGCTTCCGTACTTGCCGTCGCCGGTGAGCGGCCAGCCGCGCGAGGAAAACTGGACGCGGATCTGGTGCGTGCGCCCGGTGTCGAGCTTCACGCGCACGAGCGCCCGCTCCTGCGCCGTCTCCAGCACGCGGTAGGATAGCCGCGCCTGCTTGACGCCCGCGCGGGCGCGCTTCACGACGTAGCTTTTTTTCTTCTGACGGTCGAAAAAGAGCAGGTCGCAGAGCGCATCCTCCCGCGCCTCCGGGCAGCCGTCCAGCACGGCGAGATATTCCTTCCCGAACGCCTCTGTCTGCACCGCCGCCGAAAGCCGCGCGGCGGCAGGCTTTGTCCGGGCATAGACCATCACGCCGCCCGCGGGCTGGTCGAGCCGGTGAACGGGATAGACCTCCCCGCCGAGCGCCGCACGCAGGAGCGCGGGCATTGCGTTTTCGCCGTCCCCCTCGGAAAGCGCCCCGACCGGCTTGACGCAGACAACCACCGCCGCGTCGGCATACAAGATCTCCGGCACCGCATGTCCCTCCTTCGGCAATACCGCGCGGTATCGCCTTTTTTGGTTTCTATCATATCCGCCCCGGCCCAGAAATGCAAGCGCCGGTGATCATACAGAAACGGAGACACCTCATGACAACGAAAGACTATCAAAAAAAGAGCGGCCTTTCCATTTTCCTCTCGTTTTTCAAGCCCCACCGCAAGCTGTTCGCACTCGACCTCAGCTGTGCGCTGCTGGTCTCGCTGATCGACCTGTGCTACCCCATCGTCTCGCGCACCGCCATGCACAAGCTGCTGCCGGAGCACGCCTTCCAGACGTTCTTCCTTGTGATGGGCGTCGTGGTCGCGGCGTACATCCTGCGCTCGTTCCTGTATTTCATCATCGGCTACTGGGGTCACACCTTCGGCATCCGCGTCGAGGCGGACATCCGCAGCGTCCTGTTTACGCACATGCAGGAGCTGAGCTTCGATTTCTATGACCACAACCGCACCGGCCAGCTCATGAGCCGACTGACCTCCGACCTGTTCGAGATCACCGAGCTTGCCCACCACGGCCCCGAGGATCTGTTCATCTCGATGGTCACGATTGTGGGTGCGCTCGTCATCATGTTCACGGTCGAATGGCGGCTGGCGCTGGTCGTGTGCATCATGGTGCCGATCTTCCTCATTGTCATCATGAGCCGCCGCCGGAGCATGGGCAGAGCCTCCGTCTTTGTCAAGCAGAAGACCGGCGCGATCAACGCCGACATCGAATCGAGCCTTTCCGGTATGCGCACCGCCAAGGCCTTCGCCAGTGAGGATCTGGAGGAGGAGAAATTCCGCCGCTCGAACAACATGTACAAGACCTCCAAGCGCATGTTCCACCGGGAAATGGGCCTGTTCAACGCGCTGATGGAGTTTTTCGTGTCGATGCTGTCCGTGACCGTCATTCTGGTCGGCGGCACGCTGATCATGAAGGGTGAGATGGATTATGTTGACCTCATCACCTTCAGCCTCTACATCACCACATTCGTAAACCCCGTTCGCCGTCTTGCGAACTTCACCGAGATGTTCGCCAACGGCACGGCGGGCTTCTCGCGCTTTCTTGAGATCATGCGCACCGAGCCGCGTCTCAAGGACAAGCCCGACGCCATCGAGCTGCGCAATGTCGAGGGCCGCATCGACGTGGAGAACGTCACCTTCGCCTATGAGCAGGAGCTTGACGTGCTGCATGGCGTGACGCTCCATGTCACGCCCGGCGAGACCATCGCGGTCGTCGGCCCCTCCGGCGGCGGCAAATCGACGCTCTGCCAGCTTGTCCCGCGCTTTTACGACGTGACCACGGGCGCGGTGCTGATCGACGGCCATGACGTGCGCGACATCACGCAGCGCAGTCTGCGCCGGAACATCGGCATCGTCCAGCAGGACGTGTTCCTGTTTGCCGACTCCATTCTGGAGAACATCCGCTACGGCAGACCCGATGCGACGATGGACGAGATCGTCCGCGCCGCCAAGCGCGCCGAGATCTACGACGACATCATGGCGATGCCCGACGGCTTTGACACCTACGTCGGCGAGCGCGGTACGCTGCTGTCCGGCGGCCAGAAGCAGCGCATCTCCATCGCGCGTATTTTCCTGAAAAACCCGCCGATCCTGATCCTCGACGAGGCGACCTCGGCGCTCGACAGTCTGACCGAGGCCAAGATCCAGCACGCCTTTGACGAGCTGGCAAAGGACCGCACGACGCTCATCATCGCCCACCGCCTGTCCACCATCCGGCAGGCCAGCCGCATTCTGGTCATCGCGGACGGCTGCATCGAGGAGCAGGGCACGCATGAGGAGCTTCTGGCAAAGGGCGGCACCTACGCCGGGCTCTATCACACGCAGAACGCGGAGGCGCTCCATGCAAGCTGAGCATCCTGCGCAAACCTGCCGCAAGCGGCGGCGGGAGACGGTCTTTTTTGACCTTGACGACACGCTCTATGACCGCGCCGTGCCCTATCTCGCGGCGTTCCGGCAGTTTTTTGGCGTCCGCTACAAAGGCCGCGCCGCGCAGGCGTTTGACGCCGTCATCCGCCGCGGCTACGAGGTGTTCAAGCCCGCGCACACCGGCCAGATCACGATGGAGCAGATGCACATCTACCGCCATCAGACCGGACTGCGCGATGTGGGCATCTCCGTCACGCCGGAGCAGGCGCTTCTGGCCTGCCTCCGGAAAATTTCCGAACAGGACGCATAAAATATCCCCGTGTGAGCGCAATGCCCTCACACGGGGATGTTTGTTTCGGGAAATTCCGGCGGGAAGCGTGAAAATGATGCGAATGCGCCGCAAATCTCACAAAAGCGCAGGATTTTCCGCGGGCGGACAGAGTCGTCCGCCCCTACGCGGTGTGTTCCCGTTTGGGCGGCGGGATGGGTCGATGTGGGCATCGACCCCTACGGCGTAGAATAAAATGTTGCGATTTTTCGCCGGACACGCGTGGTTTCTCATACCCCTTGTAGGGGCAGACGACATAGAATCATTGTTTTTAACGGTCACTTGTAGGGGCGGACGACTCTGTCCGCCCTCAAAATTCGTTAATTTCTCGTGGTCGTTCGTAGGGGCCGATGCCCACATCGGCCCGTTAGAATGTTGCGAATTCGCATTGGATTTCCATAGAAACGGGCATTTTCCGCGGGCGGACAGGGTCGTCCGCCCCTACGGCGTAGAATAAAATGTTGCGATTTTTCGTGGGCGTTTGTAGGGGCCGATGCCCACATCGGCCCGGTGCGGTATACAATTTTAACAAAAAACGCGGACTCAGGGGTTTTCTGCGGCGCCTGCGGCAGCGTCTTCGGCTGTCCGGAGCAGCGCGGAGACCGCCGTCTCGCCCGATTCCTTGACGGCGGCAAGCTGCCAGCCGTCTTCCGTTCTGCGGCGGCGGATGGAGAGCGTCTCGCCCTCAAAGCACGGGCGGCGGTAATGCGTCTCCATCTCCCGGATGCGGTGCAGCTCCGCAGAGGGAAACGTCCCGAGCAGCATCCAGACATACGCGACGTTATTCATGTGGCAGCCCAGATCCAGATCGACCGAACGGACGGTATAGCGGCAGACCTCGTCCTCCGGAACGCCGCGCAGCGGCGCATACGCCCCGTCGCAGACCGTCTCCTCCGGCAAAATCAGCTCCGGCGGGTAGACCGGCGCGACCGGGACGGGACGCTTGCCCGCAAGGTCGAGCACCGCCCACTGCGTCCGCGCCTCGGCCAGAAGCGTCTGGCCGTGCTTCATGGTGTAAAACCGCTCACAGCGGAGATTTTCGACCGCGCCCGGCCACGTCTCCAGCGTGACCGTCTGCATCATCGCAGGACGCGCATAAAGCCGGATGCGGCTGCGCACCGTCAGCCAGAACAGCCCTCTTTGCGCCATCGCCTCGCCGCCCACGCCGATCTGCTCCGCGTGGAGCGCGGCGATGTCCATAAACTGACTGAGCGCCCCCTGCACCGAGAGCCGCGCCGTATCGTCGCAGTGGCTCAGCGGCACCGTCCACGCGCCGCGATATCGATTTTCCATGTTCAAACCTCCTGATCACAGAAAACGCAGAGCCGCCGAAGCGCACTCCGCGTTTTTTTGTCTGCTTTACGTCTTTTTGATGAAGCGCTCGCCGCATTTCGGGCAGCGGATGTTGATCGCGCCCTTGCCGCGCGGAACGCGCACCATCTGCCGGCAGCGCGGGCAGCGGAAATAGCGGTTGCGGCGGTCCTTGATGCGGCTGCAAAAGCCGAGCCAGCGCGTATTTTCGCGGCGTCTTGCCTCGATGTTGCGCGAGTAGGTGCGGAAAATGCTCCAGATCAGGAGCGCCTCCGACAAATAGGTGCAAATCCCCAGCCACGGCGTCAGGAATCTGGCGCCGAGCCCGCCGATCAGCATCCCGACCAGCGCCGCCGCCAGAATCGCCATATTGAGCTTGTCCGTGCCGTAGCGGCCTGCCATAAAGCGGCGCAGCGCGTCGCCGAGCTTCTGAAACATACGTCTCCTCCGATCCTGCATTTGCTCTTTCGTCCTTATTATATCCTGCGGACACGGAAAAGCAAGAACGCACGCCAATCGTTCAAAAATTGTTTACGTCTGCCCGCGCGAGCGTCACCACGGGCACTTCCGGCGGGTTTGCGATGCGAAGCGGCAGACGGTGGCTCGGGCCAAGGCCCCGGCTGACCACGAGCTGCGTGCGCCCGCGCGCGTAGACCCCGGCGGTGTATTCCGGGAAAAATTCATAGTGCGTGCCGAAGACCGGCCCCAGCAGCGGCAGCCGGACGATGCCGCCGTGTGCGTGCCCGGCGAGCACCGCGTCCACGCCCAGCTCCGCCCACTGTGAAAGCTGGTCGTTCCGATGCGCCAGCATGAGGATGTAGATGTCCTCGCCCTCTTTTTCGCGGATCTCGCGCACCAGCTCGGCGGGCGTTTTCTGATCGGCAGGGCCGTTCGGGTCGTCCACGCCCGCCACGACCATGCGCGCGCCGCCGTTTGTGAGGACGCGGTAGCTGTTTTCCAGCCGGACGGCGCCCGCCGCATCGAGCATGTCAAACAGCGCCTGCCGCATCCGGCGCGGGCAGACCCACTCGTGATTTCCGGTGACATAAAAGACCGGCGCAATGGCGCGCAGCGCCGTCAGCAGCGCGGGAATGTCCGCAAGCCCCGCTACCTCGTCGGCAAGGTCTCCCGTCAGGGCGATGAGGTCGGGCTCTGCGCGGCGCACGGCCTCCAGAAGCCGCGCGTTGTCCCTGCCGAACCGCGCCCCGTGGAGGTCGGAAAGCTGCACGATGCGCAGCCCCGAGAACGCCGCCGGAAGGCGCGCGCTCTCCAGCCGGTACGGCGTTGTCACAAGCGTGCAGTTTCCAAGCCAGCCCGCCGCCGTCAGCGCCGCCAGCGCCGGAAGCACCCAGAGTCCGCGGCGCGCGCCCTGCCTTCTTTTCTCCATCACATCCGCGCCCCTTTCGTAAAAATTCGTGTATACACAGACGTTCAAAGACCTCGTAGAGTTTCGCCGCGCACGGCGAAATAAAATGTAAATCTGTTTTGTCCGGGGGCGTGAACCTCGGACAAAACACGCTACGCCCGGCAAGTGTGGAATTTGTGCGCAAGCAGCGCACAAATTATGCGCGCAGGCGGGTGCGGCCTTTTCAAACGGGAAACCAGCGAAGCGTTTCCCGTTTGAGCGCGAGCCGCGCCCCTTCCGCAAAAAATCTGCGTCTACTGTATCACAGCCGCCGCCGAAAAGGAAGCCGGAACGTGTCTCCGGCGGCAAAAATCCCGTCTTGCCGGTCTCTTTGCCCTTTGCGGGCAGAATTTCTGGATTTTTGGTTGTGATACGGCCGTAAAGATGCTATAATAAGCGGAAATGATAAAATAGACGAGTTATTGGATGTGTATCTGAAGTGAAGTACGGAACCTGGGCCGTTTCGGGCCCGAAAAACAAGGCGGACGTAGAGCGCCTGCGCCGTGCAGGCTATTCCCCCATCACCGCCGCGGTCCTGTGCAGCCGCGGTTACGACACGCCGGAGCTGGCGCGGGAGTTTCTCGCGTGCGACCGGCCCCTGAGCGACCCCTTCGAGCTGCTCGACATGGAGCCTGCCCGCGCGCGCGTGCAGCGGGCGCTGGACAAAAAGGAGCATATCTGCGTGTTCGGCGACTATGACGTGGACGGCATCACGGCGACCTGCCTGATGACCGAGTTTCTGCGCGGGCTCGGCGGACATGTGACCAGCTATATTCCCGCGCGGCTGGAGGAGGGCTACGGCCTGAACCCGCTCGCCATCGACACGCTCAAAAAGCAGGGCGTGCAGCTCATCGTCACCGTTGACTGCGGCATCACCGCCAATGCCGAGGCGGCGCTCTGCCGGGAGCTTGGGATCGATCTGGTCATCACCGACCATCATGAGTGTAAAACCGCGCTGCCGGAGGCAGCCGCCATCGTTGACCCGCACCGCCCCGACCAGACGCCGGGGCCGCTGCACGAGCTGGCGGGCGTCGGCGTGGCGTTCAAGCTCGCCTGCGCCATCGGCGGCGATCAGGCGGCGCTGCTCGACCGGTTTTCTGACCTCTTGTGCCTCGGCACCGTGGCGGACGTCATGCCCCTCACGGGTGAAAACCGCACGATGGTCGCGCGCGGTCTTGCCGCGCTGGCAAAGCCCCGCCGCGTCGGCCTTGCGGCGCTGATGGCGGAGTGCTGCACCGGCCGCCAGCCCGTCACCGCGGGCACGATCGGCTATACGCTCGCCCCGCGCATCAACGCCGCCGGCCGGATGGGCGCGGTGGACGTTGCGACCGAGCTGTTTTTGACGCGCGACCCGTCGCGCGCGGCGGATCTCGCCCAGCAGCTATGCCGTCTCAACCGTAAGCGCCAGGAGATCGAGTCGGAGATCTATCAGGACGCCGTCTCCATGCTGCCGCACACGAACGCGCCCAGCGCCATCGTCCTGTCGGATGAATCGTGGCATCAGGGCGTTGTGGGCATCGTCGCCTCGCGTCTTGCCGAGGAATACAGCTGCCCGACCTTCCTCATCTGCCTCGACGGCGACAAGGGAAAGGCCTCCTCCCGCTCCTACGGGGGCTTCAATCTGTTCGGCGCGCTCCATGCGCTCTCGCCGCTGCTGGAAAGCTACGGCGGGCATGAGCTGGCCGCCGGCTTTACCATCCGCCGCGACCGCATCGACGCCTTCCGCGAGGCGATCTGCGCACGCGCCGAGGCATTTTTCCGCTCCGACGCATGCAGCACGGCGCTGGCCGTGGACTGCGAGATCGCACCGGAGCTTCTGACGCTCCGCAACGTCGGGGCGCTCGACGAGCTGGAGCCGTGCGGCGCGGGCTGCCCGCGTCCGGTGCTCGCCATGCGCGGGCTGAGCGTTCTGGAGCTGTGCGAGGTCGGCGGCGGCAAGCATCTGCGCCTGCGTCTCGGACGCGGACGCGAGAGCTTTCAGGCCATCTTCTTCTCCTCCACCGCGCAGCGCGCGGCGGTCGGCGTGGGAGATCTGGTCGAGATCGCCTTCACGCCGCAGATCAACGAATTCCGCGGCATCCGCTCCGTCCAGCTCAATCTTGTCGATATCCGCCCCGATGCATCGTTCCGAAACCGCGTGCGCGAGCAGTCGGCGCTCTATGCGCGCCACGCCGCCGGCGAGGCGCTTTTGCCGGACGATGCGGCGGCGCTGCTGCCCGAGCGGCAGGAGTTTGTCGATCTGTGGCGCTATCTCAGCGCGCACAACGCCGGAAACGGCCTCTCGGAGGAGCTCGGCTGCCTGAGCCGCAAGATCACCCGCGCCGCGGGCAGGCCCTGCGAGCCGGCGCGGCTGCGCGTGTGCCTCGACGTGCTGGCCGAGCAGCAGCTCATCCGGCTCGAGCTGCACCCCAAATCTGTACATATCACGCTCTGCGCGGGCGGCCGCAAGGTCGATCTGACAAAAAGCGGAATCCTGATCCACCTGAAAGAACAAAAGGCGGGAAAATAAATGACCACAAAAGAAGAACATTACAATTCCATGATGCTCGCCGTCCAGCGCTACGCGCCGAACGCCGATATGGATCTGGTCGAGCGCGCGTACCGCTACGCGGACGAGAAGCACAAAAACCAGCTCCGCAAATCGGGCGAGCCGTATATCATCCACCCGCTCGCCGTGGCGGAGATCGTGGCCGAGATGGGTCTGGACACCGACGCCATCGCGGCGGCGCTGCTGCATGACTGTCTGGAGGACACCGACGCGAGCTTTGAGGAGCTTTCGCGCATGTTCAGCCAGACCATCGCGGAGCTGGTCGAGGGCGTCACCAAGCTGACGCGCGTGCAGTACTCCACGATGGAGGAGCAGCAGATGGAAAATCTGCGCAAGATGTTCATGGCCATGTCCAAGGACATCCGCGTCATCCTCATCAAGATTGCCGACCGCCTGCACAACACGCGCACGCTCCAGTTCCAGACGCCTGCCAAGCAGATCTCCAAGTCCATGGAGACGATGGAGATCTATGCGCCGCTGGCGCACCGGCTCGGCATGCAGAAGATCAAGTGGGAGCTGGAGGACGTGTCGCTGCAATATCTCGACCCCGACGGCTATCAGCAGATCATCGATTATCTGGAAAAGAACGAAAAGAGCGCCACCAGCTTCATGAACGCCATCCAGTCGAAGATCACAGACCGTCTGGCCTCGGTCGGCATCCACGGCTCGATCTACGGGCGCGTCAAGCATACCTATTCCATCTACCGCAAGATGCGCGCGCAAAATAAGACCATCGACGAGCTGTACGACCTCTATGCCTTCCGCGTGATCGTGGACAACATCGCCGACTGCTACAACGTCCTCGGCCACATCCACGACCTGTTCAGTCCCATTCCCGGCCGCTTCAAGGACTATATCTCCACGCCGAAGCCGAACATGTATCAGTCGCTCCACACGACCGTCATCGGCTCGCAGGGCATCCCGTTCGAGGTGCAGATCCGCACGTGGGAGATGCACCAGACCGCGGAATACGGCGTTGCGGCGCACTGGAAATACAAGCAGCACACCGGCGACGGCTCGGAAAAGGAATTCGAGTGGGTGCGCAGGCTCCTTGAAAACCAGCAGGACGTTGACGCCGACGATTATATCCACTCGCTCAAGGTCGATATGTTCGACGACGAGGTGTTCGTCTTTACGCCCAAGGGCAAGGTCATCTCGCTCCCGTCCGGCTCGACGGTGATCGACTTCGCCTACGCCATCCACTCCGCCGTCGGAAACTCCATGATCGGCGCGAAGGTCAACAACCGCATCGCAAGCTACGACGTGCCGCTGCGAAACGGCGACATCGTCGAGATCCTGACCTCGAAGTCCGCCAAGGGCCCGAGCCGCGACTGGCTGAACATCTGCCGGTCGAATCAGGCGCGCATCAAAATCAAGCAGTGGTTCAAGAAGGAAAAACGCGAGGAGAACATCATCCGCGGCAAGGCCAGCTTCGAGTCTGAGCTGCGGAGGCTGAGCATCGACCCCGACATCCTGCAAAACGACGATGTCCGCACGGCGGTGCTCAAGCGGGTGTCGTTTGAATCGCTTGACGATCTCTGCGCCGCCATCGGCTTCGGCGGCATCACCGCCGTGAAGGCGGTCAACCGCATCAAGGACGAGCTGACCAAGGCCAGCCGCGCCCAGAAGGAGCCGCAGCTTCAGGTCAAGCCGCCGCACACGCCGCCGGCGAGCAATTCCGGCGTGATCGTCGAGGACATCGGCTCGTGCATGATCAAATTCAGCCGTTGCTGCACGCCCGTCCCCGGCGACGACATCATCGGCTTTATCACCAAGGGCTACGGCGTGTCCATCCACCGCAAGGACTGCCCCAACGCCCGTCAGGCCGCCGACCCGGCGCAGTCCGGCCGCTGGGTGCACGTCACCTGGGCGGAGCAGCCCGAGGCGCTTTTCTCCACGTCTCTGGAGCTGGAGACCACCGACCGCGACGGCATGATGCTGGACATCGCGACCATTCTGACGAGCCTGCGCGTACACATCACGGAGATGACCGCGCGGAGCCTCCCCGGCAGCGTCGGTCTCATCAACCTCTCCTTCCCGGTGCACAACCTGACGGAGCTGGAGAGCATCCGCGCGCGCCTGCGCGGCATCTCGGGCGTGACCGAGGTGCGCCGCGGCGCAAATTGAGGCGCCCTGCAACCGTCACCCGCATTTCCCGTTTCGCGCCGTAGGGGTCGATGCCCACATCGACCCGCAGGAAACGGCCGTTTTATGGCGGCCTTCCGGCAAATCCGTGTTGGTTTTCATTTCGCGCCGTAGGGGCGGACGACCCTGTCCGCCCGCCGGAAAATGCCCTTTTTCACGGAAAACCGATGCGAAATCGCAACATTTTCAATGGGCCGATGTAGGCATCGGCCCCTACAAACGGCCACGAAAATTCAACGAATTTTGAAGGGCGGACAGGGTCGTCCGCCCCTACAAATAACCACGAATAACCACGAAAAACCCGCCGCCTGCGCGGCAGAAAGGTCTGACTATGAAAGCAGTCGTCACGCGCGTGCGCTCTGCCTCCGTCTGCATCGACGGCGAGCTGCACGGCTCGATCGGGCAGGGCTTTTTGATCCTGCTCGGCATTTCCCCGGAGGATACGCCGGAAAGCTGCCGCAAGCTCGCGGAAAAGTGCCTCGGGCTGCGCGTTTTCCGCGATGAAAATGACAAAATGAACCGCTCCCTGGCTGACGTGGGCGGCGGCGTGCTGGTCGTGAGCCAGTTCACGCTCTACGGCGATGTCAGCCACGGCCGCCGGCCGAGCTTCATCGGCGCGGCGCGGCCGGAGACCGCCATCCCGCTGTATGAGCAGTTCCTCGCGGAGTGTACGCGGCTGGGCTTCCCGCCGCAGCACGGCGAGTTCGGCGCGTATATGCAGGTGGAGTCTGTCAATGACGGGCCAGTTACCTTGATCGTTGACACGAAAGATCTGAAATAGTGCAGCGGTGCGTTTCCGCCGCCGTGGCTCTCTATGATCGCCCGTCCTGCGCCGCCAAAGCCGGCGGCATGCTTTGAAAAGGAGCTTTTTATGAACATTCTCACGCTTCCGCTCGGGCCGCTCGGCACGAACTGCTATCTCGTCTCCGACGGGCAGAGCGGCCTTTGCGGCGTGATCGACCCCGGCGCGTCCGCGCAGAAGATCCTGCTGCGCGTGCAGGAGGCAGGCTGGAAAATCGGCCTGATCCTGCTGACGCACGCGCATTTTGACCACACAGGCGCCCTGAAGGCGCTGCACAGCGCGCTGCCCGCCGTCCCGATCTACGTCCACCCGGCGGACAGCGACAATGCCCGCAACATGAGCCACGGCAACCTCGTCTACACCGACACCTATCAGGAGGGCGACACCGTGAAGCTGGGCGCGCTGGAATTCACCGTGCTCGAAACGCCCGGCCACACGCCGGGCTCGGTCTGCCTGCGCTGCGGCAGCGCGCTGTTTTCCGGCGACACGCTGTTTGCAGGCTCCTGCGGCCGCACCGATTTTGAGGGCGGCAGCGCCGGGCAGATGCTTGCCTCGCTCCGGCGGCTCGGCGGTATCCCCGAAAATCTGACCGTCTGCCCCGGTCACGGCGAGCCCTCCACGCTCGACCGTGAGCGCAGCAGCAATTTCTACATGCAAGAGGCGATGCACACATGAAGCTGTATCTGAAGGGCCACGCCGAGCGCTATCCTGTGGAGCAGCTGCAAATGCAGCTCTTTGGCGACCGGCCCACGCAATTTGTCGAGACGCCGTTCTCTGGCGAGGACGGCGCCGTTTCCTCGCTCCATGACGGAAAAATTTACCGTACCGCGACGGCGAAGATCACGCTGGACGGAAAAACGGCCACCGCCGCGCGCCGCATCCCGCTCACGAAGGCCGATGTGCGCCTGACGCGCCGCATTTTGCAGCAGAGCTACTACCTCGCCGCGGTGCAGCTTCTGCCCGAGGCGCCGCCCTGGGGCGCGCTTTCGGGCGTCCGCCCCACGAAGCTTGCCACCAAGGTGCTGCTGGAGGGCGGGCGCGAGCAGGACGCCGACCGGATGCTCCGCGACGTGTATTTTGTCACGCCCGAACGGCGGCGGCTGTGTCTGGACGCCTCGCGGCACACGCTCGAGGCGGCGCGGCTGCTCGCTCCGGACGATCTTTCGCTCTACATCGGCATCCCGTTCTGCCCCACGCGCTGCGCCTACTGCTCGTTCGTGAGCGAATCGGTCGAGCGCTTCGGGGAATTTCTGCCGCCGTTTCTCGACTGCCTCATCCGCGAGATCGAGTACACGGGCGCGCTTTTAAAGCGCTCCGGCTGGCACATCCGCAGCCTGTATATCGGCGGCGGCACGCCGACCACGCTCTCCACGCCGCAGATGACGCGGCTTCTGGACGCGATCGGCACACATTTTGACCTCTCGCGGTCGCTGGAGTTCACCGTGGAGGGCGGCCGGCCCGACACGCTCGACCTTGCCAAGCTCCGCGCCATCCGCGCGGGCGGCGCGACGCGCATCTCCATCAACCCCCAGACGATGTCCGACAGCGTTCTGCGCGCCATCGGCCGCCGCCACACTGCCGCCGAGACCGTCGAGGCGTTCCGGATGGCGCGTGAGGCCGGCTTTGACGATATCAACATGGATCTCATCGCGGGGCTTCCCGGCGACACGCCGGCATCGTTTTCCGAGACGGTGCGGCAGGTGCTCGCGCTGGAGCCGAGCAACGTCACCGTTCACACGCTGGCGCTCAAAAAGGGCGCCGACCTGTTCCAGCGGCGCGTCACGCTCCCCACGCGCGAGGACGTGGCGCAGATGCTCGCCGCCTCGGGCCGCCAGCTCCGCGCGGCGGCGCTAGAGCCGTACTATCTCTACCGTCAGAAGTATATGTCCGGCAGCTTTGAAAACGTCGGCTGGTGCCGCGCGGGCTATACCGGATATTACAACATATACATGATGGAGGAGCTGCACAGCATCCTCTCGCTCGGCGGCGGCGGCATGAACAAGATCAATCTGCCCGCCGGTGCGCTGGAGCGCTTCCACAACCCGAAATATCCGCAGGATTACATCCAGCGCATCGACACGGTGCTGCGCCAGAAGGACGAGATCTTCGCGCTTCTGGAGAAGACCCGCGCCCCGCGCCCCGCACTTTGAACGTCTCATCGAAGGAGCATTGCATGGACACTTTATTCTCGCACGTTTCCGTCCTCACCATGGACGAACGGATGTCCGTCTGGCTCGACGCCTTTGTCGGCGTCACGGACGGAAAGATCTCCTATCTCGGAAAAAAAGCCCCGGAGGAGCAGCCGGAGCACATCGTTGACGCCTCCGGCATGGTTCTGATGCCGGGTCTTGTCAACTGCCACACGCATCTGCCGCTGTCGCTGCTGCGCGGCTATGGCGACGAGCTTGCGCAGGACGAGTGGCTGCGCCGGAGCGTTTTTCCGCGTCAGGCGCGGATGGACGCGCGGAGCGTCAAGGCCGCGGCGCTTCTGGGCATCGCGCAGTGCCTGCGCTTCGGCGTCACCTCGGTCAGTGAGATGTACTTTTTCTCCGACGCCGAGGCGGAGGCCGTCGCAGAAAGCGGCATCAAGGCAAATCTCTGCCACCCCGTCACGACGGAGCTGACCGACGGCTTTGACTTTGACGCCGATCCCGACTGTCTTGAGGCCGCGGCGCTTCACGAGCGCTGGCACGGCTTTGACAACGGCCGCATCAAGATCGACTGCGCCATCCACTCGTATGACACCTCGACCCATCCGGCGTGGGAGGCCGTCAGCGGCTACGCGCTGGAAAACGGGCTTGGGATGCAGCTGCATCTCTCGGAGACAGCCGCCGCAGAGGAGGACTGCTTCGACCGCACGGGTCTGACGCAGGCGCAGCTTCTCGACTGCCACCGGCTGTTTGCCGCGCCTGCCGCCGCAGCGCACTGCTGCCACCTGAGTGAGGAGGACATGCGGCTGCTCGCGCGGCGCGGCGTCTCCGCCGTCCACTGCCCGCGCAGCGAGCTGCGCCTCGGCATGGGGCGCACGGACGTGCTCGCCATGGTGAAGGCGGGCATGAACGTCTGTCTCGGCACCGAGTCCGCCGCCGCAAGCGGCAGTCTCGACGTGTTTTCCGAGATGCGGACGGCCGCGCTGATGGCAAAGGCAGCCGCCGGCCGCGTGGACGCGCTTCCGCCCGAGGCCGCGCTGATGATGGCGACGGTCTGCGGCGCGCGCGCACAGGGCCGCGCCGCCGAGTGCGGCATGATCAAGACCGGCATGGACGCCGATCTCATTCTTCTGGACTTCAATCAGCCGCACCTCATCCCGTGCCACAACATGCTCACAGACCTCGTCTACACCGTCTGCGGGCAGGATGTGGCGCTGACGATGGTGCGCGGAAGGGTCCTGTACGCGGCGGGCAAATACGCCTCCATCGATCTGGACGCCGTGATGCAGGAGCTTCGCGACTATGCCATCCCGACCATCTTTTCCGACGCGAAAGCCGATGGCCCCGACACAGAGGAGGATGCACAATGAGTGAACCGCTCGGCAGCCAGCCGATCAAAAAACAGTCCTTTTTGCAGGGCACGGCGATCCTGGCGCTCGGCACGATCCTCGTCAAGCTGATGGGCTTCCTGTTCAAGACCCCGCTCAACAACATCATCGGCTCGACGGGCTTCGGCTACTTCAACAGCGCCTACGACGTCTACAACGTGCTGCTCATGATCTCCACAACGGGTCTGCCCGTGGCGATGAGCCGCATGATCTCCGAGGCGCAGGCGCTTGGAAATGAGGCGCAGATCCGCCGCATTTTCAAGACCGCCATCTATGTGTTCCTCGCCATCGGCATCGTGGGAAGCCTCGTGATGCTGGTGTTTTGCAGGCCCCTTTCGGTGCTTGTCTCCAACAGCGAAAACTCGTGGGCAGCCATCGCGGCGCTTGCGCCGTGCGTGCTGCTGATCTGCATGATCTCCGCCTACCGCGGCTTCTTCCAGGGGCAGAGCAACATGACCCCCACCTCGGTCAGTCAGGTCTTTGAGTCGATCACCCGTCTGGTCGTTGGTCTGGCGCTGGCGTGGCTCATCATGAAGCTGACCGGCGAGCGCTGCGTGCGCGAAAACGGCCTTGTGCTCGCGCCGGGCGAGTCCGCCCTGCAATACGGCGACATGACGCTGGCGGCGGGCGGCGCGATCCTCGGTGTGACGCTCGGATGTCTGGTGTCCGTGCTGTATCTGCACGGGAAATTCCGCCGGGCAAGCGCCGCGCTGACCGCCTCGGCCGCCGGAACGCCCAAGACCGGCAAGGCGACGATGAAGGAGCTTCTCTCCATCGCCGTCCCCATCACGCTCGGCTCGGCGGGTCTTCAGATCATCAACCTGTTCGACACCATGATCTACATGCGCCGTCTGGAGGACGGGCTTGGCTGGAGCGTGGCGCAGGCCGAGAGCCTCAAGGGCGTCTACAACTACCAGCAGACCATCTTCGCCCTTCCGTGCGCGTTCATCCCCACCATCACGATTGCCTGCATCCCCGCCATCACGGCGGCGCTGACGCGCAAGGATCACGAGGGCGTCCGCGCGACCGAGGAATCGGCGCTGCGCACGATGGCGCTGATCTCGATGCCGTGCGCGGCGGGTCTGTTCTGCATGGCCGAGCCGGTCATTCGGCTGCTCTGCCGCTACAGCGCAGATGAGCTTGCCGTTGCCGTGCCGATGCTCTCGATCCTCGGCATTGCCGTCATTTTTAACTCCCTCGTCCTGCTGCTCAACGCCTTCATGCAGGCGCACGGCGATGTGACCTCGCCGGTCATCAACATGCTCATCGGCGGCATTGTGAAGATCGCCGTGAACTTCGTCCTCGTCGGCATTCCGTCGATCAACATCGTCGGCGCGCCCGCCGGGACGCTGGTGTGCTACATCGTCATCACGATCCTGAACATCCGCTCGCTTCGAAAGAGCGTCCGGGGCGGGCTTCCCATCGTCCGCAATCTCATCCGGCCGCTGCTGGCCTCGGCGCTCATGGGCGCGGCGACGTTCATGGTCTACCGCGTGCTGGCGCACTATCTGCCGTCCGTGAAGCTCGCCTGCCTTGCGGCGCTCGTGTTTGCGGTGTGCGTTTATCTCGTTCTGGCGGTGGCGCTGCGCTGCATCACATATGAAGACTGCATGCTGCTGCCGAAGGGTGAAAAAATCGCGAAAATTCTCCGGATCCGGCAAAAATAATCCACATGCCACTTGCGAAAGAGGTCGAATTATGATAAATTTTACTAGCAAAGAGCGTTATGGCATGGACGATCTGGCGGCGATCGTCACGCTGCTGCGCGGCCCCGGCGGCTGTCCGTGGGACGGCGCGCAGACGCATCAGTCCATCCGCCGCAACCTCCTTGAGGAGGCCTACGAAGCGTGCGAGGGCATTGACTGCAACGACCCGGCGCTCATGTGTGAGGAGCTGGGCGACGTGCTTTTGCAGGTCCTGTTCCACGCCGACATCGAGCGCGAGGCCGGCCGCTTCACGCTCGACGATGTGTGCGACGGCATCTGCAAAAAGCTCATTTTCCGCCACCCGCACGTCTTCAGCAACGAGCAGAACATCGGCTGGGAGGAGCTCAAGCAGCAGGAAAAGGGCCAGTCGAGCGTCACCCAGACGCTTGACAGCGTGGCGCGGTCGCTTCCCGCCCTCTGGCGCGCGGAAAAGATCCAGAAAAAAGCTGCCAAGGGCGGCTTCGTGTGGGAATCTCTGGCGGCAAGTCTGGACAAACTAGACGAGGAGTCCGCGGAGCTTCGCGACGCCTGCCGTGCAGGCTCCGGCGCGGAGGAGGAGCTTGGCGACGTGCTGTTTGCCGCCGTCAGCGTGGCCGTTCAGCTTGGCGCCGACCCGGAGGAGGCGCTGCACGCCGCGTGTGAGAAATTCATCCGCCGCTTCGGCGCAATGGAGCAGGCCGCGCAGGAAGACGGGACGGCGCTTTCCCGTCTTTCCCGTGAGGCGCTGCTCGCGCTGTGGAGCGCACAAAAAGAAACTGCCGTCCGGAAAAGCGCAAATCCATCTGAAATCTGATTATTTACGAAAAGAGGAACCATCATGAATAAAACCGAACTGATCGCGGAAGTCGCAAAAAAGTGCAGCCTGCCCAAGAAGGACGCCGAAAAGGCCGTGAACGCCACGTTTGATGCCATCACCGAGGCGCTTTGCAACGGTGACAAGGTCCAGCTCGTCGGCTTCGGCGGCTTCGAGACGAAGTCCCGCGAGGCGCGCATGGGCCGCAACCCCAAGACCAAGGAGTCCATTGAGATCCCCGCCACCACCGTCCCCGTTTTCAAGGCCGGTAAGCAGCTCAAGGACAAGGTCGCAAAATAATCCGCCTCTGCGCCCGAAGGTCAGCCGCCGCACGCGGCCTGACGGACGGGCGCAGCGCTTTTATCCACAAAGGAGAAGAAATCATGCGTCTTGACAAATATCTCAAGGTCTCGCGCCTCATCAAGCGCCGCACCGTCGCAAACGATGCCTGCGACGGCGCGAAGGTGTCCGTCAACGGCCGTCCCGCCAAGGCCTCCTACGATGTGAAGGTCGGCGACCGGATCGAGATCCAGTTCGGCGCGCGCACCGTCGCCGTCGAGGTGCTCCAGGTGACGGACAACGTCCGCAAGGACGACGCCGTCGGCATGTACCGCGAGATCGCGCCGTAACGCGCCCACGGCCTGTCCCGCGTTTTTGAAAAACAGCCGCGCGGTTGTACCGAAAGGTGCAACCGCGCGTTCTTTTTCTCCCAATGGTAGGAGAGCAGTCTCCAAATACGCCGCGCCGGACGATCTCCGGCGCAAAAAGGAGAAAGATATGACAAGAACCGAGCATTTACAGCTGTATCGATGGGTCCCCGAGGATTTTGTCAACCTCGATCAGGTCAACGCCAACTTTGACGCGCTGGAGACGGTCGGCGGCAATTACAACACCGCCGCCGAGACGCTCCGCCATCACCTCGCGCACGACGCGCAGGCACAGCACCATGCGGGGCGCTCGCTCCTACGCCGGAAGAATCTGCTGAGCGTCGATCTTTCAAAGGAGGAGGGCGAAGTACAGCGCATTGAGCAGCTGCAAAACATTGACGGCACGCCCATCCTCGTCCCGTCCATTCAGCCGGCCTTTACCGAGCAGACGCAGGCGCTGACAGTGTTCGCCAGCGCGGCCGGAACGCTCTGTAACTTCACGCCCAGCGGCTACGGAAGCCTCGCCTCCGTGACGCTGCCTGCGCCCGAGAGCGGCATGAAGGCCGTCACCGTGCGCATCACGCGCGGCGAGCGCGTGATTTACGAAAGCGCGCCCATGGATTTTGCAGCGGCGGCTCAGAAAACCGTTCCGCTGCAATGCGAGATCATCGCCGGCTGTACCTACACGCTCCAGCTTCGCCGCACCACGATCGAGGGCATTTCCGACTGGGCGTTCCCGGCCGGCACGTGCGCATTCACGACGGCGGGCTCAACATACCCGAGCGGCTCGTTCACCACGCGCGCCTTTTCGTTCGGCAGCGGCTCCGTTTTTGACCTCTGGGTCTACTACACCGGCGAGCCGCCCGCGCTTGCGCGCAGCATGGACGGCGGAATCTGGCACCCGATGACCCCCGCAGAGACCGCTGCGGGCTTTGCGCTCGACGACAGCGTCTGCAGCGTCCGCCGCTACCGCCTGACCGATCTCGCAGGCCACACGATGCGTCTTCGCTTCACGCTCAGCAGCACCTCCACGCGCGTCAAGGATTGCTGCGGCTGCCTTCTCTGAGCTTGTCAAAATAGTCATTTTGACAGGCTCAAAGCGCCATGCCGATGGGCATGGCGCTTTTTCTATCCGCAGATCAGAATTTCCGCGCGCCGCGCTGGGCGCGGAGCTGATGGTCAATGCCGGGCTTCTTGCACAGGCAAGGCAGGAGCACCGCCGTCTGGTCGGCCCGGAGGGCTACGTCTGTCCCATTCCGCAGGGCGTCAGCCCGCGCTCGATGGAGTCGCTCCATAAGTGAGGCACACAATGTGCCAGATAAAATAGGCATACGCAAAACGATCCGCCGGACCATTTAGTCCGGCGGGTCGTTTTGAATCGGAACGAGGATGCAAAAAACCATCGTATCGAATGATACGATGGTTTTTTGTGTTGGCATTACCTATTTTCCCGGCCAGTCACCCGGCAAGTATCGTCGGCGGAAATGAGCTTAA